>Ga0182004_10004188_pt1 | contig 11599 bp, 3 predicted proteins | sample Sormic07211540_1_FD_120479 | JGI IMG/M metagenome (GOLD analysis project Ga0182004, IMG submission 120479) | Endophyte microbial communities from Sorghum bicolor roots, Mead, Nebraska, USA - 072115-40_1 MetaG | ecosystem: Host-associated > Plants > Roots > Unclassified | place: USA: Nebraska...
AATATTTTTCTTACTATCAACACATAAAGGAGCAACAAGCATCACATCAAAACATATGCACCAGCATGTATGCATAATAATATTGCTAAGCCTTATGATAAATTTTAATTTAATAAAAAATATCATTTTTCCTATATTTTCATGAGCACAAAAATACAAAATTAAATAATTTTATCTATATTTCAAAAGAAGTAAATTTTAGGGTGTTACACTCCAACGGAACTTAATAAAGGCTATAACTCAAAGAGTATATGAAATGGGTGTCCTAGGGTTCATGTGTCATGGAGGGGATGTGAGGGTGTCCACAACTCAGGATTATGTGCCACCCCCTATACCTCTTCACCCAACCCCCATAGGGCCCGATATTGACTAAACTATAACACATCACATTGTTTTGATGAAGAAAAAGTTTCCATTACGAATATGAAACTAGGACAAGAGAATCAAAACAAAGCCAACATACCTGGGTTCCTAATGCATTAAAGGAAGTCTTAATTGGACTCTTGTATGAAAAGAGTTATGCTTATTTTAGTATATAACTAACCAACTATGGCTCCAAGTTGAAGTTATATTGAGATCTATCTAAATTTCCTTGTCCATAGGTGCTTCTGCCATTTCCTAACCATCAAAATGTCACAACAAATTTGTAGCATCCTGTTCTTAAATGACATGCATAAGTTCATGTAATCAGTACTCCTTTAAATGAACCAATCAATGGAGAATCACTTGTACATATGTATCTAAGGAGTGATCTAAAGCATCATCACTAATGCATTGAAAAAGTCTATGGATGAGGAGGGAGAGACATCTATGATAACATTACATGCTTGTTTGGATTGAGATGTGACAAAGTTGCCTAGACTATTTACCCGACTCTAGTATGCCATCTGGACCCTTCAAATATCTACTCTCCTGTATCTTCCAAATTCTTCTAAAAGCTTCTAAATATGCATTATTGTAACAGATTCACTACATCCACCTACCTGAGCTTCCATGTCGATCAAATGTGCTACAATGAGGAACCTTGGAAACATACATTGGGAACACAACAAATTCATTGAACTCGGGTCCTCGAGCGGCTAGTTAGTGTAGAAAACCAAATAAATTCATTATTTGTACGCAAAAAAATGCTAAGATGAAGTCTTGAAACCTTAAGATGGAGAGGATGCCAGTTCATTAGTCCACATCAAAATAAATATGAAGAGAAAATATCAAAGAAACATAAATACTCTCAAAAATATATCATACGCAAAAGATAATATACCAATATTACTTATATCTTGATGGTTACATCAGTACAAGATGGTGTTTTCCCCAAAAGTACAACATAATGATGTATTACTTTTTCATATACCAACAACAGTTATTACCTGCATATTTGGATAAAAAAGCAAATCCTTAGATTAGATTTTTATGTTCTCTAGGCCTACACTCCAATCATTATCACCACTCCCTTTCTATAACCATGTTGCTACATGTCGAGTGTGCACGCTAGGCTTCAATGTCAACCAATTCTTTACGAGGATCATCTCTAGGAGTAGGGGTAGACTATAGTCTTGAATAATAAATTCTAGGAACAGAGGTAGACTACAGTCTTGAATAACAAACTCATTGTCTTGGTTGTTTTCATGAAAAACTAGTACTGAATTTATTATATTGTATCTTCATATTGCCAAACAAAGACAAACTGGTCATTTATGTATAATTTTTGGAACACTATCAGCCATGTCATTTGCTCCATAAGATGGTGTCGGGATAAAACCTTAGATTTTATGAAAATTTAATTTAATCTTTGGAACCATACAAAGAGCTTTTGAAAAGTTAATGTGTCCATCTCTAAACTAAATAGTATGTTGTACTCTCATTAATAGCTTTTCATTGAAAAATTGTGAATGCCAATTTGATACCTCTACCTCTATCTATAGCTACATGTATCTCCACTTGATCATGAAACTAAACTAGCAATTTGTTGCCTCGTTTGATGCCCCAAAAAGAGTTTAGAATGTATGTGTGGTTTATAGATTTGTGTAGGACAGAACCAACAAAATAATAGATGTTGCATTTCTACCACCAATCATCTGCTCAACAAAGACAACTAATCGGGAAACTGCTGCTGGTGGTGGTTCAACTTGATTCAGCCGCTGATCCTCCAACCCAAAAATAAAAGACGTCAAATTTTCTAGATCTAGGTCATTCTTCTATAAAAGATATAATAAACTAGATACCCTCTGTCTTGAAGAAAAACCTTTTCCCCTCCTCTCCTTGATCACGCCGTAGTCAAAGAATACATGGTGTCTACATATGTTGTTGATCAAATATATTTTACACATTGCCTTGGTATCTTTGGGTGGAGAGCGCCTTTGTATATATAACCATTGGATTGATGCCAAGTGGAAACCATCCAAAGCATCAAATACAAAGATTACTCTAGATTTTGTCTCCTTATGTAAATCCTAGATATTTTATATCATACAGGTATCTAGCTCTTAAACCTTGTACAATTCACCAAAGCATGTTTAGTGTCATGAAGCTAATAGAACAATATTCTAGGACAAATGTCAACTCTCTTTTATCTTCCAAATTCTTCTAAATGCTTCTAAGTATGCATTATTGTATCAAATTCACTACATCTACCTACCTGCATTTCCTTGTTGAATGTTCTAGAACAACAAGGGGCATTAGAAATAGACGTGGGAACACCAAATATGAATGAACCTACCTTTTTAAAGTGAAGTTATGACCTATAGTAAGAGCATCCTTGAAGCCATAAAAAGTGGAAACAAATAGTCAAGATTCATGACCCGCCTCATTGAAGGTGTTGGAGAAGGTGCACCATGGAGATAAAACAGACGACAAGTTCAAGAAATTCTCTAGATCTAAAGAAGAAGAGGAGGGGATGAGCCCAAGAGGCCCCACCACACTTGGCTTAAATTGCCTAACCTTAAAGCCACAAAAGAGGAAACACATAGTCAAGATCCGTGACCCATGCAGGTCACATGCATATTAGATGGAGCGGGGAAGACGAGGCACTTCAAATTCCTTGACCCATTCAACCTTATTTATAGTAGGACTTAATCATGCTTAATACCTAGAAGACCAAAGGGGGCGTTACCTGCAAACGCCTAGAGGACCTTTAGTAGCGTCAATGTATCATAAGCATTGTCACATAGACCTTTGGAAATGACACCCAATCACCCAATCAAAGGATTGTGTCATTTGACTAGCTCGTCATCAAGTCCTTCAGGAGCTACTATTAGCAATATGGACCCTGGGTACCTCAGCGCTGATAGAATCCTATTACTACCGGGATGGGCCAAGGCTAGCAAAGATGAGGCCTAGCCAAACTAGGGTACATCATCAAACATGGTGACCAAGCAACCTAGCACAAGGAGCTTGGGTGCCAACTTCCATAGTGAAAGGATCAAGATGCCCAAGAGGGGGTGAATTGGGCTAATTTTAAATTTCTTGCAATAATTAAACCTTATACTTAGCCTACTTCACCCCTACGTGCCTAATTATGTTTCTATTGATCTACCAAACAAAAGTTTGCACCCTAGGTTCCAATCCTACTCTAGCATGGCAATTCTAGGAAAGTGAAGATAAGAATTGAAATGCTCAAAGTAAATACTCAAAGTAAAGAAAGGGAAAGAAACAAGGCAATGTTTTGTTGAGGTATTAGAGAGTCACCACTCTCCACTAGTCCTTGTTGGAGCATCGACACAACGACGTAGCTCCCCTTGATCCACATAAGGATCAAGTGCTCTCTATAGTCTTGTTCTTCATCACTCTGACATGGTGAATTGCCCACAACCGCTCACAACATGAGTTGAGTCATCCACAAGCTTCGCCGGATGATCACCAAGCTCCCAATCACCACCAAACCATTTAGGTGATGGCGATCACCATAAGTAACAAGCACAAACTCTCACTTAACCAAGACAAGCCTAATGAGGAAGGTGGATGCACACTTACTACTACCTAGGCACTAATGAGGTCCTTAATGTTGGATTCTTAAATCTTAATCACCTCACTAGGCTCTTGCACTCCCTTGCACTCTAAAGGTGTTTCTTAGCTGAAGAAATAAGCAAGAGAGCTAACTTGGATGAGTTGGAGATGGTATTTATACATGCTCAAGTCAAATCCAACTGTTAAGTTTCAAGTCAGTAACTGTCAGGGGTACAAGATGCTCTGGTGGAAGCACCGGACGTGTCCGATTAGTAGCCAATGGCTACTATATGACAACTGTCAGAGGTATCAGTTAAGTTGCACTGAACGTAGGCCAGTGTCCAGTCCCTAGCCACCAGATGTGTCTCATTGCTCAAAACCCACTCTAGAACCTCTCTGAGTAGCAACCGACCCTACACCCGGCGTCTGGTCCTACCCTAGTCAGCGTCGGGTTCTTAAGTCAACTAGAGGCACTGCTACTGTGCAAGTACCGACACGTCTGATGCACATTATTGTGCTGCATCTGGTCACACCAAAGCATCCTAGTACTAACCGGACACACACCCTAGCGTCCAGTGCCTACACTTCCATCGCCCTGTCAATAGAAAGATATTGCATTCACTTCTAATTCGAAATCCTTTGTGAGTGACTTTGACTCCAAGTGATCTTAGGGCCTTCCCTGAGCTATCTAGTGCTAAGTTTGACAAGTGTGCACCACACCTAACATATTAACCTAGGTCAAGCTACTAGTCCATACACCCTTTGTAGTATGGCCAAAGGAAAAACAAGATCCTAAACTACTCTAAGTTTCTCACCAATGCCTAATGACACTTATAATTAGTCTATTCTTAACCTTGTTGTGCATCCTTTGAAAACCAAAATTGATCTCAATCGACGAGGACATGAATACCATGAATGCCCAAATAATCACCATTACCATGAGCTAACTTTCATTGTCTCTACAAAACATATGTTATTAGTCATAGTAATCTCATGTCATCATTAATCACCAAAACCCAACTAGGGGCCTAGATGCTTTCACATAGGATATGATATTCTATTATTATTTTCTTGTAACTAACTACGTAACATATCTATAAACTGATCACCATCTATGTAATCCTACCCATTGGTGTATATAATGTGGGCTGGGGAGCACTCAATCGGTACCCCTTAGAATACTTAGCAATCCTTGTAAACTTGCACATGCGAGATAAAGAAATCTATTGTAAACTAAATGTAGGGTACAACATACCTCAACCGGATTAAATCTATGTCCCAAATGGACTGTGATTCCTTGTGCATAATACACTGATTTTCATAGCTTAGTTTAAACTTTGACAATTAACGGCAGTGATGGACAATACAACACCGCTGGATAAAAAACAAGCACCATGGTGATGGACATGAAATCAACATCGGATAGTTCGCTAGATTGACTTGGTACCACCATCAACACTGCCATATCGAATGCTCACTGGTTGTGTAGGTACCTACATCTACGACAGATCATAACCTAGACCGACGTTGATGTCTTGTTCATCGCCACAAGATGGTACGCCCAACTAACGTTGATGTGTCCATCATCAACATTGAATCATTTGCCAAACTAGTGGTAGTATGCGACCGATTGCTACCTAATCAAACTCGGATGCAGCAGTGATGGTAAATGATAGCACCACCGTATTGAATGCTGATCGAGCGGTGACGAACAATAGCACCGCTGGCTTCAAAAGCGGCGGTGATCACCGATGCTAGTTATCACCAATGACTTTTACCAACAGCAGCCAAAACCGATGGTGAAGGCATTTTAGAGCCAGCAATGATGAGCTTTATGTAGTAGTAAGATAGCTTGGGCAAGCATCCATTTAGCTCTATCCCGGTCCTCTATATAGATGTACAATGGGCCGGGCCGGCACAGCCCACAGCCCGATCGGGCCGGACCGGGCCGGGCCACCACCGTGCTGCGGGCCGAGGGTGCGGCCCATAGTCCGGCCCGTGGGCCATTTTCCGAGGGTACAGCCCGACAAGCATCTCATGTCTTAATTTACCAGTTTTTTTAACAAAGGTCAATTTTTTTCACAAATCACAACATATGAAAGAAGCAGCATACAATTTTATTGTTTCAAGCAAAACATATCTCAATTCACAAGTTATATCAAAGAGAAAGAGTACAAAATCACAACATATAGAACAAAATGAGCGGGTCGTGTCGGGCCACGGGCTGACCGGGCCGGGCCACCACCGTGCTGCGGGCCGAGGGTGCGGCCCATGGCTCGGTCCGGCAACGGGCCGGGCCGCCCGTGGCCCACAAACAACGGACCGGGCCGTGCCACGGACCGGGCCAAAAGGACGGGCCAAGGACCGGGCCAAATTTAACGGGCCAAATGTACATCTATAGTCCTCTAAAATCCAATACCTAAGATTATTATTGAGCCAGGTAGCTTTTGCCCAAACCAAATAGACCCCCAATTCACTCTTGTTGGTTTCACAAGACCTTGCACTGGAGGAGTCCGTCACTAAAGGGTATGTTTGGTTTGACAAATGAGGTGGTCCATCTTTTTCTCACTTCTTACTTTTTTTTGTTTGGTTTATGAAATGAAATAGGTTGATCCATCACCACCTCATTTGTCATAACCTAATAATAGTATATGCATGAGGAATGAGTTGATTCTACAAAAAATTATGAGATGAAGTGATGAACACTCAATGATGCACCACCTCATATGAAGCATGTGATGATTCCACGAACCAACATACTAAAAGAGTTTAGCCCGCAGTTTAAAACCTTGGTAATAAGGGATTGACATTTTTCCATGGAAAGTACAAAAACTCTTTTTCTATCGGACAATTTACATCATACACACACTAAAGACTAGACTAGAACAGATGAAAATCTACATGCAGGCTCCGATGCCGGCCGGCCTTTGCATGCTGAAGCCGTTAGGATCGTCATCCTCCTCCATAATTAAGTGTCCTAGCTAACAATAGATGATTACACGACCCAACAAAAAGGTTCCTATATATGAAATCCTAATCATTTGCCCGTCCGATCCGTTCTCTGGATCATTTCGTCTCCGACCGCCCGGCCTGACTGTGCAGATGAGCGAAGACGCCAACCATGGGCGCGGTGTTGTACGTGCACGCCTCCGTCTGCATGTAGTTGCTGCGCCGGTCGCTGAACCTATCGCGGTGGTCCGGCCCGCCGACGATGGCGCCGACGACCACGTTCGGGTTGGACCCCGCACGGCGGAACCAGTGGTCGTACCCCTGCACGCAGCCGATGAACCGGCCGTCGGCGCGGTGCGACACGATGGACGCGCCCCGGTGGTGCACCCGCCGCGGGAACCGCTGGCCGTTCCCGACCAAGTAGCTCACGCCGGCCGGGTTGCCGCCGAGGACGTAGTCTGCCTGAGCACGCGCCAGCTCCAGCAGCTCGCCGGCGCGCACCGGCCCGTCGGGGCACTGGACCATGGAAGCTCCGGTGGTGGCGGCGGCGAGGTAGCGGGAGTAGACGGTGAGGAGGAAGGCGGCGTTGGTGACGTACTGCATGTTGTTCCACTGCCGGACGTAGAGCATGCCGCCGGCCGTGCGGTTCACGTTGCCGGCGGCGCCGTTCTTGCCGAGGCACGCGCAGAGGTAGTGCTCCGCCTTGGACTTGTACTGCTCCAGCGTCGTGCGGTGCTCCGGCCGGTGACTCCCTTCTAGTAGCAGCTGAAAAATGCAAGGCATGGCACACGTTAAATCGTGATCGACCAGAATTGTTTACTGCACGTACGTACGTAGGGTAGATTCCTTGTCGATCTGACTTTTTTTTTGAACATATATATATATATGATCAAGTGTGTCTGCTACATGCCATTCGTAACTACACATAGCAGGCACGTCTGTTGTTAGTTATCTGGGAATCTTGATACCATATATAATTAATTTGTTGCATTGTCTTCACGTTAAACGCATCCTAGCTAATGACAGTGATAAAAGGTCACCGTGTAGTACCTTGGCGGCGAGGATCTGGAGGCCGGCGTATTTGACGTCCCAGCTGAACTCGTTTATGGCCCAGGTCGTGCCGCCGAACTCGTCGGCCATGGCCACGGCGTAGTCGAGGTACTCTGTCCTCATGGTGGCGCGGTGCAGCCACAGCGCCGCCCACAGCATCTCGTCGCCGTACCCGCTCACCGACGCGTAGTAGCGCCGCACCTCGCTGACGCTGCTGTCGTACTTGCCCCTGTACTTGTCCCCGAACTCGAACAGCTGCTCGGCGTGGTGGAGGAGGAGGCGCGAGTAGTGCGGGCTCGAGCGGCGGAACACGATGGAGGCCGCGGCCATGGCGGCGGCGGTCTCGCCGACGAGGTCGGAGCCGGGGTTGTCGCGGTCGACCTTGTACGCCTGCCGCGACGTGGTCATGTCCTCGGGCCGCTGCCAGCAGTAGTGGTCGGTGTCGCCGTCGCCGACCTCGGCCCACAGCACGTCGGGCTCGGCGTGCGCCTTGATGAAGTAGTCGGTGCCCCACTTGATGGCCTCCAGCACGTGGCGCCACTCGCCGGCGGCCTTGATCTCGTCCCGGAACTCCATGGCGCTCCACGACAGCATGGTGACCGTGAACGCCATCGGCAGGCCGAACTTGACGTTGTCGCCGGCGTCGTAGTACCCGCCCACCAGGTCCACGCCTTGCTGCAGCCCGTCGGCGAGCCCCGAGTGGCCGCGCCATTTCACGCGCTGGTTGTAGGGGAGGTGGCCCGACCGCTGCGCCTCGAAGTACAGGAGGCTGCTGTGCAGCGCCCTCTTGTAGTTGAAATTGCCATGGCCGCCGGTGGCCGCCGCAAACGGGAGCAGCACGAGCGTGAGCACGGCGCAGAAAGAAGCGATCATCTTGATGCTTTCTCGCCGGCCGTTACTTGTCGCAGATGCTGACCAGCTAGGTTTTCTGTGCTATATATGGTTTATTGTCTCCTCTATTCTTCAATCATGCTCCTTTTATAGTACATGCTGTGCAATGCAACCTCTCGCTCTCTCCTCGTTGACTATTATCTCGTGAGACTCAGACCACACCACACCACACACCTCTTTTAGTAGTGATTTGGTAGTTAAGCCTGTCTTAATGGCAGGTGCTTACAACTGACCATCGGATCTAGTCTAGTGTAAAGCATGCAGTGGTGGGGCCGCACTGTCAGGTAGGTACTGATGCATGCATCTCTGCATGCTTGAGTACTGGTTGTTGTCTCTGTTTTCCAGATAGCTGGATGGGGAAGTTTGGGAAGAACGTGCGACCGTACCAGTGCTTGGTAGGTGCTAGGGTTGACTTGCATCAGCAGGACTTGTACTCCAGTTAGAAGAGTTAGATAGGAATTTATTTATTTGGGTCAAATATGTTTGTGCACATACTCACAACTGGAAATTTTCTTTTTCTAAAAAGAATTATATAGCTACATGGAGCCTACAACTAGAGTGCTGAGGTCGTCCATCTGTTGATCAACACGTGTCCTGTTTGGGGGCCTTTTGCTTTGCAAACCCCTTTCTTTATTTTGAAGCACCACGTTCCAAGCTTATTTTTATCCTTACACATTAGAGAACTCAAATTCAGCGCTCACAGCTCGCCCTACAAAAAAGTATCATAGTTCCTTTCGTCGTCACATCTATGCTAAACTTGTGTCATCCTTTTATAATTACTTCAAAGAGTGAAGTTAAAAAGTTCCTTTTCAAAGCCCTATTCAAAGATAGTTTAAATCATTTTGAATTTTGGTAAAAACCACACAGTGCAAAAGAAATAGTGCACCAACATGAATGCAATAACATGTACGTATCTAGCCTGACGATTGATTTTAATTAATTTGGCAAAAAATAGTATTCTCTTATATTTGAATGCTCACTTAAAGGCATAAATAAATCAATTTAAGTTGGTGCATTATTCTCCTATATTTGTAAAGATGCAATTTTTAGGGTGTTACAAATCGCATTATTTTCTGAGTGTGAAGGGTGTATAAACTATTTGCATTGTTGCACACACATGACACGCAATAATGATTATTTCTGACTTCTGATTTCATAATATTTCAAAAAATCACCTTGGGTTTAACATTCCTAGTAAAGTATTTGTTCTGCTACAAATATACAATGAACCTAACAAGCAGAAGGGATTCATCCAAGTGATTTACGATTCCCTAGATGCAAGGAGCATATTGCAAAAAAACTGGTAGTTGGTTGGAGCGTCTTCATCGTCATGCGCACACTAAGGATGCAATGCAACCAGTCAGCGTATATGTTGCAGCCTAGAGGTAGTACAAATATATACGAAGACCATAGCTAGCGAAGTGGAGGCGCATAACCATCGCATATATATGTATATGTATGTTATCGATCATTGACAAAACTGTGATGCATATTAGTCTATTTCGCTGGTAAGTTCGTTTCCCAACATGGAATCTTAGCTGGATCATTTGTCAGAGATGTGTAAAAATATAAATTTTGCCCGTAAATACTTCGATTAAACAATTTTCATTTGATGATCATTCCATCTTGATTAATCACAACTTGAAATTATTATTATGGCAACTTCTCGCGAGCCAAGCCAATTCTGGTGAGACTATTTTTAGTTAAAATGCATGGATTCATTAGTAAAATGTGAAGATACATGTATGTATGTATACCACAAAATTATAAGGTACTTTTTTTGTTGTTTAAATGATGATAGATTTCTATTGTCCAATAATATATTAGTAATTAATTAATGGACAGCTATAGTACTTCATTAAGTGTAATTCAGAAGCTTCATGCATGAAGCTTAATTATCATGCAAATAAAATTTCCCAAGTTTTTAATTAAGTGTAATTGAAAAGGGACTTGAACAGCATATGTTGACCTATATGAAGTCTTTGGTTTTGAAGAATACATAAGAAAATACAGTTATTAGCGTATGAGGGCATCACAAGTAGAATTTATTAGAATGTGTTTATGGGATAATTAATTTCCAAAATAATTTATTCAGATCAACATATTTCAGAATACCTATGTAGTAGGTCTGTTTGTTTTCTTAATTGTCCCCTATGCCCATTCCTGATATCCTTGCAAAGGTTCAAATTAGCAGGTAAGTAAAGATAAGGAGATGAAACTATTACGTAAGTTCATATCGCAGTTTTGCTAATACTTTTATCTATACCCATATTGCTGCCTATGTACTTGTATTTTCCCAACACAATATTTGTGACAGTAAAGTTAACAGTTTGTTGACTACAACATGCATGTCTCAATAAGGTTTAAAAACAAAAACAAATTGTCCATATTTTTTCCTAGCATATTCTGCACCATATCAATTGCACATGTCAGTTGATGCAATGAAGCTCAGTGTTGGTGCAACAGAAAAACCTTGTTCCTACAGATAAGTATGGCACCAGATTAATCAGCTAGTTAGGACGATTTATGCAGATTAGCCGCTGGTACGGTTAGGATGATGTTTCTTATGGTTCAGACGATGATGGGATCCATGAAGTATTCACTGTACTGCAGAGAGGATCTTTGCCGAGGGCTTCCGGCCTTCGGCAAAGGCTATAAGACCCTCGGCAAAGGCTTTGCCGAGGGCTGCCTTCGGCAAAGAGCCGTCGGGAAATTTCCCGTCGGCAAAGGGGTCTTTGCCGAGGGCCGTTTGTCGGGCACTCGG
>Ga0182004_10004189_pt1 | contig 11597 bp, 11 predicted proteins | sample Sormic07211540_1_FD_120479 | JGI IMG/M metagenome (GOLD analysis project Ga0182004, IMG submission 120479) | Endophyte microbial communities from Sorghum bicolor roots, Mead, Nebraska, USA - 072115-40_1 MetaG | ecosystem: Host-associated > Plants > Roots > Unclassified | place: USA: Nebraska...
ATAATTTTAATTTTTTAGACCTTGCTACAAGGCTCATACTTCGCCTTCCAGCAAGCTCGGGGACTACATCGGTACGATGCATCTAGCGATGCATTTCAGTATCAGATTTTCTATGTGGTTTTTTCCTTTTAGACCCTGGCACCACGTGCCTACGTTACCTACTACCAGGCTCGGGGACTAAGTGGGCACACTTCACCTTGCGGTGAATATGCTTGCTTCTTGAAAGTCTGTACTTTTCAGAAAAGTAAAGTGGACACATTTCATCAGGAAAGAAATCTTTTTTGATTAAGAGCACCATGCATTCTTCGAACAACTTGCTTCTTCGATGTCAATGTTGATCAACTGTCTTTTGAGTTGGTTAAAATATCGTTGCAACTGTTTGGGCGACTTTCCTGCTTATTGGAGACGTCAAGCCTCACTGGTCGAAGAAGCTCAAGACGGCGTGTTACATCAAAATACATGGTGCTCGGAGACTAGCTGTGGGGGTATAAACCCATATACCCTCATGGGCCGATATGGGCCGCACCATCAGAGGTGGCTTGGCCCACAAGATGAAGACGTGTGGCGCACGACGCTGGTTAGCGTGCACCGCAAAGCTACAAGATATTGTACGGATAGTTTATTTGTAACTCTGTCTCTTCACGATATATAAGGAGGGGCAGGGGTCCCCTAGAGGACAAGTCATACACACACATTATTCTCTCAACACAATCCAATACAATCAGACGCAGGACGTAGGTATTAAGCCCACACGGCGGCCGAACCTGGATAAAAACCTTGTCTGTGTCTTGCGTCACCATCGAGTTCGTAGCTTATGCACCGTCTACCGACAAACTATTACCGTGGGTATACCTCAAGGTAGACTGCCGACCAGCTTTCGTCGACACTTGGCAGATGTAGTTAAATATTACGTATCAGCTTGTAGACTTATGTTTATAGTTTTAAAAAATATTATTAATGATATTCATCTTATTGATTTGATTTTTTTTCCAAATCAAATAGCAACAAAATGGCATGCACGATTGATCTTGGTTGCATTCAAAATATTTTTCAGTTTGTAGACAGCACAATAGATAGTCCATTGTATGACCTGTGTTTTAAACTGTCTATGTTCGGATTTCAATAACTTACTGTGGGTTGCATGTGCCCTTAGATTCCTAGGATGGCGCAAGGATTTGAGGGCCCAGTGCAGGACCCCCGGTAGGGCCAGGCTCGCAAATCTAAACACTTCTTCCATGGTTATCAGTTTATCGTACATTCATGTTGTAACTACGTTTATAAGTATTATTATCCATTTTTAGCGCAGAATTTATAGCTGTCCACTCCATATATGCTTTCTCCTTATTGTCCTCTGTCATTTCCTTATTTATATATATCTGCATAGCTTCGCAGGAAAAAAAAAGGAACACAAACAACTATTGAGACGATCGTGTTCTTCCGTTTCTTTCAGCCATCGATTTACACACTGTTTTAAATAGAACACAAAGAGCCTGTTTGGTTTCCCTTGCTAGCTACTCTTGAATGACTAATGGAACTAAACTATTTTAGCTTTTTTTAGTTAATGTGTTTAGAACTTTAGCTACTAAAGTGACTAAAATTTAGCTAGCTAAAATTTAGCAAGAGAAACCAAACAGCGCCAAAGTGAAAGTTAGTGTCACCACCTACACGATGAAATGCCGATGAATATGAAAATATCTCCAGGTATCAATGCAAAAGTTCCATTCAAATTTTCAAGAGAAAATCCGGGCCTTATAGAAAATTATGTCCGTTTCCCTCGGTGTCTCAATTATAGCAGCGGCAGCAATGACACATTGACACTCTATTCTGATATTAACGTACGAAATCTGTTCGAATTTTCACTATTATATTCAATCAGATTCGCAAAGAAGTTGCAACTGACACTTGACGCGAGTCAAACGACGACGACGACCATTTTTCTTCCAAGAATATCAGATTTTCTTTTCTTTTGCAAGCACGATGACACTCTGCGGCCGTTACTTCTCTCCTGGCTGAACTACCATTTCTGGACGCCAATTCTGCCACGGGATTAACTCCTGCCAATCTTAGCCGCCGTCTGGCATATGCAGCTCTGGACAGTCCAATCGCTGGAAATTCAAATTCAGAATGTAAACACGAACGCGTGTGAGTAGAATAAATCCAGTTGAAATCGAAATCTTCGATGCCATTTCATTCCCTGCTCCCATATCAAACGAACCTGTGAAGAGGGATTTTCTGAAGTACTCTGAACACCGGCTGCAATGGCCATGGCCAGCACCCGCGCCTGCGTTTTGCCTATGCTGCTCGCCGTGGCAGTGCTTCTCCTCGTCGAACAAATCGCTCTCTCGTCGGCAGACTTCCCTCTCGGCGGCCAGGCCACGGTGCAGCTGCCTCCGGCGCCCTGCCAGCCGGGCTTCGCCGCGAGGGCGGTGGTGCTCGACACCCAGGGCCATCGGCAGCCGGCCTTTGTCGCTGCCGTGAGCGCCGCCGAGGCCGGCGCGGGGCGGTGCACGTGCTCGCTGGTCGTCCTCCTGGGCGGCGTTAAGGTCTGGGCCTCCGACCATCTCGAGAAGTTCGTGCCGGCCGCCCTGTGCCGGCTTGAGCTCACGGAGGACGGCCAGCTGCGGCTGACGGACGGCGCCGGGAAAGTCGGGTGGCTGTCCGGCACGGCGGGGCAAGGCGTCAAGGTGGTGCACCGTGATCTCTGTCTACGTACTCTTTTCTCCATTGTTTCAGTTTGATTGCTTCGTTTGTCCATTGTTTAGCCATTGTTCTGCATTTGCTACCAGTAATTAATTATTGGGATTTGTTCGTAGATTTTCATAGGGGTAGACGATAAAACAGTGCTAGGATTGGCTGTGCATGAGTGCATGGGTAGACCAAGTCAATCATCAGCTGTCTGGCCGGCGGGGTAGGCGTCTACATCGGCCTTTTTTTTGTTGAGAGATGTCATCCAGGGTGGGGTGCTCCCAAACCACACTGGAGAAATCCTACTATTACTGCATCATTAATTACATGAACGGGGGAATTGCCAAATAACTCCTAGAAATGAAACAAAATATATGAACTAATATGTTATGGCAAATTGGCATAGATGTAGATGATGAGAAGGTTTATACCGATTGAGTATGTCGTGAAAGCGCGGGAAAGATGCACCAGTCAGATTTTTAAAAAACCGTTAGACTAAAATAATACTTACCTTAATAATAGTAGATGCGAAAAAATGGAAATATGTTTTTTTGCGCGCGAAAACATGTGTGGGTTTATTAGAAAAGGCCTATGCCTAGAACTTGGATTTGAAGGTGAGTCTTTAAAAAACCACTAGACTAGAATTAAAGGTTTAACTTAGTAGTGGATGTTATGGAAAAAGACAATAAGGTTTTTATGGCATAGAACCAGGCATTTAGAAGGCTGATGGCATAAAAGCTGTGGACATTTATTATTTTCCTTTTAAAAAATGGCCATTCGATTAGAACAAAACAAAAGCTTGTATCCTCTTAATAGTTTCATGGGCTTAGAATATATGCATGCATTTTGTACTTTAGTACTTCCTCATCTTCAAATCCTATATTTTGTCTTTATTCCAAGTCAAACTTCTCTAATTTAACTAGGTATTATAAAACTATTAATATCTGCATGTTTTGTTTAAAAAATATACTATCGAGATACATTTCATGAATAATTTACTGAAACTAATTTTATATTATAGATGTTTAATTTGAGTTTTTTTATAATTCAAACTAGAGAAGTTTGACTTAGGAAAAAAGCAAAATAAACTATAATTTTGATTGGAGGGAGCAGTAATCAACTCTTTTTGAGCAATTCTAATAGTCACTTAAAATTTGGGCTGCACGGTTGGATGTTCTCTCTTTGTTTTGTACAAGTAAAGAATTGAATAAGAGTTTTGCAGCCCCTAAATGGACTTGTTTGGTTCATGGGCTCATGGCCAAGCTTGCCAAGAAATATTTAGTCTTTGATTCATTGCCACCGCTTCTATTTTCTTAGCACCGTCTCACATGTTGTAGATTTAGTTTATAGAATTTTTATCACTCTTGTTGAGTCCAAAATTTTCGTCACAAAAAGTGTAGCACGTTACACTTGATTTTCGTGGAGTCCAAATTCTCCGCCACCAAAGGTGTGGCACGTTGCACTTGACTGAGCCTAACCGTGGCAAGGTCAGGCATGAAACAAACTATATAACCAATGGCACTCCATGCTAGGTTAAATTTAATTAGTGTACCTGAAAAACCCATTGATACAATCTTCGTGACTGAGCGGATATATCAAACTTTAATGCTGGAAAGGAGGGCCAAAGTGTTCGAAGCATTCTCATATTCGGTACACGACACACACACGGCATACATTCTCACACTCGGCACACAACATAGTACACACCACCACTCAGACAGGTCTTAAAATGGCACAGACATATATATATCCTGCTTGTGTGTGCAGAAACATTTAATTTCACAACATGTGTGGTAAACATTTCATGCAGATGTATACAATTTACAAGTGTATCATGGAATTATCTGTTCGTATCTTATCTTTTACCTTTATTAAGGCCTTATTAACATTGGAACTTTCACCATCAGGCGCTGCACTTGGATCGCAAGACCGGCAACCTCATCCTCCTCGACGCCCAGAACTGCATCAGGTGGCAAAGCTTGGATGATCCGACGGACACATTCCTACGCGGCCAGCAGCGCAGACTGCCCGTGCACTTGATCGCACCCACGACAAAGGCGGCGGCGGCGTCCTCGGTGTTCTACTCCTTGGAGCTTGACGGCGACAAGGTAGCTGCCTACATCAACTTCGGGGATACCAGGTACTCCTACTGGGAGCTCCCCTCTCCAGCCAACCGCACGATGGCATCGGCGAGGCTCAACGGGTCTGGGCTGAGATTGCTGGACCTGCAGGGAGCGACGGTGGCGCAGATCACGCCGCCGGTGAAGAAACCGCCGGTAAGCTTCCTTGCGCTGGCCGGCGACGACGGCAACCTGGTGATGTACTACTATGACACTCAGCACCAGAAGTTCAGGGCCTCGTACAAGGCGCTCGGGTTCTGCGAGCTCCCGCTCTCCTGCAGCATCCACGAGGTGTGCTCATCCGCCGGGAAATGCAAGGACTTCTCCGACTACGCCGACCGGCCGCCGGCGCGCGCCGCCGGCAACGCCAGCAGCAGCAGCAGCAACCCCTGTGAAGGGGACGGCGATAAAGCGTGTATGGTCCACTTGAGGGGCGTCACCACGGTGCTCCGGACTGCGTCGCCGGCGCTTACCAACGTGACGCTCCGGGAGTGCGTGGTGGAGTGCGCGCGCAACCTCTCGTGCAACGCCGCACTCTACGTGAAGGATGACGCCGGCGGCGTCGCTGCGGCAGCTGATGACCACGGCGTGTGTTCGCACTACACGCTGACGGCGGGGGCAAGGGAGGTGACCGACGGGAGTCACCTCCGGTACAGCTACTGGGTGAAGTTCCCTGCAGCAGCAGGTGGAGGGGACGACGACGACGACGACGACGATAGCTCTCTCGGCAAGCTTAGCACTGGCACGATATTGATGATATGTGGGGCGATCGACGTGGTGTGCGCCGTGGTGTTTGTGGTGCTCATAGCCATGTATTTTCGTCGCCTTCGTCGGCTGGCGGCCGCGGTGGACAGAGTCGTCGAGCTCCAAGAAGGCGCGGCTGAGGGCGTCGGGGAGCAAAACGACACCGACGGTAATGGGTCCGGACACAACTGATTGATCCACTGTTCAGGGAATAATATGTGGGATGCATTTGTAATTGCTTTTAGGAAAAGCTATGTCACACAGGGGTATTTGGCTCTACTGGTCACACCCGAAGTTTGTGTGATATTTTGATGATGGTTGACAAAATGTGCACATTACACAGAAATGCATACATGTAAACATATTGGAATTTGTAAATGCTTCTATTGGGGAGTTCGGACACCACATGCACCGGTGACACACGGCATGATCTAACGGTTTGAGTGCAACAACCCCGACGCCCCACTCGATCAGCTGTCTCCCCCTACCACACTTCACTCGTACACTCTTGTATCTGCATTTCACTCACGAACCATCTTGCCCACCGATCGAGCTCCTACCTGGCTACTTCACATCACACTTGCACTCATTGACGATGTGAGTATGTGACTGCTCAGGTTTGTGTGGCCGAGGATAGCCATAGAGCCAGTAGCATGCATAGAGGTCGGCGCATGGATCAGTGGACACCTTTGGAGAAACTGCTGTTTGGTATGGGTGCTGGAATGGCTCCTCTTCCTCCTCATTCCTCAAGCAATTGCAGGGGTGTGCCTATATTTCTTTACTAGCTCCGTCATACTTCTTGTTTACATATTTGTTCTCGTAATCAACTTGTGTCGTTGCCATTTTTTGCTAGCTTGGTGTGTGAGGTACACTATACACACAAGCTCCTAGACAACCGACATGCTAGCTTTCACTTGAAAATCTTAGGCCTTGTTTGGATGCTATTTTTTAGACAACCGACATGCTAGCTTTCACTTGAAACAACCGACATGCTAGCTTTCACTTGTCGTTACCTTTTCTTGAGTAATGAAAATCTTATCTTTTGCATGAGAAAAAATAATGAAAATCTTATTTGAGAATAAAATTTGCATACATGCGCATGCAGTTTGGGGTATACACATACACAATGGTATGATACATAAAAAAGAAAGCCTATAAAAAAATTTCATAGAAAAGGTAGGAAGGGATTACCTCCTATAGTCCTATATTCCTATCAACCTTTCTTGTGAAATGTGTCTTCACGAATCGGACATCACATTTAGAGCAAGGCTAATAATATAGTTTACTTATTGGCTGTAAGATTTTTTGCAGCCTTCTTGCAGCCCAACCATATAGTATGAGCTATTCACCATTAATACTCTCATAAAGTTTTTTGGTTCTTGCTTACAGTCTACTCCTCTTTCTCCTTCCCTCTTTCCTCGACCCTAGCATTTAGCCAGCTTACAGCCAATTACTATACTTCTCTTAGTTGGCTTCACTAAAATGTTAACATAGTAGGTAAAAAACATTGAGGTAGCATTTTTTTTAAAATGTTTCCTTTTATAAAGTTCTAAAATATATCATATTGGATGTCGTTTTGCTCCCTCAACTATAGCAACGCAATTCAAATGTATATGTGATTTAATTAAGGGATACGACCACTGAAATATTTAGCTTCATATTCTTATTCAACTTCCTCAATCGGTAAACCGGCTGTGTGTATCTTCTAGCCATCTTAAGCCTTGTTTGGATGCTATTATATTCACCTCAATTCACATGGGCAGAGACCAAGCTAAGTTGTAAGTAGTGGTGCAAATGCACCACCCAAAAAACAAGAAAACAGTAAGATTAGTTAGAATTTCATCATATACGCACCCTCCATAAGACATGTTTATGCATCCGCAAGGCACATGCACCTTCCACTAAATTATTTTAGCTTCGCCACTGCACATGTGTTGAGGTGAAATTTAATTCAAATTTTACTCTAATCCACGCTAGCATTTGTGAATTGATAAGAATCTGACTACATACAAATAAGGCCTTAAGGCATATGTAGTGGCAATTCAATGCAAGGAGACAAGGTATCCATTTATTCACAACATTTGACATTTGTGTCTAATCATGACTCGATCGTATATTGGATAGTATTAGGAGTTACTTGTTATTCCTGACAAATGACAGTAGTAAAACGTAGGACAAAGACTGACATGTGGGTGAACTCATTTTTCACTTCGTGAAGAATCTGACTCGAAATCACCAATTGACTCTTGCATACTCGTATTCGACTAGTGGACTCCATGCATGTGAGTGCGACTTGCAATATCAGGTCATCAGCCCAGTCCATATGTGCTTTCTCACCATAGAAGCCCATATGTGGTTTCTCAGCATCAAAAGCAGCTAGGAGATATGGGCTCCAAGTAACCGTGTAATTAGTACAGACAGCCTTGCTTGTCTTTCAGGCCCAGGAAAAGAAAAATAACTGTATGGCCCACTGTCCGAGCAACCGCAGGACGGCCGGCGCCCGGCGCGCCACTCGTTGCTCGCCGCCCCGCGCACGGAGCCGTGCTCACGCAACGGCGCCCTCATCTGATCTGATCTCATCTCACCGGTCCTGTAGCCTGGAGGCATCTACTACTTCACAGTGTTTTTTTTTTCTCGAATACGTAAAAGGTTTGCGTATCATTGTATTAAGTTGAAAAAGTGCTTACATAGGCGCTTTAGCGCTGAAGACAGATAGCGAGAGGTGGGGCTGGTTTATCAGACATACACGACAGACATCCTCTCCCCCCATGACACAAAGCGGACTACTCGCGAATCAAACAACCAAGGTGCCGGGCTCCTCCTGCAACCCAAAGGTCAGCGCTGAGCTTGATGGTGTTCAGCAGCTGGTTAATGTTGGAGGATGCGTTGCGGAAGCACCGGGCGTTACGTTCCTTCCAAATCTCCCAGGTTACTAACGCGAAGAGGGTGTCGGCTCCTTTCTGTCGTTCACCGTGCCAACGCTGCCTCCAACGGTCCCACCACGCAAGAAGGGTGTCGTCACCTATCAGGGATGCGTCGGCCCCAAGGACCGAGAGTATGGTCCACCAAACCTGACGCGAGAACGAGCATGAGGCCACGATGTGGTCAATAGTTTCTGGGTCTTGGTCGCAAAGGTAGCATCTGTCCTCGGCTTGCAGTCCGTGGCACCGCCTCCTGTCGGCGGTCCAGTGCCGACCTTTGATGGCAAGCCAGAGAAAGATCTTAACCCGTAGTGGGACATCCACGTCAAGGTTAGCACCAAGTTTCCTGTGAACCTCCATAGAGCTCTGGCTACCTGAGAAAGCATATTTGTTCACCTTGGCCTTTATTTGCTTAGGACTATCTGTCAGATATATTGCAGAATTTGGGTTCCTGGCTGACATTTTAGAGCTCCCCCCCCTAAAGTGCAACATCACGAACTATCATCCTAAAGAAAGGATCCTAGTGTATTGCACATGGGATAAGGCACCGCGGTTGATCATCGTTGCGAGGAAAGAGATGGGGAAATGACGAAGGGAATGATGGAGCAGCCACCACGGGAGGAATGCTGACAATGCCAATGTTGTCTTCTGGACTACATCCAGATATCCTCATACAAGAGTCACATGACACATGTTTGGCAATTTCAACAATAGTCTCATAAAATGCCCCTCTTGTGTAATTCGTATCTGTGAAGATGTAAGTCCTTTCAATATCAAATCCACAAGCTATGATGTCTTCTGCATCTTCACGGGCAAGCCTTTTGCATTCAGCATTAGTCAAGTTGCTCTTCCGCAAGAAACTTGCATTGTCACTGAGTTGTATCACTACAGGCACCTTGAAAGCATCCTACAGATACTTTGTGAACATGAAGGGGATGAGATGGCCAAGCTGCAGCCCTTCGTATGAGGGTTCCCTCCCCGTGAACACGTAAAATTTCTCCCCTGCCTCGTGGAGATCCAGTATGCTGTTGAGATCCCAGTGGGCGAAGAAGAGTTCGCGACGAAGGAAGCCATGCGGCGGGTGGGATGAGAGGAGCTCGATGCGGTGAACGAGCGTGGCGTCGATGCGCTGGCACCCAAACAGGTCAACCAGCTTGTCGTAGTCCATACACCCCTCTGGAGCGAACACCTCCGACTGGGTATCTACCAGTTCCACTGCCGTCGCCGCCGCCTCTGTCTCGTGTTCTGTATCTTTGGCCCGAACGCCGACCACCGGCGTCTCCTCCTACACGATGAGCATCGGCTGTGTCGCTTCACGTTGAGCAGCAGCTTCCATGTCCGGAGGCAGATCTATTCTATCTCTGGAAAACCTTGACTTTGTTTCTGCAAATCTCCGATATTGCAGGAAGGATGCACGGTGTAGCCATATAGGATCGTAGATCTGCAATGGAGAGACTGCTATGTCTCATATCAGGATGCCAGTCGAGGGATCGAATTGAGTTTCGCCGCCGTTCTAGTGGGAGAATACTGGGTGCAGAGAGCAATGCGACGGAGCCAACGGCCGACGGCGGGGGGGGGGGCATGGATGCGGTGCCCAAACGGGGGTGGGACTGTGGGAGGAGACAGGCGGATGCGCCAGCGGAGATAAATAGGGCGCGGGCAAGGCCGAGGGCGAGGCAACCGAGACCGATGCGAATCCAAATATCCTCTCAATTCGACACCAATTCGGAAGCAAGTCACAGCGTAATGGCCTTTCCTGTGCTGCCTTCCAGACCCGCCGCACTACCCTCCGGGGGGCTTGCTCGCGCCACCGTGCCGCGCTCCTGCGGGGTTGCCCGCGCCGGCCTACGTCGCACGTCACAGCCGCGCGGCCTAGCGGGCAGTTGTTGGGAGAGGACGGAGAGCACGGGCCTAGGGGCGGCGAGGCTGAACATGATGACGCGACCGATTCAGTTGCAGGATGATCACGGGCTCAATCTATTGTGCATATAACGGGTTCAGACTTCAGATGTCGCTCGGCGCCGGCCACCGGCGACCATGTTGAGTGTTGACTGAAACCTGAATGCATCGCCTATTGCATTGGGAAGTTAGAATATCAGCAGGAACTTCTTCCAGCTAAAAGTTGTGCAACTCCTTGTTCGCATTGTGGGCACGCATAACAGAGCAGAACTGGAAGAGTTTCCAGCACTGCATGAACACAGCTAGTAGCAGGAGCTTATTGCTTTGGTTCGTGTCGAGTTGTTGACGCCAATCAAAAGGTTTGAGATGGCTCCCTACTGACGCTGAACACGTACTCCTAGTAGTGTTTTGTGGCGGCCACCGCAACGTCCATCACATCACACCGTCTTCCAGCTCAGTCCAGTCGGTAGCCGCCAACAGCGCCATCCCGCAGCGGCTGGTCACCACGCACTGCACATGGTGGTGGTCGTCTGCGGCCGCTGCTCCGGGAAGTCTCGCTCATTCACTCGTTCAATATCACAATATGGTCACTAGCTAGCATTGTCGTGACTCCTGAGAGGATACTGAGCTCCTTCAATGGCATTATCGAAATGTTTGGAAACAAAGGAACTGACAGATTTTCAAAGGAAAAAGCCACTCATCTCATCGAATGATGCTGCTATTCAGAATCGATCCGTTTTCCCATTCCCAGTCCCAGTCCTAAGAAAGAGACGTGTAAAATTGTAGATAGATCTCATCTTCCTCTCTCAATCAACAAGAACATATAGCAGACAAGTATACGAAGAAAACATCTCTTCATTAGTCCATATAGATGTATATGTAGTTCTGTTATATAGATGCCTTCAGGACATATATGGTATGAGCCCATCAATCCTCTAATTGAGGAATTCTTAACAATTGTAGCATAGGCTAAAGAAGATATCAGACACATTTTTCTTCAAAGTTAGCCTAGTGAAAGCCCTAGTTTGGTTTTGGATAATTGATGAAACCCTAGTACTAACCTCTATGCTAAGAGTGTGTAGACTTAATGAGGTTGGTACATGCTAAGTGACGGAGCAAGTGATGATCATGGTGATGATGGTGATGACCACAAGATGATCAAGTGCTCAACTTGGAAAAGAAGAAAGAGAAAAACAAAACCCTATGGAGATCAAGGCAAAGGTATTGC
>Ga0182004_10004190_pt1 | contig 11595 bp, 6 predicted proteins | sample Sormic07211540_1_FD_120479 | JGI IMG/M metagenome (GOLD analysis project Ga0182004, IMG submission 120479) | Endophyte microbial communities from Sorghum bicolor roots, Mead, Nebraska, USA - 072115-40_1 MetaG | ecosystem: Host-associated > Plants > Roots > Unclassified | place: USA: Nebraska...
CCCAGGGTGGCCGGGCCTTGGCTCCGCCGGTGTGTGCTGTTATGTGTCATGGATTAGGGTACGTGGATTGGTAAATTTGGATAAGCGGATAGGCCAGTTTCCAAAAGAATCTGACTCCCGGATGTGCGTTTTCAGTATTAAAGATGAATAAAAAAAACTGATAAGGCACGTCTGTAGCAGAAACTACAAACCAGCTTGCAATATGACCATTCTGCTCGTTTGCTCTTTTTCGAACTTCGAATTAAATTAACCAACACCCGACAGTCCAAAAGCCCAACAGTTTTGTAGTGCCGGTGTTCCCTGTGTACCATGTCTTCAATGGTTCAAGTGATCAAGTGGCTTAAAATGGACCCTGCTGTCAAAAGTAGAGAACTAGATTTATTTTGCCGAATAAATGTTTAGTGTTCCAGCCCATCATATATTCTTTTATAGTTTCATGTGCTGTTTAGCTTTTGGCATAAGATGTGGTTAGATTGTTGAGATCTGTTGTTGAATTCAGATTTCAGCAAACAATGCGTGCCATAATGTACTTTGCTTGAACCACCTTTTTTTCCCCCTCATTGTGAATCTAGAAAAAATTACAAGCGTGGAACAAGAATTGTCACCGGAACTGGCATCTAAAATATCACTACTCTTTGAGGGGATGATTTCTCTGCCAAGTCCAATTGCATCTGACATCAGATATGCATTGGACTCAATATACATCAAGTTTATAATTAGATGAACGATGCAAAGTAAAAGTACCAGATAAATTATGAAGTCTTCTTGTTAGTTGTTTTGTTTGTTCAACAGCGCAGGCATAGCGTAGCATTAGCATTACCCAAGGAAGGGTGTTGTTAGTATCTGTCTATAGAGGGAATTGAATGCTATGTACGTTAAAGGTTATTATGATTCATGTGCTGTTATGTAGCGTGGATATGGGACGCGGTTTGATATTAGGCAGATGGATTAGTGGATACTGGATACGCCAGCTTCCAAAACAACCGGATGCATGGATACATTTTAGTATTTTACATAAATAAATAATAAGACACAATAAAATTATAAAGACAGTTGCAGCCTAGCAGGAACTGTAAATTAGCTTCCAATATGACCGATTTGGTCTTTTGCAGTTTCCCCAATTTCCATTTAGCCAACATGACAACGCCCAACACGACAACAGTGAAGACAGGTCCAAGCATTTCCGATTCTTTAAGTCAACACCCAACAGTCCTAACAGCCCAACAGTTCTGTAGCGCTGTGCTGCTGCTCCAAGTGGCTTAAAATGGATCATGGTGTGAAAAATAGAGAAATTGATATAACTCTATTCAATGACTCCAACTAATAAATGTATAGTGTTCCGTTCCATTAATTTTTTTTTTAACTTTCCTGTTTTGTTTGGCTTTTCAATAAGTTGTGGTCAGATTGTGGAGATCTATTGTTGAATTCAGATTGCAGCAACCAATGCTTGCCATAATTCACTTTGCTCTAAGCCTCTAACCACTCCCCCCCCCCCTTGTGCTAGCATGGCATTTGTAGTACAATAGCTTTGAACCATTCATATGTTGGCCGGACAACACAGGCTGAACTACTCCTATCAAATTCGTATCTCTTGTTGTAAATTTGTTACCTGAACCGAATAGTTGCTTTGCAGGTGGATGCCAATTTTTTATTGAGAAGTTGAAGACTACTAGCTTCTTTGATCCTGAGGTGAAGAAGTAATGATCCGCCCAGGCTCAAAGGAGTCACAAAATTATGATATCAATAATCAAAGAGTTCATCCTCAACCAATTGATGAGAACATGAATCAGAACGGGGACTCAATGGACACTATGATTGGGAGGATATTCAACAACATATCCTCTTTAAAATCTGCCTACATTCAGCTGCAGGAAGCCCACACCCCATATGACCCTGACAAGATCCAGGATGCTGATAAGCTTGTCATAGAGGAGCTTACAAGACTTTCAGAACTCAAACATGCTTACAGAGAAAAACATCCTAAGCCAGTAGCAGCATCCCCTCAAGATTCGCGTCTGCTTTCTGAAATACAAGAGCAGCAGAATTTGTTGAAGACCTATGAGGTCATGGTAAAGAAATTCCAGTCCCAGATCCAGACTAGAGATACTGAGATAACCCATTTACAGCAGCAAATTGATGAAGCTAAACTTCGGAAATCAAAGTTAGAGAAGAAACTGAAACAAAGGGGCCTACTTAACAAGGAATCAGAGGAATCTGACGAAGAAGAGAACTACTTCTCCATTGAATTGACACCCAGTTTGTTTACATCTGCTGTCGATAACGCATACCAGTCAATACATGACTTTTCAAAGCCTTTGATCAACATGATGAAGGCTGCAGGTTGGGATCTTGATGGGGCTGCTAATGCGATTGAACCTGGTGTAGTTTACACAAGAAGGGCTCACAAGAAGTTTGCTTTTGAATCCTATATTTGCCAAAGAATGTTCAGTGGGTTCCAAGAAGAGAGCTTTTCTATCAAGGATTCTAACATCAGTGTTTCCAGCGAGGCTTTCTTCCATCAATTCCTCGCAGTGCGAGCCATGGATCCTCTGGATGTCCTGAGCCAGAACCCTGACTCAGTATTTGGAAAGTTCTGCAGAAGCAAATATCTATTGCTTGTGCATCCAAAAATGGAAGGTTCTTTCTTTGGCAACATGGATCAGAGGAACTACGTCATGAGCGGTGGCCATCCAAGGACACCTTTCTACCAGGCATTCCTAAAGCTAGCCAAGTCCATATGGTTGTTGCACAGGTTGGCCTACTCCTTCGATCCAAAGGCAAAGGTGTTTCAAGTGAAAAAGGGAAGTGAATTTTCGGAAATCCACATGGAAAGCATTGTGAAGAACATCATCATAGAAGAGGGTGCGGAGAGGCCGAAAGTTGGCCTGATGATTATGCCTGGTTTCCTGATTGGGACCAGCGTCATACAGTCCCGAGTGTATCTTTCAGATGTGAAGTATGCTGACTGACTGAAGATGCCGCAGTTACACAAGGAGCTTGAGGGTCCTTTGCTTCTTGGAATCTTAGGAGAGCTACCAGCTGCATAAGTTTGAGGTGGACTGTGTGTGTCTTTGTATGTAATGCGTGAGATCTGTTGTTTCGCTGCTGTGCTGTCTTCAATGCACTTTGTGGAGATTTCCATGTGCCATGTGATTCTGTCCAATGGTACAATTTGTTTCTATTCCCCAATGTTGCATTTCCATGTGCTATACTGCTATGTAATTCTGCCCAATGTTTGTACTACATGTTATCAGTGTGATTTGAGAGCCTGTGTGATGATTGTATAGGCTGTACTTTTCATCTGAAGCTTTTGTGCCCAATCAGATGATTCTATTGCATAGTTGTGTGCTGAAATTGTTCCATGTCAGGTGTTGTAGCTCGGGGACTTGAAGAACGAGGTGTGTGCAAAGAATTTTGAAGGGCAATTTAGTTGAACAACAAGGTGTGTGTGTGTGTGTATAATAGATGACAATTTAGTTGCTTCATATGGATTTCCTTCATAAACATTTACATTGCCAAAAGAAAAAAAAATGCTTTTCTCGGTTAACCATTTGCGAAGTCTGTTCCATTCTTCAGAAGAGAAGCAAAGTATAACAGACCACGCTCCAGTTCAGTCACGGTCAGTCTCTGCTCTCAACTGCTGCCATGGCAGCCGCATCCGACAGCACCCACCCACCTCCCGACCTCGACGTGGATGACGACGATGAAGAATTCGACGACGACGACGACGACGATCTGGATGACGAAGCCGACGACAGCGAACCCTCGGCGTCCTCATCCGAGGCGGCTCGCCTGGAGGCCGTGCTCCGGCGGCTCACCGCGGACGAGGTCCGGATCCGGGTGCACCAGGTCACGATCCGGGGCTGCGCGCGCACGCGCCGCGCCGCGGTGGAGGCGGCGGTCGGCCCGGACCTCAGGCGCGCCGCCACCGTGCGGGACCTCGTGCGCGCCGCCGCCGCGGCCGGCGACCGGCTCCGTCGCCTCGGCGCCTTCGACACTGTCTCGATCACCCTCGACGCGGCGCCGCCTGGGATCCCCGGTAGCGCCGTCGTCGTCGTCGTTGACGTCGCAGAGGCCCGCGGTCGCGCTGCCGGTGATTTCGGCGTCTTCGCCAACACACAGGTGCCCATCGAGCTAGAAATGTCTCATTTTGTTTTACAGAATTGAGTTGTTTGCATCTTGCAAGTGATCAAATGTTCTTATAGGAATCGAGCGAATTCAGTTTTCTGCTTTGCTTCACCTATTTAGATTAGGCTGTGCAGTTCTTAACTATTACTGTTGCATCAATTTAGAGAGCTCACACCAGAAGCTTAGCGAATTTGAACTAAATGAGGGCGCTCTCAGTGAACAGTGCACTCTTATAGACTGTTGGTCAATACAATTAAGTTGATCGTCCTTGCTTTCAGAATAATCACTTATTAGATGGTGTTATGCTAGTATCGGTAGTTCGGTACAATGTCTTGGATGATCTAGCATGATTGATGTTCAGGACCTACTTACATGTGCATTTAGCTTGGATGTGAATTTAGCTTGGATGATCTAACATGATTTATTTTCAGGACCTACTTTGTTATGATAAATGGTGATTTATTGTCACTATATCATAGGCATGACTTCAATTGGTTCCCGAATTCGCTTTCTCAAGTCTCACCAGTTTTCTTCATGTGAACCTTTTGCAGACTAGATCATGCTCACTTGAAGGTTCAGTGAAGTTGATTAACCTATTTGGATTCTGTGAGACCTGGGATGCATCAGGTGCCCTTGAATTAGATAAGACAGCAGAACTAAGTGCTGGAGTCCAAATGCCTAGAATCGGAGCAATACCAACTCCGCTGTTGGCTAGAATATCATTTCTGTCTGATGACTGGTTAAAGTCCTCACTCAAAGAACACCTGATGGGCGTTTCTGTTGGCTTGCTCTCCACCATGAACCACAACCTTGCGTACAACATGACATGGAGAAAATTAACTGATCCAACACGGATGTCATCCAATTCAGTACAAGAGGAATTAGGACATAGCCTTCTGTCCTCTATTAAGTACGCATACAAGGTTGACCAAAGGGACTCAAGCATAAGACCTACACGTGGATATGCGTTTCTGTCGTCTTCTCTAGTTGGAGGCCTTGCACCAGGGAGCAAATATTCACGATTTCTTAGGCAGGTATATCTCAATTTTCTTTGTGCTCCATCCTTTGCCCTGCTTGAAAACTAGGCTTTCCACAATACACCTTTTAGTTAAATATCAAGTGACCCTTATTATTGTCTTTTTCTTAGACAACATTGTGAATCTTTGATTGAATGCTTAAAATTGTATTGTATGTGTACCTCTGGCTTTGCAAATTCATGATCAATTTTAACAATGCTTATTAGTGTCAGTCTACCGTTCTCCCACTGGATTATCTTTTGTTGTCTGACCACTGACCAAGGGCCAAAAACTTTAAAAATTCTGTGCTCTGTTAAAGCATCAAAATAGCAGCTCCCCCTTTTCAGTCCTTGCTTGCTCATGGCACAAAAATGGAGTTTAAATTTCTGTGAAAATGATTTCTTCGTTTTTATTATCTAGAATCTAATGCACTGCGTATTAGCCTTTTTTTTTTAATCAACAACTGAACTGATTTGAACTGAAAAGTATTTACTATTTTCTTCATTGTATATCAGGAATTTGATCTTCGAGTGGCTTTGCCTCTGGGTGTGCTGAATGGCGCTCTCAATGCCGGAGTGGCTGCGGGAGTCATCCATCCGTTGGAAAGGGGATCCACAGGAACTGTCTCACCACTTTCAGAAAGATTTTACTTGGGTGGTAATAGGCCTCTTGTATGCCGCTTGGGTGGACCATCTTCATTATTAGGCTTCAAAACAAGAGGACTGGGGGCAACAGAATTCAGAGCACATGACCCCAATAATTCTGACAATGGCACTTCCACTTCTCCTGAGCTAAATGGTCTTGGAGGTGACTTAGCAGTGACAGCCTTTGCTGACCTGTCATTTGATCTGCCTCTGAAGCCGCTCAGGGATCTAGGAATTCATGGCCATGCTTTTGTCTGTGCTGGAAATCTTGTTAAATTAACAGACTATGATCTTCGGAAGTTCCCTGTTACTGATTTCCTACAAACATTCAGAAGTTCAGCAGGATTCGGCGTTGTTCTGCCAACCAGACTGTTTCGCATAGAGGTTTTCCACTTTGCATTCTTCAGTTTTTTACATTAAAGTTGGTGATGAATTTGCCACATATAAGGCCTTGTTTGGATGTAGTCAGATTCACATCAATCCACATGTATTGAGGTGGATTGGAGTGAAATTTGAACTAAATTCCACCCCAATCCACACCAATACACATGGATTGAAGTGAATCCGACAACATCCAAACAAGGCCTAAGTTTAGTTAACACGTTTTTCTCCTCTTGTCCAGATGAATTACTGCTACATCCTAAAACAGCTTGATCATGACAGGGGGAAGTCAGGCATACAGTTTAACTTCTCATCGCCCTAATTTCTCTCACAGCATTATCTATTTAAATTGAGTATTCCTATTCTCCCCTCACTATGATCTTCTCATGGAGGAGCCTGCGTACAACTGCCACATGTAAAAAGAAAGCCTCTCATGCTGTAACGTCTAAGTGATAATTTTTTTGTACCAGGACATGGGTTTAAATGCTGTGACTTGTAATTGTAATGCACAAAAGCAAAAGGAAAGCAATTGAGGTTGGGGATTTAAGTTTTCAATGCTGATGCGAATGTTTTGGACTGGAAATGATGGAACAGTGTTGTCCAGAGATCTGCTTGAACAAGCCAACAGTAGCCAGATATAAACGATTGTTGGCAAGCTGCACAGTGTTGGCCATTTCTGGGACTGTATTGTGTAGAAAAAGTAGGAACAGATGGCTCAAATCCTGAAATGTGTACTAAAATTCTCTCCGTCTACCTCTAGTTTTAAAGTGTGAGAAGGGATCGTACTTGCGAATTGTGGCTATGCTAAGCAAAGATGAACAACTTTTCCCGTCATGATTTGTTGCCAATTGGATATGGTGCCGACATGGACGCTTGAGCATGGGCAATGAGATTTGTATGTTTAGTAACTAGTCATAATTGGATATTGTGCCGACATGATTATTTGTTGCCAATTTTGGCTATATATTGTTCACTAACACATGAGTTATTATCTTCGGCCATTTTTATAACTGTTGTACGCATCCAACTAAAAATGCTTTCTTTTTTACAGGACTAAAAATGTTATCTTTTTACAAGACTGGCCTTGCAGGTTTGCATGATCCAGGTTTGCCAATGGTTTCTATTTTTCTCTCATCCTTTTTTCTTCACATTTTATTTTCTTTTTCTCCATTTCTTTTTTCCAGTCCAAATAAAAGTAAGGTATAATAATATAATATAAACCGACGAACCAGCCTAGAAGACTCAAACGGTCGAGTCCACTCCGCTCTGCTCGCCCTGTTCGCCGGCGCCGTAGGGCCTCGCTTCCCACGGTCCCACCCCTGGCCGTGCTTGCTCGCTCGCTGCAGCAGACATGGGGCAGGCCTTGTCCGCGCGCAGCCGGGGATCCAGCGCCAGTGCTAGGGTTTCGCAGCCGTTCCCGGTGGATTGGGTGACGGGGTTGCCGCTGATCGATTGCCCCAGGTGAGGGGACGTGAGGCTGATTGCACTCACCTGCGAGCACACGAAGAATCGCGGCAAGAGGTTCTTCAAGTGCCCCAGGAACCAAGAAGGGGTGAGTGCTTTTCTTCCTTTGTGATGTCCATTTGCAGGATTATCAATCTTGGCACCATTTCATTTGAACCAAAATGCTTATGCTGTGCGTGCTGGAAGCTCTGTTCCTCTTTGAAAACATTGTCCTGTGCTTACTGTGATTGATGGGAAATTTCTCAACTTGGGACTCGGTTATTCCTGTACTTACTGTGATCCATTGTGCAGGTGCCATGGTCATGCCGGACTTACTTCTTCCAGCCAGAGTATGAGAAGTACCTGCAGAAGCATGGGTATGAAGAACAGATGAAAAAAAAAAAACCAATAAAGAATTGTGTTTGTGTTATTGTGAAGCCCCTCAATTTAGTGTCTGTCTTGTTGTGCACTCTTTTGGAACATGAGAGAAACACTCAAGCCAAAACAATTCTCGGCCCCATTGTTAAATCCTGAGAGGCATGCAAAGTGGGTCCCAAATGTAATGAGGCTTGCCAATTGCGACCCAGGCACTGAAATTTCTTACTTTAGAGACTTCAGGCTGCTGATGGAGAGGTGACATAGCAGTGACAGCCTTTGCTGACCTGTCATTTGATCTGCCTCTGAAGCCGCTCAGGGATCTAGGAATTCATGGCCATGCCTTTGTCTGTGCTGGAAATCTCGCTAAATTAACAGACAATCTTCAGAAGTTCCCTGTTACTGACTTCCTAAGTTCTGCAGGATTCGGCGTAGTTGTGCCAACCAGACTGTTTCGCATAGAGGTCAGTCCTGTCACACTATTCAAATTTTCCAGTGAATTTAGTAGTGAATTTGGTGCTTAAAAGCTTAATTAACATAGTTTTCTCCTCTTTCCAGATGAACTACTGCTACATCCTAAAACAGTTTGATCATGACAGGGGAAAGGCAGGAATACAGTTTAACTTCTCATCGCCCTAATTTGTTTGGCACTTGGCAGCATCACCTCACGCTGGGGACTTCACTTTTGGATGTTGATGTGAATGCCTTGGACTGGAGTGATGGAATAATGTTTGTCCAAGGACCCCGCTTGAATCAGCCAATAGTAGGTATTGACAAATGGTTTCTGCCAAGCTACATAGTGCTGACCATTTCTGGGATTGTGTTTCTTCTGTAGAAAAAGTAGGAACAGCTAATGCAAATCCTGAAATGCCAACATGAGCTTTATGCAGAACATTGCAGTTGTTACCGAGCTACATAGTGTTGAACATTTCTGGGATTGTTTCTGTAGAAAAAGTAGGAATGGCTGATGCAAAAACTGAATTGCCAACTTGCGGATTGTGCAGAACTGTGTACTAACATTTTCCCCCCTTCTCATTTTAAGATGTGAGGAAGGCTAGGATTTGTGACAAGTTTGCTATGCTATGCTATGGCATGCTGAACAAATGTTGTCATGATGAATTTGTTCCAAAATTAGATACGGTACCGACATGGCAAGGGCAAATGAGGATGATTTTTTTTTGGCTAACTAGGCTTGCCAATGCCATGTATTGTATGGTTTTCGCTTGTGATGATCACTAAGTGAGGTGTTGATTTAGTTGAGTGAATAACCAATGGTGTCATCTGACCAGAACAGGTCTGATCAATTTCAAAGGGAACAGCGACGTCTCTATCCAGGTGACCAGATGCTATATGCATCATTTTTCTGCAGATGCAGGTGAGAGGTGACGCACTCTCCCTGTTTAAATTGACACAGCCAACACACACATGAATGAATGAATCAACGACAGGTCTGACAAAGATGTCCATGAAGAAATGACGAAGCAGCTGCCAGTGAATTGAAGCAGTCGAGTTTTTAAGACCGATCTATCAAGCACCACTGATTGGTTGGCTGGAAACGTACCATTGTTGCAATGCACATGCACACGAATAATTGTAAACGGAGAGTTGTTGCAGAGGGATCATGCAGCATGTCACTTTAATTCTACTGTACATGATCAATAAATTGATTCAACAGCCTAACCGTACACACAAATGAAGTTCCAATCAACCAATGATTTTCTGGATTGTGTCTGCTCAGTGCTCACTAGTAGAATGTAGATTGACGAATGAACCTACGACGATAATGGTGGTAGCATACTATGGTCCCTGCCATGTAGTCATACTACTTCAGGCTTTTTAGAATATTCTAGACTCGCTGTTCAGCTTCTTCAGATTTGATTTTCTTTTCCCTTTTGGCAAGAACTTTCCTAACAATCTGATCACTCTGTATCTCTCTCCAATATAGGGTCATACACACACTGCAAGTGATAAACTGATCGTACTAGGTTCTAGATTTAATTTTGTGACTTGTAAAGCACAAAACCGAAAGAAAGCCAAAGAGGCTCGAAGCTTCAATTTTCAATGCTGATCTGAATGTTCAGGACTGGACTTGATGAAATTGGGTTGTACAAATATCTCTGTGGAGTGTTGTCCACTCTTAGGACTCCATTTTGTGGTAAGGAAAAAAAAAAGAGTAGGAATGCTTATGCAGATTTTATGTTGAAATTCCAACATGTAGGTTCACCTACAATGGATCTGTTACATACTGGATATCTCTGTTCTCACTGAAGTGAAATGCCAGATTGAACCGAGTGAACAATGACACAGTGACACTACATATCCTCCAGATTTCAGAGGAGAATAGATGAATTTTTCTACATGTGCAGGTGAGGTAAGGTGGGGCAGCCACCAATCTTGACGCAGGCCCAACACACAGGTCATCAGCCAGATTGGTGAATTTGTACTGTTGCTGGACACACAGTCACACACGAATGAATGGATCAACGCTCTGACAGAGATGTTTCTTGTTCCTCGCATGCCTTATTAGTCACGCCTTCTGAACCAGTGACCACATAAATATGCAGAAGAACCAACATATACAGGCAGTTGAACTATAACATTGATGATCAAACACCCCTGATCGAGTCTGATGTAGTAAGAACTTGCGCTATAAGCAAGCAAACAGTTTTGGAAACATATGATATGATTGATGCAACGCATGCATGAGATTTATTCAAACAGAGTTGTTACACAATAGTTTATGCATGTCAGTTTAATTGTACTGCACGCGAATTGTGTGTGATGGATGATTTGATTCGAAGACACATATGAATATCTAGTTACAGTCAAGAAATTCTCTGGATGCATAGATGGTGATTTCATAAGTCTAGCTACTAGAAGATAGAAGATTATGATTCATGGTTGATGATCGATGGAGATGGCTTAGGTGCTGTGTTTCTATGCTCTGCCACCCAAAAGTTTGTGTAACCAAGTAGTTTGCCACTAATAAACAAGCTTGACTTCTACTTTTTTTTCTCAATCACACAAAATGTTTGTGTGTCTTTGTATTAAGATAGAGAAAACATTCGTTACAACACACCTTAGAGGCGCACTAGGGGGTCAATAAATTCTACATGGACGCTCAGACCCTCTAGCTTGACTTCTAGTATTTGCTGGCATAAAAAATTCCCTAACAAACTATATATATAGCTAACATTCCATCTTCTAATTATCTGCCACCACAAGCTTCTAATTACCTGCTATCACAACGACTTATGCCATCCTACCACACCAGGTTTCACTTCTCTTTAGCCTAATTCATGTACCTGCTATCACAACGACTTATGCCATCCTACCACACCAGGTTTCACTTCTCTTTAGCCTAATTCATGTACGTTGTGATTATTTAGTTATTTTTATTCATAACTGAAAATCACCTTGTTCCTTCTTGCTGATCTAGTTTTTTTATAAAAATCTGACTTAACTTCATGAATACTTAAGGTGACAAGTTGGTTAAGTTAAATGCATGTTCTGAAATGCGAGAAGCAAAACATGACATAGATTAAAAGGGCCACTGTCTTGTAAATTGGCCAGCGGTAGCAAGACCAAAAGAATTGGGAGGCCTAGGA
>Ga0182004_10004191_pt1 | contig 11595 bp, 8 predicted proteins | sample Sormic07211540_1_FD_120479 | JGI IMG/M metagenome (GOLD analysis project Ga0182004, IMG submission 120479) | Endophyte microbial communities from Sorghum bicolor roots, Mead, Nebraska, USA - 072115-40_1 MetaG | ecosystem: Host-associated > Plants > Roots > Unclassified | place: USA: Nebraska...
CAGCAAAACAGGCACCGCACACCAGCCCAATGTTTTTTTTTTATCACCGGCCCAAAGTTTGCCCGGCCACGAACTCCGAATCCGTATCATGATGATGGATTGATGGTTATCATGATAAACCGGAGAACGACCTCGGGCTCGGGGTTCCTTTCCTTCCCTCTCGGCTCTCGCCAATGGCCATCATGGGCACGCTGCAAGTTACTACAACCGTAGCATCACTTGCACTCTTCTAGTCTCTCCTCTCCATGCTTAATGCTGGCTTCGCTGAATTTTGTCTGATGTTATTGCTGATTTGTTGCAAGAGAAAATATTATTTCTTTACTAAAAAAGTACTGTTGAACTAGTTCAAACGGATGCTTTTGTCTTCAACTTTTTTTGTCATTCGTGGCTTGCTCTTCTTTTTAATATATACCCGCCCCGATGTATACGTTTTTGTATGTGTAGTATATGTACTGCTGCTTTGGATTTGCTCGTGTCATGTCCTTTTGTTTGTGAACTGTATGCGACTCTAGCTCTGGTGTGTCATTTATGTCAAACTCAGCTTTTGGGTCCCGAGTTCATCGTTTCAGGAGAACCTTTTTTTTATATATATCCTTATTTATAAAATAAAGATTTTGGTAAAACAATACTCTTTAACAAATTCTTTAATTTGTTGTCCACATATTACTATTATTTATTTTGAATTTCTCACTGACCAAAGTTAGAAATCGCTCTCTAGACTGTACACAAAATCGATAAAACTTGTTGGATGGTAAAAAGATATAAAGAGAACTTTTATTCAAATGATAATCTAGAAAGATTCTTGCAGTTGTTCACTTGTTCTTGAACTTGGTGGCTAGCAGCTAGGGTGCTATTGAGGGGGAGCCGGCATGGCCTTCTCGTCGGCCCCTCGGCCGTCACCATGTTATGGGCCTACTTTGACATTGTCTACTCCAAGAATGTCAGCGTTGTTTGTCACCTCTGCCTTGCTCGTTGCGCTCCATGAAGTCATGTCCCTTCACGGGCTCCGCGCTCCGCGAGGTCATCGACTCAAGGAGAAGGAGCGCTTGCAGCTGCTACGCCGTGCACTGCACCTATGCAGCGGAGAAGAAATAGAGGTTCCGCCCATGGGAGATGCTCTCCGGAGAAGAAACAAGATAATCAATGAAGAGTTGGATGTTGAAAGTAAGGGTAGAAAAGACATTTCCTTTATTTTTCTTTCTTGAGAGAAATGAAAAAAATAACCGATGCAGAGTGTTACGATAAGTAAACACGCTTTCATAATGGCATTTAATGGACATATTTCGACATTGGCAGTGTAAATTGGCCAAAAATTCCATTGAAGTTGGATGTGTCCGGCATCAAAATTTGCATTTATACCATCTTATCAAAATTCGGTATAGAGAACGCATCCAGCCTACAGTCATAAAAAAAAAGAGAGTTCTACAACCGTGGGTTTACAAAATCATTGATACTAAGTTGATTATTACGGGACTTATAAACTAGGGACGTAATTTTGAGTAAATTTTTGGAGGAGCGCGTGCATTGCTAGACACACCTACTCCACCTAATATTCCAGAGGATCTTAGCATGTGCAGCAGATCGACATGTGCTCGCGCGTGGACCCATGAGACGGTGAATCCATGTTGTGGAGCACATGAAAAATACGTAGCTAGACAGTCATATTCTTTTTTTTTACCATCACCAGATGCGCTCAGCCACTTGGCATCTTATCATTTGATGAGGAGCATCTTTGCTCAATGCTTAATATGGACTGGAATATATCCATGTCAACTTTTCTCAAATGAATGACCTTTCTTTTTTCCCGTTTTGCTTGGGCTTGGCCCAGCACGACTGAAACCCAGTAGTCTTAATTAATTTCAAAATTCAGGAAGGTGCCTCATCATATATACCTACCCCCTGACATCTAAATTATTCTTTGACTGATTGGGCTAGTCATGAGTGTAACCAACAAGTTGAACATCTAGGGTCAGTGAGTGTATCTTTCTTTTGATATATCATATATCTGCAAAACAGCTTATGCGAGTGCTTCGAGCTCGACCAAAAGAGACACAAAACTGTTGAAGGTAGGTTAGGTCACATATATCACTACCTCGCTCGACTGATCGTTTCTGCGATTAATGCTGATATCAATTTGTTCTGAGAGAAAAATATTATTTTATGTCTGAAAAAATAGCTGATAAGCTCAAGCGAATAAATATTCATGACTTAGTGACTTGCTTTTATCCTAGGCCTTGTTTAGTTCACCCTGAAAACCAAAAAGTTTTCAAGATTTCCCGTCACATCGAATCTTGTGGCACATGCATGAAACATTAAACATAGACGAAAACAAAAACTAATTACACAATTTAGCTGTAAATCACGAGACGAATCTTTTGATCCTAGTTAGTCCATGATTGAATAATATTTGTCACAAACAAACGAAAGTGCTACAGTACCGAAAACTTTTCACTTTTCGAAACTAAACAAGGCCCTAAAGGTACACTCATTTTTGGAGCCAAAGAATACTACAAGTGTGCATTTACTTGAGAACAATCATAGAGGAAAGATATATGCTATCTCCTAGTCCTAGATATTTGGACAGCAAAAATATCAAATTCTTGCGCTCCAAAAGAGGGCCACTCAACACTTCCCAAATTACAACAAAAGCTAGTAAAAAAAGATGCTAAAGAAGACGCAACATCTTTTAAAAAATAAATACTAGTACATGAAACGAGAAGCACATGAAAGCACTAACCAATTGCTTTTTTCTATATATATAAAAAAAAATCATTGCCTTTTGCAACAGCAACAGGCAGCCCCTGCCCCTACTTCCACACTTCAGCATAGGCTTTGTTTAGTTCCGAAAAGATTTTGGGTTTTGGTACTGTAGCATTTTCGTTTGTTTGTAGTGAATATTGTTCAATTATAAACTAACTAGGCTCAAAAGATTCGTCTCGTAAATTACAGATAAACTGTGCAATTAGTTTTTGTTTTCTTCTATATTTAGTGTTTCATGTATGTGCCACAAGATTTGATGTGATAGGAATCTTGAATTTTTTTTTGAATTTCGAGGTGAACTAAACAAGGCCATACTTGCATAGCAGCAGTATATAGTTAGGCGTTAGGCCCATGCCGGTGAGGTCGCCTGTAGACCAACCGACTCCGAGTGGGAGGCGACCTCCGTCGCCCCTTCCTCCCTCTTTTTAGTCCCTCCTCCCCCGCCACCGCGCCGCGCGAATCTTTTTCCCTCTTGGCCGCGCTGCTAAATCCGCGCCAAATCGTGAAACGAAAACCAGGCCGCTCCCGCCTCGTCAGTCCTCGCTCGCGGACCGGGCTCCGGATCCCCCCAGCGGCGGCAATGGCAGCCGCCGCCTGCGACGCCGCCGCCGTCGAGCAGCTCGCTGGCCTCCTGGACCAAGGTGAGAGTTTTCGCTCCGGATCACCGGTAAAGTTTGGATCTTTTTACGATTTCGGAGCGGCGGCGGCTCCGCTCGGACTTGGGTTTAGCTTTCGGAGTCTTCGGTTCTGGGTTTTGTGTGGGTTCGTCTGGTGTTAATAATGTCACTCATAACGTAACGTGCTTTCTCTGGCTTGGATTCTTGCAGTGGACGCGCCGCTGAAGAAGACATTTGAGGTATGGATCTATGCGCCTTTTCTTTCTAACCTTCATATTGGTCCTTCGTGATATCTGAAAAATCTTGATTCTTCTGTCAAGCATGGGCATTTTGTGATGTATTTAGTCTGCATTTCAATTTGGATCAGACGGAACCTTTGCTCAGATCAGTTAAACAGTTTGAATGAATTAGTCTGACTTAAATGATCAAGTGGCTAAGTGAGACTGCGTGTTTGTTAGATCGTTGGTACTAGACTACTTGTACTGATTTGGATCGAACCATTTCAGTTCATGCCTGAGCTTTTTCTTTTTTACTAGCGTAGACTCGTAGTCAGTCGACACAGTTGAACCAGCTTGAATACGGATCTAAGGATAAATTCACAGTTGTGAAAGTTAACGGTACTTGTTGATTGGCTGCAAATGTTATTTTGTTCTTTGATCTAAGCCGCACGTTGCGATACCTGGGGTAAATTTGAGTAGTTTGACAATGGGGGCTGAGAAGTGGAAGCAAGTGATGCTTTCCACAATGGATGTGTCGAGGAATATTCTGATCTCAGGTCCACTATTTCAACAAGTGGACAGCGACATTTTTGGTCCCCTCGAGCCTCCTGATATGTTGGTAGTAATATATACCTCAGTGCTTTTCCTCGTGTTTGGTTGCTTGTCAATGGGACTGTCTTTTGGTGTTGCGAATTATTATAGAATGATTTCACCTTTTGCTCTTTACTTTGTTAATATAATGGAACTTGACACTTGTGATCCCAGTGTGCAGACACATGCCAGTAGGCATCCTATGCACCCGGCACTTCTGGATTGACTTCCTTTTGTTTTTATTCTGTCATTTTACCAGTTAATTTTAGTTTGCAAGAGAACACTTCCGTCATTGAAATTCTCTCTAAAGGCTAGGCTTAAGTGCGCACTGTGTGCTGAGTAGGAGATGCCAAATAATTCCCAGCAGAACCTCTTGGGTGGTGGAGTGAGAATCAAAAGAAAGTGCCACTTGCAACAGAATTATTGCCTCAATAACATGGGGCAAGCAAAGTATAAGTGCAAGCAACGATAACTTTCCTTAAAAATGGAACAGCAGATAAGTTTCTCGCAGGATGCTTTGGTTTGAGGGATTACCACATTCTAGGTTGATTGGTCTGTTACAGGATCATCCCATGATTTTAGCAGGACGGTCCCATTCTGTATTCTTTACCAGGTTGTGATTATTAGGGATGAGGTAATGAATGGTGATAGGCCAGTTCATCCCAATCCCTGAGCTGAAAAGGTTAGTTAGGAATTAGGATCAGACAGCCTATTTGATTGAGTTGCATTGCATGCACCGGCCGGTTGATACTATCCAGTTTCTGAAACTACACAAAAACTATAATCAGCTTGAGGAGTCTTCATCTTAGAGATTATTACTATATTGTATTTAGTTGCTTAAAAGTTTGCAAATTCCTTCTCTTATCTTCTTGAACGCTGACTCACTGTGTTTGTAGGCTTTATAGATACATGCCATAAACATACTATGTGCAGTATACTTTGCACTCTTAGCATGGAAAAGAATATCAATTTCTTCACTGATAATAAAACTGAACTTCTGAGGGACGAGATTCTACAATGGAGAATATGATAAAGTGGAACAAATGATAAACTTATGCCTTAGCACTTGAGTCAGTAATAAGGTCGCACTAGTATCTGATTCTTCATGGCTACCCCTGTGGCCCTACTTGTGATTTTTTTCTATTGTACTGCTTGCCATAATGCTATGCCAGTGTCCTGGTGGTGGGGGATCTTTGAAAACCTCCCGCCCACCTTGTTTTAGACCAACTTCAAAAAATGTGTTAAGAAGCTCTTGCAGTACATATCACTTAAAGTTAAACAACCTAGTTTGAAAGCTTTGGTACCAGTATCAGTACCCTTGGCCTTCAGAAAGAACCATGAGTATATGCAGTTGTTTTGAATTTTGAAATATAGAAATTTTCATAGATACAAATTGTTTTTCTTATTATCCTAGGGAGATTGTCTTTGAGCTCTCATGTTTCCTTTTTATTTTTCAGAATGTGCACCAGGGCTACCCAACAGAGACATTAGTGCGTTTCCTTAAAGCTAGAGAGTGGCATGTGAATAAGGCTCACAGGATGGTAATTGTTAACACTGCAATTTTCTTTTTCAATTTTCATATTGATGAACCATTGAGTAAATCTTTAATTACCCGGGAAATTTTCTTTTGCTAGCTTGAAGATTCTTTGAATTGGAGGATACAAAATGAAATCGATACTATACTGGAGGTAAGTAGTCTCTCAGTCCTAGAACAAGCTTGGCTATTGGCTATAGTGTTAGGACATTCTGCACGTATTTACACTTCCTTATTGTGATCATCTGTTTGTGCTGGATTATTGCAGAAACCTATTATCCCAGTAGATTTGTATAGATCAATTCGTGATACACAGCTTGTTGGGTTATCAGGATACTCCAGAGAGGTACAACTGTCTTATGCAAGTTATAATAATTTTCTTTGCATGCTTGCTGTATTCATCTTAATTTATCATTGATTTTTGAACAGTCCTGGGTTTGAATTTTGCACTTAGACAATTAAATCTTTTGTGCTTTACCAATGAGTTCTATGCTGTCTATGCCATAAAAGTCTTCACATCCAGTCTGTAACTAAGTTACTATTGGATAAACTATGCAAAATTGTCTAACAGTCCACTTTCCTTCTCCTATTTTAGGGCATCCCTGTATTTGCAATTGGTGTTGGACTGAGTACATATGACAAAGCTTCGGTACTGTCTCAGACTTTTCTCAAGAGTTTTAGCAGCTTCCATCGTTTTGTTACTGACCTTGGGGTTTTGAGTATATGATGAATTAGGACACATAATTGTAATATGTATATAGACATCCTCATGGGCCATGGGCCTTGATATACTTAACATTTGTCAGAATGCATCCATGTCAATCAAATTAAATATAATATAAGTAAATACTGTTGCACTATAAGTTGCAATATAAGGAGTCATATTAATTTAATTAGATTTTGACTTTTTTTATCAGATTGCATCCATATGTATTTAAGATCAAGTCATACTCGTCCAGTCCATGAATTTATGCCTTATACTTCATGCATGCATTTCCAGGTTAACTACTATGTGCAATCTCACATCCAGATCAATGAGTACCGTGATCGTTTTATTTTGGTGAGTGATCAACTAAAGCTCCATGGACAATTAGATAACTTCTATGAATTTTCTTGACACATGATTTGCTCGCTTTTGTTTTGTCTAGCCTACGGCGACAAAGAAGTATGGGAGACCTATTACCACCTGTATAAAGGTTCTCGATATGACTGGTCTGAAATTGTCAGCACTAAACCAAATGAAGGTACAGCCTGGAATATCATTGTATTCTATCCTCTTCTGTTCTCCAAACTATAAGAGTGTAAATTGATTTTCATAACGTCCATAGGGATACAACAATGGTTATATGCCTATTTAAGTAATTCAATATACTGTATAAATAAGGCCACACACAAATTAGAAGACTATAAATAGTACCCATCAAAATAAGTAAAACGTGTACAGTGCAAGTGCTATCCATTTTTTTTATGCTACTGCTGACTAATTATTGATGTACTACAGATTGTGACTGCAATATCTACTGTTGATGATTTGAATTACCCTGAAAAGACGGAGACCTATTATATAGTAAATGCTCCATACATATTTTCTGCATGTTGGAAGGTGCGTTTCTTGAGATTATTACTATTCTTTTACTTTTGCTTAAAGGTTCTCTAACCTTTCATTTGGTTTTAGGTTGTGAAGCCTCTGTTGCAAGAGAGAACAAGAAAGAAGGTTCATGTTTTGCGTGGTTGTGGGAGAGATGAGCTTCTAAAGGTAATTGAGACTGATTACCATTACATGGCCAAATAGTATGTTTGTCTAAGTCAAATAAGAGAACCAGAGCTGCACTGAACTTGATTTTACTCTTAAGCATCTTCTGGCTTTCTGCTTTGACGATCACAATGCAATGACATGGGCAATTCTGGAACATGCAGATCATGGACTACTCTTCCCTTCCCCATTTCTGTAGACAGGAGGGCTCGGCCTCATCCAAACATTCATCAAGCGATGCCGATAATTGCTTCTCTCTCGATCACCCGTTCCACCAAGAGCTTTACAACTTCATCCAGGAGCAGGCACTGAATCAGGAGCTCATCAAGCAGGGCTCCTTGCATGTGAACATCCCTGAACAGGACCCTGAGGATGCAAAGATCGTGGAGGTCATTGAGGCTGAGTTCCACAAGATTGGTGTGCAGAATGGGTCCACCAATGGCCTCAACCAAGCGTAGCACTTGTCTAATAAGACCAGCCTAATTCAACCAAGACGTTGCTTGCCACTTCTGATCCAACTGATCCTATATTTTTTTTTGCGGGGTGGGCCACCCCCCATTGCTATTTCGTGGGGGTGATTGGTATAGGTGATATACATAGCAAAGTCTTTTGCAGATCCATCCATGATGCAGGACTGAGACCAGAGACCTGATACTACATTGTACTAGATAGACGTTATCACCTGTTGACTGTTGTAAACTTGCAAATTTGCAATGTCCCCTCATATCTCACATGTATGCTGAACTGGGATGAAATGAATAAATCATCCTAGTACCTGCACTTTGAGTCATCTTCAGAAATGTGTTGTGCTCAGTCAGAAAGTAACAATTCGTTTTGTCCTTGTCCTGACTCCTGAGAGCTCAGTTTTTGTGCTGAATCTGACTAGTCCTAATTAACATAACCGAGAGGCGTACGTGTATTTGATTGAGACAAGTTATTTAGGAAAGGAAGAATGTTTTTAAGACGCAACAGATAATGCCTATCCATTGAAGGAGGGATTAGAGGAAGGTTCTCTCCACCCAAAGCCCCTTAGAAAGATTGTGGGTCACCAAACAGGTAAACAGGGTAAAAGAACCGAACCATGCATATCAACAACATGACAACAAAGTAGGCATGCTCTTGGTTGGTAGTAGTTACCGGTTCACACACACCTCATTTCCTACTACTTCATAAAAAGAATAGGGAGGCCATATGCTTTAACTTCCTCTCTGAAACAACTTTCTTGCTATAGCCTTACCAATGGAGATCAGCGATGAGCAGAGAATGGGAATGTCCACCATGGAGCGCCAACATCTTCCTCCTTCCTGGCAAGGCAATGGAGATGCCGATGCCGAAGTCGAGGAGGAGGAGGATCATCTGTGGCCAACAAAAGATGGCCCTCTTCCAATATTCCTCAAGGTATTATGCTTTTCTATATATCTACTACTATCTCTCTCCTGTTTTAGGCTGTAAAAGAAACTCTCTGATATGTGCAATGACTTACTGAACCCCAAAACCCCGGGCAATTCGCAGTTTGAGAATGTGGAGTACAGGGTGAAGATGACTATGAAGAACCCCCTCACAGCTGCGAGAGTGGCTTTTGCATCCCAGATGAAGGTAGATCAGGGCAGCAGCTGCAAGCACATTCTCAAGGGCATCGCAGGGAGTGTGGACCCTGGTGAGATCCTGGCGCTGATGGGCCCATCTGGCAGCGGCAAGACCACCTTGCTCAAGATCCTGGGAGGCAGGCTCGATGGTGGCATTAAGGGCCAGATAACCTACAACGACACTCCCTACAGCCCTTGCCTCAAAAGGAGGTAAAACTGTAATAACAAACAAGATTTTTCACTCAGCTTAAATGATGGGTTAGAACGAACTAGATTCAGTGACACTGGCATATTGCCAAGCATTTACTGTGAAGGTTTCTTTGTGTTATTAATCTGTGCGCCGGCTGCAGGATTGGATTTGTGACTCAGGACGATGTCCTCTTCCCACAGCTGACGGTGGAGGAGACGCTCGTATTCGCCGCCTTCTTGAGGCTCCCTGCTTGCATGTCCAAGCAGCAGAAGCGCGACAGGGTCGACGCCATCATCACCGAGCTGAATCTGGAGAGGTTGAATTTGAATTTCCATGGGAAGTTTAGTTTTCGCATGCATACATGGCGATGAAATGAGTTGCAATCGATCCTCATTTGATTGCATGGTCAGGTGCCGGCACACCAAGATCGGGGGAGCGTTCGTGAGGGGGGTGTCTGGAGGCGAGAGGAAGAGGACCAGCATCGGGAACGAGATCCTCGTCGACCCGTCGCTGCTCCTCCTCGACGAGCCCACCTCCGGCCTCGACTCCACGTCGGCGAGCAAGCTCATCCTCATCCTCCAGCGCCTTGCCAAGGTAGCAGCTACTACGCCACATACATTTGTGCGCAGCAACGCCGCCACCGAGGACGACGACGATCATGGTGCTAATTCGATCCTGTCCTGTGTATGCATGGTTGCAGACGCGCCGGACGATCATCACGACGATCCACCAGCCGTCGAGCCGGATGTTCCACATGTTCGACAAGCTGCTGCTCATCTCCGACGGGCACGCCATCTACCACGGCAAGGCTCGGGACTGCATGCACCACTTCTCCTCGCTGGGCTTCGTTCCGGAGATCCCCATGAACCCGGCGGAGTTCCTGCTGGACCTCGCCACCGGCAACCTCGACGACATCAGCGTCCCCGAGGCGCTGCGCGGCTCGCCGGACCCGCAGGAGTTCAGGTCCCAGGTCATCAGACATCTGCAGCTCAAGTACCGGGCTGGCGCCGGCGGGAGAAGCAGGGCGCCGCCCACGGAGCAGCTGCGGCTGGCGTTGCGGGCGCGTAAGGACCACCGCCGGAGCATCGGCTGGTTCCAGCAGTTCGCCGTGCTGTCCCGGCGCACGTTCCGGGAGCGCACCTCCGACTACCTGGACAAGATGCGGCTCGCCCAGGCCGTCGGCGTGGCGCTCCTCCTGGGCCTCCTCTGGTGGAAGTCCCAGACGGGGAACGAGGCGCAGCTGCGGGACCAGGTGGGGCTCATCTTCTACATCTGCATCTTCTGGACGTCGTCGTCGCTGTTCGGCTCCGTCTACGTGTTCCCGTTCGAGAAGCTGTACCTGGTGAAGGAGCGCAAGGCGGACATGTACAGGCTGAGCGCCTACTACGCCAGCAGCACGCTGTGCGACGCCGTGCCGCACGTCGTGTACCCGGTGCTCTTCATGGCCATCCTCTACTTCATGGCGGGGCTCCGCCGCACCGTGCCGTGCTTCTTCCTCACGCTCCTCGCCACGCTGCTCATCGTGTTCACCAGCCAGGGCACCGGGGAGCTGCTGGGCGCCGCCATCCTCAGCGTCAAGAGGGCCGGGGTCATGGCGTCGCTCGTGCTCATGCTCTTCCTCCTCACCGGCGGATACTACGTCCAGCACATCCCAAAATTCATCCGCTGGCTCAAGTACGTCTCCTTCATGCACTACGGCTTCAACCTGCTGCTCAAAGCGCAGTACCACGGCCACCTCACGTACAACTGCGGCAGCCGGGGCGGATGCCAGCGCCTGCAGTCGTCACCGTCGTTCGGCACGGTGGACCTCGATGGCGGCATGCGCGAGGTCTGGATCCTGCTCGCCATGGCACTCGCTTACCGGCTCCTCGCCTACTTCTGCCTCCTCAAGCGGATCAGCCTCACGCCCTTGTGATCACCCACTTACCTCTACAGCCACCGATTTCATTCTAATTAGTTTGGTATGCAATGTCGTGCTTGTGAATGAATACTATATAGAGAGAGTTTATTGATGGAAAATGACTGCACGACGATGTGTATCAGCAATGCTTTGAGGCTGCTGGGCCAGTTTATTACATATATGACAGAAGGTGTATTTGGCTGAGACAACTATTTTCATCTCATTTTTAGAAAAAATATATATCCCCTCATATCTATATCTAAAAACATCTTCTACTAAAATATTTAGCCACAGAGCATATCAAATATCTTTCACCCACCCATATCCCCAGCAGACAACTATTCTCACTCTAACTCTCTTACCCACCCATATTTCCATTCCTCTCCCTCTCTCTACCAAAGGAAGAATAAGTTGAACTAGAGAGAGAAAGGAGAAGATGAAGAGAA
>Ga0182004_10004192_pt1 | contig 11594 bp, 13 predicted proteins | sample Sormic07211540_1_FD_120479 | JGI IMG/M metagenome (GOLD analysis project Ga0182004, IMG submission 120479) | Endophyte microbial communities from Sorghum bicolor roots, Mead, Nebraska, USA - 072115-40_1 MetaG | ecosystem: Host-associated > Plants > Roots > Unclassified | place: USA: Nebraska...
AGAGCTGTAGCAAATCGGACTGATGCTTGTTTCATCCGTGTAATTGGAAGTGAGCTAGTTCAGAAGTATGTCGGAGAAGGTGCTCGGATGGTCAGGGAACTGTTCCAGGTATATCTAGTGCTGCGAATTTGTAAAGATTCATCCAGTTTTTTCTGTCCAACATATTTCTGAAACAAATTCCTCTATTGTAGATGGCCCGCTCAAAGAAAGCATGCATTGTTTTCTTTGATGAAGTTGATGCTATTGGTGGTGCTCGTTTCGATGATGGGGTGGGTGGCGACAATGAGGTGCAGCGAACAATGTTGGAAATAGTAAACCAGCTTGATGGGTTTGATGCAAGAGGGAACATCAAAGTTCTCATGGCCACTAATAGGTATTTCATTTTTTTCATTCTACTCATGTGATTCCAGATCCTTTTTGGTGATTACACTGTACTCTATTCTGAAGATATTATCTGAAACATAGGATTTTTAATATGCGAAGTTCTGCATGAAAACCCAACTGTTTATAGGCTCCACATGCCTTAAGCTGACATTGCTGCATGAAAATTATAGGCTCCATGCCTTAAACTCACATGGCTGCATGAAAACGTACTGATTTTAGGCTCCACGCCTTAAACTGTTATGGCTATAAAATTTATTGGCCATATTCCAGGCCCAAGAAGCTGACCACCTTCTCTGTTTTCTCCAGGCCTGATACCTTGGATCCTGCGCTTCTGCGTCCTGGTCGTCTGGACAGAAAGGTAGAATTCGGGCTACCTGACCTGGAGGGCCGTACCCAAATTTTCAAGATCCATACACGAACCATGAACTGCGAGCGAGATATTCGTTTTGAGCTTCTGGCCCGACTCTGCCCCAACTCTACTGGTGAGAGTTGCCTTGTGGTTTCATCACCATAATGTTTTCTGTGATTTGATTTGTTTTACTGGAGGACCTTTTGATAGACGATCAGGTTCTCACATTGCCTTGTTTGTTACTCCAGGAGCGGATATAAGGAGTGTTTGCACAGAAGCTGGGATGTATGCCATCCGTGCCCGCAGGAAAACGGTGACAGAAAAAGATTTCCTCGATGCTGTCAACAAGGTCATCAAGGGCTACCAGAAATTCAGTGCAACACCCAAGTATATGGTGTACAACTAGTCAACTAGTCAGTGCGTCTTCATGGGATCTGTTGTTTTCAGAACTCTGGATCTTTGATGATTGTATCATCATGAGGTTCAATGCAAAGATTGTTGTTTGTTTAGCAAATTGGATCCCCAGTGACTGTAACCTGTACCACATGTTTTTAAGACAAGGTTCTCTGCTCGGTGACTCATGTTGCTTGTGTTTGACTGATGATGTGCACAGAACGCAAAGTTCATTCGGAGAACTGACGCAATGTAAACCTCAGGCACGGTGGTTGTTCTGACGTCTAATCTGATTTATGTTTGCTGGTTGCTTTTTGTGCATCGTAAACCTTCTACAGTCAGACCATATATAGGCAGGGTGGTGCATCCTGCGAGTCTGATGTGGTCAGTCTGCTTGGCAAATGGCAATAATGTGGTGCCATGAACCAGCGCGGCAGCATTATTACCTAGTATAAGCCCCTCAATATAGCCAAGCCAATATAGATCGGCATTATTTGATAGATCATATATATACATAGGTTTCTTTGCCGGGATTATTTGGTCATATATACAGAGGTTTCTTTGCTCTCTTACGACAGGTAATATACTATGTACAAAAGATATATGTACCCAGCTATACTATCATATACATCGCAGCCATGTCACTGTAGCTACCTTGCAGCCGTTTCACTGTAGCTTGCGTTTGATGAACTTATGGGAGTTGCTACGGCTGCAGCGCAGCGCAGCCACAGCCACAGCAAGTTGATCCGAACGGAACTATCAAATCTCCACACTCTCAATCAGCTTGATGCCTGACGACTCCAAGATCTCCAATGCTTCACACACGCAAATACACCAAGTCAGTACAGTTCTGCGTCATGATAATTCCACAAGGACAGACATGAAAACTATGTAGCACACCTGGAATGTAGATCTCCGGTTGCAGAGGCCTGATCACTCCTTTTGTCTGGACCTTATTCTGTAGCAATAGCTGCAATATAACATGGTTCGAGAGCAAATGAACATACATTATTTTCCATTTTCCTTTTTGGCTTTTATCCTTACTGTTACGCAAGTATAATCGTGGTTAGGTTTACTACCAGGGCTCCTACTGCTGCTGGAATACCAACGGTCAGGGCCATGGCAGTGGTGGATCTGCCATTTTCAACCTTCCCGAACTCCAGTAGCGTCGCTTGGTGCTTCTCGGTGGGTTGCCCGTCTGGGTATTCCACCTCAACTTCGTGGTGGAGCAGTACCATGTCCTGAATTTACAGGAGCTGTGTCTCAGCAATGGTTATCCGAGAAAGGCTATTGATTTGATTTAATCCATTTTTTGAAAATGAAGTAAAAACAGTATGAAATATGGTGGTAGACCAGAGTAAAGAAGTTTGGATTCACATTAATAATTAAACTGGCAATCTACTGCAAATCTGCTAGGAATCAAAAGTGCATTTTCATATCTGAGTTTTGTCCCTGTCAAATTTATACAACTGAACTGATTAAGGCAACTACAAACAATAAATTACTAAGCTTGAGATTATTGCCTCTTTTCTTTTTATGACAATATAAATATAAGGTTGAATCTCTTATGATTTTAGAAAGAAAGATCTGTATAGATATTTTAACAGCTGGTAAGATAGTATTAAGCCTCACTTGCTCATTGTGGCCATAGGCCATCCTCTGTTCCTTTCGTTGGCAAATCACATCAAATGCACTTGAACAACCCTTAGGAATTTGAGTCTCTTCATGTAGTCCCAAGAACCTGCTCGTGTATGGTTGTGTTTTGTCAGTTCTAAAATAAAATACAACTACAGCATTCATATTTCCTGTTTCTATTATCCCTAAATCATTTTTTGCCTGGGGATTTTTTTGACACATTAACTTGATGGCATTATTTATATTGCACTGCAACAGTTCATAAAAGATGTGAATTTTGTAGCACGGGATCAGAACTAACTTGATGGTTTTGACTGTCTTAGCAGCTATTTCCTTATCTCTGCAACACCCGAGCTTCGACAGTCTGGCAATGATTTCATCATCATATCCACCAGAGGCTTCAATATCTAAGCCTGTGTTAGTTGTGGAGATATTATTAAGTAGTTCATCAAGGAAACCCTTATATGTTGGGCGATTAGTTTCTTGCAGCAGTGGATGATTTGCAGCATCAAACAACCCAATTTTCGACAGGGTTGCCATTATCTCACTAAAACCTGCACATGTGCAGCAAGATGGTGAATGGAAATCAGACTTGCAATGCAAAGGAATGCCTCACTGAAGCAAAAAGGTATGCAGATGCTTACCTTCGTAACGAAGAGTAGCCCTGTATATGGTAGATGCTTCTTTGGAGATACCATAAAGGTCTCCATATATCAAGGAATTCCGATTTGGCAAGTGTTCCAGAGCAAAAGCTGGAAGCTCTGGTAGTCTGAGCCTCTTTGCTGATTCAAACAAGTTATGACCTATTGAAGTGGTAAGTAAATCACTCAAGAGCTGCATGGAGTAATCCATTGTTTCAACAGATTATTAGATTACAGGATATGAAATAGATCCAAGTGCTCTGTAACTCCACAGTTTGGTTATTTGTGGACAGAAAACTAATACATGGATAGCGTATAAGTTTGGTCCTTGATACATTAGCGTCCCACCTCTTGAGTTGGTACTATTCCTATCGGTGTGTTTATATTTTTTTTCGACCGTACCATGAGGTACGTATTTCATCAAGAGGGAGTAGAGTTTTTGTGAAAATACAAGCTCTAGTGGTAATCCCGGGATTACCACTATAAAAAAAGCAAGAAACAGTTACAAAGTAGGACTATGACTGTGACCATTGGAGGAAGTCTAAGCAGGTGCCTGAACCCAGCCAAGTCCCAAAGTCTATGCAGTGTGTTTATATGAGATGTATGTTGTAATTTGTAGCATCACTTCTCTCTTCAACAATTATGTAAAGCTACTGCCATCATTTTTGAAAAAAAGGGGAACAGGCGGGCAAGCATTTGCTCCTTATTTAGTGTAGCAAGTCAGGGAAAATAAATTGTAACAGACTTACCATCTACATGGATCGTCTCTCCAAGAAATTTGTAGACAGCAGGATTTTTCCCTGCCCGGAGGGCACCAGCTGGGTTCCAACTGAAAAGGAGGAATATAACTATAAGCATTTCAAAAAAATTGCCACGTGAAATATATATTTTGTTGAACCAGTCGTGAAATATTTTTTGAATGGATGCCACGTGAAATATTGTTGTTAAGAATATCTGGATGTAGAAACCTCATTGTACGACTACTGATAACTGAATTACTTAGAACATGGATACATCTACCTGAATTTATAGGCAAGTGGGTTGTTTGCTGCAGCTGGAGATGGCAATCCACCACAGTAAGATGTAAATGTCTTTATTTTTCCCTTTCGAGCATGAGCTTCATCAATCATCTTCATTGACATCAAGTGATCTGCATAACATAAATCAATATACTTAAGCTTGTTTGTACAGGAAAATTAACCTATGATGAAAGAGCACTTTCTCTCACTATACACTGCTTTCCCTAATACTTCCATTAATATCTTTTGCATAAGCATTTCATTAAAATTTGCACGAGTGACCATTACATTGAGGAAGTACCTATGCCAGGATCTAGGCCCATTTCACAAAGTATAGTTACACCTGCACCTTTAGCAGCTTGGCTCAAGTTTGACATGGATTCATCAACATAGCTTGCCGTTACCATGTGCTTCTTGAGCTGTAATAGATGAATTTTTCAGTCAAAGTCCCGCACAATAAATATCACATCAATAATGGTTTACTGCTTCAACAGAGCTCCAAGGATTTTATAAATCACCACGAACAGATAAGAAGACTACCTCTATGCATACTCTTGCAATGGCAGCATGAAAACTAGTAGGCAGCAAGCTAATTACAACCTCAACCTGCAAGAGGAGCTCGCATCATTAATCTTCTGGCAAGTTAGTACTGTAATTAACAAATTCAGGGGTACAATTTAAAATATTTTCCCAGAGAAAGCACAAATCAACATACTGAACCACATTGGAGCTAATGCCCAAGCATGAATGAAGTTGGTTTAAAAAATAATGGGGGTCCACTCGTATTTAAGTATCAGGATGAAACTTACCTGAGAAACAAGATCTGAAAGGCTTCCAATATCAGAAACATCAAGCTGGGTAGCAGTTGTATTTTCAATACCATCAACTGTCTGCATGTACGGATACAGAGACATGAGAAGATAAAAGGTTAAATTCCACAAATATTGTATACAAGATGACCAAATACAGTATTTTTAATTTGGTATTGCTCATTGATGTCCATAAGCATGTTAATAGCAAGTCATGCAAGCAACCAAACAGTACAGAGAAATTGCCAAGAGATGGGGAATGCATCATTGCAAGAATAACCTCTTCTGCATCTTTTTGATACAAAGATGCCACAATAACATGAATTTGATCTGTGTTATGGTCATCAACACCATAGGTACATATGTTTGGGTAAGATGCTAGAAACTCAGCAGCTGGTCGACAAACTCTTCCAGCTCCAAGAATTAAAACCTTTGGACCTCCTTTATCAACTGTGGCATCAGTTTCACACTCATTGACTTTTCCTATCTTCAGAGCTAATTCAGTTTCTTTCCCGGCATCGTGATCTCCACCATGTTCATTAGCTAGAGAAGTCAAGGAATCAATAATTTTATCCAATGTGGCAGTATCATCTGCTCCTACCTGCAAAAAGGTGTGTATCATATGTTTCAGAAACAACAAATTATGGTTGTGTTGGCCAGCAGAAGATTTGTTCTTTAAAAAGAAACTAGGAACTATTCTTATTTAAAAAGATTTATCCTAATACTTTTTCCAGAGAAGATTTCCATGCTAATTAATTTGAGGTTCAGTATGAAGTTAAATGCTTACTTCAAGCTCTGAGTATGACATATCATCCATGCTCTGTCCAACTTGACATCTAACCAAGTGAAATGAACCTCCACCTGTCTCAATGATGTCCAAAGCTTCATTTATAAGGAACTTATCAAATAGGTGCCCACTGAGAGATACCTGTTTCATATAATCAACAATTTTAAAGACAAAAAGCCAAAGTAATTCTGTATTGATCAAATACAAAACATGAATGCACTGGAGTACTAGGAAAATACTATTTGCTAACCAGGGTGCTGTACTTCTTGTCAGGCAATGGATTTGTTTTTGTGGGGGCCAAATCTCTGCAAGAAATAGAATATGACTTTGATAACAACACTAATGACCATTAAAACATGCCGATTGGTAAATACTGGTAAGCACACAAAGTGCCATAACGAGAAAACTATGGTTATGTGATGCTAGGGAAAATGCCAAAAATACTATTTATACAACATGAACAACCACTACATAGAGAAGATTCTGAACAAAAAATTAAAAGAAACAGGAATAGGGTGGTGTTCAATTATTGATAAGATAACAAAAGACACATGAATCATAGATTCCTTGTCCATTTATTAAATACTAGGCCACTTAATAAAAAATACTAGTTAGAACAAAGCAGATTAAAAACTAGGCCACTTAGTCCTCTACAAAACTTGAAGTGTTCTGGTTTACAAGTAAAAATATATAAGTTCAGAAACACATCCATTACCATGCTCAATGGGGCAACACTGTGCACAGAGAAATGCAAGGTGCATAGCTATGCCATGGTAAACAAGTCTGCAAACTGAAGCTTTGAAGGAATACGATTTGTAGGGTTGTTTAACAAAATGCTACTCCCCATTGTTAGAAACTGTAATTTCCTTGATTAGGCTAACCCTAGACAGGGTAGTAATATAGTTGCCAACAAGCATAGTACAAAATGCTAAAATAAACCACGTATTTTAACAAGAATATCATCTAACTGGTTTGCAACTTTATGGATCACATCGTACAATAGAACTATCTGAGAGGAATACAACAGTGAAGAATAGAAGTATTTGAAGCTTACATCATAGTATTTCTCATTCTAGGGATATATTCATACAACGGAGTTAATCTGCCAGCATGTGCAATGCAAGCTCTTCTCAAGTAGGAAGGAAGTTCTGCCAGTTGCTTCACTGAGGCCAAACTAGGAACAAGTTTAGATAATATGTTTCCGAAATGTTGGGAGGCCTACATGGTTCAAATACAATGGGACAATGGTAAGATCAATGTTCGAGAAAAAATCAGTAAGATCAATGCAGCGAGCTGATGCCTATACAAAATAGCATCTTTGTTGTAGTAAGAAATCTGTTACTCCATTGTGTTTTTTAGGCGCAACGAGCACTACTACAGATACCAAGATGCCAGCGCAGTACATATACAAGAATTAATCTAGCATTGGGTGCCACGCTCGTGTCCATTTTGCATGCCACATCGCTCCAACTGGATGGATTGACTTCCAAATTTAGATGCATGCATGCGTGATACAACTAGCACTGACCAATCCGATGCAAAGCATTCTTGGTCGCTTCGAATGCCGTGAAACACAAGTTAATACGTACGCCTCGGAACCTTGCAGCGCCTTATAAATAATTTTTTTAACAAAAATGCTCAGGTGCCTAAAAAAAGAGAATGAAGGGAGTACCTCTTTAGAGAACTCTGTAGGGAGAATGTCAACAGCCAAGCAGATCACTCCGGCACCTTCCATATCATCATGGTATGAATTATTAGAAGGATCATACCTACGGTTGTGTATCCCGTAATTAGTGAGAATCATAACTATAGGAAGAAACTATTAAACAGTAACTGTGATGATTGACGAAGCAGCCACCAAGAATCTAGGGTGCTGTAAATATCAGAGAATGTTCCACTGAACTACAATACTAGGCAAGGACAGGAGATTGCAAGCAAATTGTGCATCTACAACGAATATTCGAAAGAATTAGGGATGTAAGTAATGCCAATGCCAACACACTTTAGGATATTGTGATGCTACTCATGGGTCATTATACCTTCCAGTTTTAAATTTAAAAAGGGAAAATGGAGGAATGCATTACCGGAAGAAAGGCCTCTCTATTGATGTACTCTTGTTGACAAATTCAATGGAACCTCCAATATCACAAGTTATGTCACAAACGCCAACCAAAGGACAACCAGTCTCCATCAGTTGCTGTAACTGATCCATACTCAGTAATGGTGGAAACCTCTTCTCCCAATACATACAGTTTACTGCAGAAACCATGAAGACACAAATTATAGAGAGTGGACAAATATGTCTACTCCAGAAACTTATTACAATGCAGCAGATATTTACTAAATCCCACCCTCTTTATATAGCAAAACCCGCAAAGCGATCTTATCATGGACAGAGCTAGTTTTTACCTTAAAACTGTTCTATGCTATACAAAATAATAGTTAGTAATACTGTACTTTCTTAAGAGTATTAACAACGGAAACAGAAAGAATTGTTTGTGAGCTGTATTAAAGATTGTGTCAAAACAAGGTAATACCATGACTGGTCTCACATGTTCAACGTTGATAAAAACACATTCTAGTTGGTTCAAAGAGTACGATGGAACAATTTCTGATAAAAGCACTCATCCAAGACCATACCGATGACAGATGCATATGGAGCAATCCTTTCATGAAAAACAGGGGCGTAGTGTTCTGGATGAGCATAATAGTCAGCCTGCAGATTACACAAATTTAAGATTTTTGAGTGAGGCACTGAAGTCATTGAAAAGCTAATGAGGTACTTGTCTAATTAGAAAAATAACTGAAAAATATGGATGCAATTTACTTAAAAATATATTTAAGATGTATATATATGTATAAGAAGATGAAGTACATTAGGACATGGTCATTATAACTAAAAAAAACAGATAGGCACAAAGGCTCATGATGCACAACCAGTATAATGAGAAGATTGTATCAGGTCATGATGAAATTAAAATGTGGGTATGTGGTAGAATACATCTCTGGAATATAACAAAATGTTGTTATAACTGACCATCAAGGAGAAACTAAAAATCCACTTATGGTTGAAGAGACGTGCATTACTTTGTCAAATTGTCTGGTGGGATCCTTGTGGGAAACCATGTCTCTAGAGGTCACAACACAACCATATAGTTGAAATACTCTCTTGGTTGACTGAGATTGTTTAGACAGATTCCTGCCCTGTAACATTAAAAACAGAGTTAGCATAACTAGGTTTGTTAAGAAGCATGCTTACAAATCAAATCAAATCAAGTAACAATAGCTAATCCAGCTGGATACAGAAAAAGGAGGTAGAAATTTGATGAATCTCATTATGGAAAATATATTACATAGGAAATTGTTAGTTAACCAGTTTAGTTGAACTTATGATTTAATGCAAGAGAATGAGTAAAAGTATAATACCTGAGAAATTTCAGGAAGTTTCTCAGCATCAACAAAGGTATGGGGCAATAACTTGAATATCTCCTGCGCGCCCTGAGAGACTGTCACGTTGAAGTTATATAAGTCAGGTGTAAGTTTTTTCAGATAAAACCACATCACATAACTTTTTGGTCAATGTAATGCTATCAGTATCCCCTCTAGTGCCAGCAGGCTTAAGATATTTAGTTTCACAAATCATATTTAACCACAATAATTCAAGGAAATATCAATGAGTTAAGGTTATTTTGGCCTTGAAAGGAAAGCGTAAGATGTATTTTCTTTGAGCTTGCACTAAAATGACAGGCATATACACCGGCAAAATTCTGCAAACGACATAGTATTGTGCAATGGCCCAAAAATAGAGATGGAATGGAGTGATCATAACACCACATGTGCAGTAGAATAAATGTTTTATGCCCTGAAACCATTAAGATTATGAAACCACCCAATGTTAAAGGATTCAACTCCTAAAGAGGCAAAGCGCGCAAGGCCCCTAATAGATGCATACGCCAAAAACACATGGTTGGACAGTACCAATATAAGGGGCTTCCTATTATAAAAATCAATAAATGGAAATATGTTGACAGCACAGTTACCATTTCCAACTCCAGTGAATACAAACACTATCGGACAAATTCCGGATGGAAGTCCGAATGTTGCTATCTCTTCAGCAACAGCAATGACTGCAGCCTTGGCGGCAGCGAGCGAAGGATACATATGAGATTGTCCCAGAGAGAGAAATGGAGTCGAGTATCCAAGGCTCAAATATCCTGAAATTGTAAGGGAAAACCTTAGGCTGCTTGAATGACATACAACACCAAACAGAGACATCTCCAGTCATAGATTGTACTATGAATCAGCAGTTGAATTCATTTTAAATCACTGTAAACAATTACTTGTAAGTTGCAGTGAGCAAATTAACTAGTTCATATAATAAACCCAGATGGAAAATCCAAGTATCAAAGGCATAATATCATCAAGTAATTGCATGAGCTGATTATTAGTTTGGTCATTGTACTTACGCTGTCCGAGACCATGTAAGAAATCTATCAGGCCAGCTCTACCAGCAAACTTCCCAAATGCTAGCGACCTTTTCCCATCATCTCCAACAATTAGCTCATAATCAAACAAGGACACCCTTTCTTCAAGGATCTGAGAAATAGTTAACATTTTAATATTCTACAGAAATGACAATGGCAGTTGACTGAAATGATGAAGGTACAAGCTTATGTTTAATACCTTATCTAACAGTGGCATATTCTCTTTTTGGGCCTTGTGAGTGTGTGAAAAGAAAGCGTACGCTCTATCTGGAAGAATCATCTGCAACTGCTCAAGTGAAGACACCTCCAAGTGTTTCAGAACCATGATGGTACTGGTACAGAGCACTGTCCAATAGAGTATCTAGCTTAATGAGAAATATGACCTTTGGTTGTTTGATGCCTATAATAAGACCGCATTCTGACAGGTCTTCTGAAATCTCACATCCTACATCCTCATACTGAGCGTCATGATGTATCCTCTTTGTGCTTGGCTGCACAGTAATCCGGTTTACTCGAGCTCCGTTCTTCCCTCCTCCGAGCAGAAGGCGAGCACAATGGGAAGGAGTTAATGGTGCCCTCCTTTCCCACATGTTACAAGTCTCAGCAAGAATCCCAACAACTCCATTGCCCAGCAAGGTGTCATTGCTCTGTGAGTGGAAATGTAATCAACATAAACCTTCCCCTTTTTAAAAAATAATTAACCTTCATGTTAAAGAACAAGGTTATCAAACACTGCATGGTTTGTGACAACCAAAGGGTCAGATTACACACCTCAGTAGCAGCAGAACCCATATCGGAGTCCAATTAAGGTGCCACGATCACAGACATGAAATCCACAACTCCTGGAAATGAAGTGAGTTTACACAGTCAGGTCATTACAGATTTCCAAATCATTATAGTCAGATGTTGGTAGGGGAATACACTTCAAAGACGGCATGGCAATCTAGTACTACGAGCTATGACAACAAATTATTAGTTGAACTTCGCTCATTCCGCTCCATACTTGCCAGGCGCTGGCTGGCAAAGAAACAAAAGAAGCTAGGAAACCAACCAAGTAGCTGTCACAGAGAATGCAGCATCCTACGATTCCCAG
>Ga0182004_10004193_pt1 | contig 11593 bp, 4 predicted proteins | sample Sormic07211540_1_FD_120479 | JGI IMG/M metagenome (GOLD analysis project Ga0182004, IMG submission 120479) | Endophyte microbial communities from Sorghum bicolor roots, Mead, Nebraska, USA - 072115-40_1 MetaG | ecosystem: Host-associated > Plants > Roots > Unclassified | place: USA: Nebraska...
CCAAGAGTAACAAGAAAACCGCAGCCAAAACGATCCCCAAGTGCCACTAGATGCAATCACTCAAGCAAATGCACTTGGAATCACTCACAATCTCACAAAGATGGTTAATCTATAAAAGAGATGAGTGGGAGGTGTTTGCTTAGGCTCACAAGGATGTCAAGTATGCTAGAATACCAAGAGAGTGAGCCCTAAGCCGGCCAACATGTATTTAAAAGCCCCTCAAACAAATAGAGCCGTTGGCTCTTTCACTGGGCAAACCATGGGGTCACCGGACGCACAGCGGGTGACCACTGGACGCAAACGGGTGACCAGCGGACGCTCAAACCCTGCGTCCGGTGCACCAGAGGAAGCCACGTGTCAGCTAATTGATCCTCGCGTGTTGATCTCTAACGGTCAAATTCAGACTACCGGACGCGATCAAGTGAGCACCAGACGCGTCCGGTACACACCAGACCCATACGTAGAGAGGTTGTTTATCGCGTGGGGTCACCGGACTCACTCCGAGCGTCCAATGTTCTCAGTCAAACTCACTGCTGAAGTCAAGCCACACCGGACGCAAGAACAGGGTCTAGCCCACGTCCGGTGCACACAACTAACTTCGCCAGACACTGACAGCACACCGGACGTGCAGGCTCAGCGTCCGATGCATGCAGTCAGAGCGTCTGGTGAGTGTTTTGCAGTGAGAAACACTCCGGCGACTTCTCCAAAGTTTCCACCGATGCAATAGAAAATATACAATTCATTTTCTCAAAAGCACCGAATCCTGCCTCGCAAGCTGGGCGGGAGGGAGAGAGGAACCTAAACCCCTCTCTACCCTTCAAACTTCATCTCCTTCTCAAAGTGTGATAACACCACCATGTGTGTACCAACAAGTGCAAGTGTGTTAGCATTTTCACAATCATTTTATTCGAAGGAGTTAAGTTAGCTCACTAGGTTCTAAATGCATGCACATGAACAATGACACCTAGTGGCACTCGATAACCGTTTAGCCAAAGAATTCCCCTCTTTATAATATGGCTATCTATCCTAAATGTGATCACACCCTCTATGGTGTCTTGATCACCAAAACCAAAACCCTAAGCAATACATTTGCCTTGATCTCCATAGAGTTTTGTTTTTCTCATTCTTCTTTTCCAAGTTGAGCACTTGATCATCTTGTGGTCATCACCATTATCACTATGATCATCTCTTGCTCCATTACTTGACATGTACCAACCTCATTAAGTCTACACACACTTAGCATAGAGGTTAGTACTAGGGTTTCATCAATTATCCAAAATCAAACTAGGGCTTTCAGATGAGGTCACTTCTTTCCTATTGGTTGATGTGCTTCTACACATATCAATGTGCTTTTGAATACACCGTCTTGATCAAATCCAGTCGTAAGATCAATAAATACCTTTGTCCTAGCAACAATGTTTATTGATACGTTGTTAAAGTCCTTAAAAACATGGTGGAAAACATAAGTAGAAGTGTTATGACATATTAGGGACTTATTGTTCAATGTAAACTTATGAGAAAACTTTTATAGAAAAAACGGTGTGTTTAGAGAACAATATGTGTGGTTTAGATCACTATGGCTTTGGTATCATCGCAATTAACAAAGCGTTAACTAGTAAATTTGTAGCCGTGTTTATGCTCTCGAATAACTTGGCGCTTGAGGACTCAAGAATTATACTGGTTTAGACAACTGGCCCTACGTCCAGTTCATGGTGTTTGTTCGTGTTATTGAGTTTAAGGGTCCTAGTGTTTGCAATAGAGATTACAAATGTAAGATTTGAGAGTAGGAGGTTCAGTCTAGCGAGTCTAGAAAACTATCTGAAGTGTTAGAGTCTAGAGATAGAAGGATAGCATTGTCCTCCCTTTATATAGCTTTGGGAAAGGTTAAAAAATATGGAGGGGGTCTACTGACACCACCGGTGGCACACAAGGAATGGTTTAACGTAGCTTTCACCTAGGAGTATTTCGGGGTATTTATTTTCATGGACAATGTGAAGCGAGAACTAACGAAGAATCAAGTTTCTTTCTATGATGACATAGGGGTATATGATGAGTTGGGTAGAAAGGATTTCTATAGTTATGAAACTAGATAGATAAGATGGATACTTAAGATTGCTCACTTCGTGTCATTGGTCAACCTAGTAGTGGAAAGAAGCGAGAAGAGTGCTAATCGGTCTAGCCTGGGAGACTTAATAAGCTTTAAAAGCTTTCCCAAACATGGTGGAGTAAAAAGACTAGGCCTTGTTTAGTTTCTAAAAATTTTCAAGATTCTCCATCACATTGAATCTTTGTATGTATGCATAAAGCATTAAATGTAGATAAAAATAAAAACTAATTACATAGTTTACATGTAATTTGCGAGATGAATCTTTTGAGCCTAGTTACTTTGTAATTGGACAATAGTTATTACATACAAATAAAAGTGCTACAATAGCCAAAGAAAAAAATTGTGAACTGAACAAGGAATATGACTATCACCGCCTCTTGACCTACCACAATTATCCCTGGGAGTCGGGGACAATAGACACTACGTTTACACCAAAAAATTACTACTCTGATCTGGATCTCGATGATTGATAGAACACTGTAAGGAGCGTTGAATCCATGCACAATTAGGCTTTGTTTAGTTCCAAAAATTTTCAAGATTTCCTGTCACATCAAATCTTTTGTTGCATGCATGGAGTATTAAATATAGACGAAAATAAAAACTAATTGCACAGTTTATCTGTAATTTATGAGATGAATTTTTTAAGCCTAATTACTCTATGATTGATAATGTTTGTCAAATAAAAACAAAAGTGCTACAATAGCCAAAAACCAAAATTTTTACAAACTAAACAAGGCCTAAAATAAACACTTTTCAATTTAGGAATCATCGGATGATCATCACTTCGCCAGAAGACAAGATTTCATCCGGTGAGGGACAAGAATTTGTCATTTGTTGGAATTTGTCAAGTCCTTAAATGTTTTGCCAAAGGAAAAATAAATCTATCTCTAAGTGTTTGGCATTTTTGACTTGGCATTTTCTAAAATGGTGGACTCAACTATTTTTGTCCGGGATCTTTTTTTGTTTGGCGTGCTTCGTGTGAGATTTTTCCTCTGCGCGGGAATTTCCGTCGCCCGTCACCGCCAGTCCACGAAGTCGCAAGTCACCGCCGTTTCTGTAAATCGCGGCCTCCGATCTGCTAGTCCACGAAGTCGCAGTTCGCCAGAGTTCCGTCGCGCGCCAGTAGTCCACGAAGTCATAGGTCGCAGAGTTCATGTCGCGCGGGAAAGAAGAGTTCGCGAGGGGAGAAGGAGTCCTCGCGGGAAACTACCGCAACGTGTGGGGAGGTCGCGCACGACAAGGAGTCCAGGACCTTGTCCAGGAAACTCGAGATATCAAAATTGCCAAGCCATTGTGCCTATGAAAAATACCAAGTTTGGTCCATCAAATGCCAAGTTTGCCAAAATGCTTAAGTCAAATGCATAACTGTTGGAGAGCAATTTTTAAGATTTTTGGTAAATTTCTAGAATACATAGTCCAATTACATAACTGTTGGAGATGCTTGACTCTCTCTCTCTCATGATATTTTGGTTTTAGTTTGACCGATATGGCCTTGTTTAGTTGTCGAAATGAAAAAATTTCGGCTACTGTAGCACTTTTGTTTGTTTGTGATAAATATTGTCTAATTATGGACTAACTAGGCTCAAAAGATTCATCTCGTGATTTACAGACAAACTATGTAATTAGTTTTTATTTTTGACTATATTTAATGTTTTATGCATGTGACGCAAGATTCGATATGACGAAGAATCTTGAAAACTACACAAGGCCCAAGACACACTGAATTGTTTTATTATTTTCATTAAAAATCATACGGGCACTCTTCTAGTAGTCTGGCCCAGTCGTCTTCATATTACTCTTTTCGTTCGTAAAGGAATACAATCGTTCAAATGATTTAAACTTTGATCAAAGAATGTAAAAAAAGAGAAAGAGTTAAATGTACCAGCGATTCTTAAATTAGTAAGGATATGTCAATTAGATTCACGAACTTTGAAAATATATTGAAAAAAGTCTATATACCCCACAAACTATTTAGCACGGACTACTTTACTCCTAAACTATAAGACCAGATATTCTACCCCTGAACTTTTTTAAATTGGTCAAATAACCCTCTCGAGTGGTTTTAGAGGATGATTTTGTCCTTTTCTTTTTTTATTTATTATTTATTTCTGTTGAATCTTTGAATAATCATAATAGATCATAAAAAATCACAAAATAAAAATCTAATCTTGTTGGACTCTCTATGTGTAGATCTATACAGTAAATATATAATACAATATGCTTTAGTACAAAGTTTTTGTTATAACTTCATATTTATGTTTTTCTGTAATTAACTAGAATAATTCATATATGCAGTTTCTATGGTCCAATTATGATGAAATTTTTGTGGTGAGCTAATTATTGTCTAGTTGAAGTATGGTAAAATTTTCAAAACAATTGGATCATATATAACTTAGTTATAGATTTATTTAGCTTTATTCTTGTTAAATCTATGCTTTATCTATACTAAGTTATACGTGATCCAATGAATATAAAATTTTTTACCATAATTCAATCATACAATAATGAGTCTACCATAAAAATTTTACCATAATTGCAAAATCTAAACTGCATATATGAATTATTCTAATTAATTACATAACAACATAGATTTAAAGTTACAACAAAAATTTGTACTAAAGTATATATTATATATTCACTATGTAGATCTACTCATCTGAAGTCCAACAAAACTAGATCTTTTATTTTATAATTTTCTGTGATTTGTTATGATTTTTCAAAAATTTGGCAAAAATAAATAAAAAAGATAAAGATAAAACCACCCTCCAAAACTACTGAGAGGATTATTTGACCGGTTTTAAAAAGTTTAGGATAGAATATCCGGTTTTATAGTTTGAGGGTGAAGTAGACTGGATCGTTGAGGAGTTATGTAGACTTTTTTCAAAATATATTTTTAGGTTTCTAAACTAGTTAAGGCTCTTTGTTCAAAAAATTGGTTTCGGTACCGTAGCACTTTCGTTTTTAGTTGGCAAATATTGTCCAATTATAGACTAATTAAGCTTAAAAGATTTATCTCGCGATTTATAGACAAACTGTGCAATTAGTTTTTGTTTTCATCTATATTTATTGCTCTCTATGCATGTACCGTAAGATTCGATGTGTACATATAGATATTTATTGTTGATGTGACATGTCAACCTAATATGCTCTTTTTTACATTTCCATAGGCCGTGTTTAGTTTCTGAAAAAAAAATTATGACACTATAGCACTTTCGTTTGTTTCTAATAATTATTGTCCAACCATAGACTAAATAGGCTCAAAAGATTCGTCTCGTAAATTTCGACCAAACTGTGCAATTAGTTTTTATTTTCGTCTCTATTTAATACTCCATGCATATGTCTAAAGATTAGATGTGACGATGAATTTTTTAAAAAAAAATGGTTTTAGGGTGAAAGTAAACAAGGCCGTATTCTTTTTTTAAAAAAAGAGAGGAAACCTCTGCTTTTAAGAAAGCAAGTAGTTTGGATACAAAGCTGGAGTAACCAGTGACAAAAAAAGCACAAAACAAAAGATACTGTGAAGATAACAAACCAAACACAAGGCCTGGACACACTACTTAAATCTCATGAACATCAGTCGGTATCGTCGCGTTTGTCTTGAAGCTTCGCATCTAGCAAATCACCATATCCTTCACTTGGAACATTCTCCACATGTCGTCTTCTTTAAATAGTATCATCCACTTCTGTAACAAGGCCCTATTCTCTCACGAATGGATCTTTAGCCTTGTTTAGTTCTTAAAAAATTTTGCAAAAAAAATCATATTTTCTATCACATTGAATCTTGCAGCGCATACAAAGAGCATTAACTATATATAAAAATAATAACTAATTGTATAGTTTATCTGTAATTTGCGAGATGGATCTTTTAAGTCCTTGTTTAGTTTCAAAAAAATTTGAAAAATAGTCATTGCAGCACTTTCATTTGTACATGACAAATATTATCTAATTATAGACTAACTAGGTTTAAAAGATTTATCTCGCAAATTACAGGCAAAGTGTAATTAGTTTTTGTTTTCATCTATATTTAATGTTCTATGCATATATCTAAAGATTCAATGTGACAAAGAATCTTGAAAAAAATTGTGTTTTTGGGAGAAACTAAACAAGGTCTAAGCCTAATTAATTTATGATTGGACAATATTTGTTAAATATAAACGAAAATACTAGGGTATCCATTTTTTAAAAAAAATAAAACTAAACAAGGCCTTTGTTCTCTCTTCTCTCACGCCAACCCTAGCTCTGACGCCATGACTGTCGAAGGGCTGCAATCGCCGTGAAAGAAGAGGGAATTAAGGAGAAGAAAAGATCCATTCACCAGATAGGATGAAAGATGAGAGCTTATAATGTCACGCTAGTATGTCACATCAGTAAATAAAAATTCATGTGGCTAGTATGGACCTGTGATGGATTAGGTCTTTGTAGCACTTTTATCTGTATTTGACAATTATTGTTCAATCATAGATTAATTAGACTCAAAAAATTCATCTACAGGTAAATTGTACAATTAGTTTTATTTTCGTCAATATTTGATGTGATGATAAATCTTGAAAATTTTAGGATTTTAGAGTGCCCCACCCAAAAAATTTTCATCCATCACATAATCTGTGGACATATGCATGGAGCATTAAATGTAGATGAAAACAAAAACTAATTGCACAGTTTGGTTGTAAATCGCGAGACGAATATTTTAGCCTAATTAGCCCATGATTAGCTACAGTAACCCACATGTGCTAATGATGAATTAATTAGGCTTAATAAATTCGTCTCATACTTTCCAGGTGAGCTATATAATTTGTTTTTTTATTAGTCTATGTTTAGTGCTTCAAATATATGCCAACATATTTGATGTGATACCCAAAAAATTTTCGTCTTAGAACTAAACAAGGCCTAAATCCACTTAAAGATATAAATGTTAATATCATCTATTATTAATTTAGTTAAAAGATAAGATAGTTTTAACGGATATAATAAATCGTTTTTTTGTGGGCAGCCATAAGGCCTTGTTTAGTTTGTGATTGAAAATTTTTGTATATATCACATTAGATGTTTCATGGGATATTGAAAGAGTGTTCAAATACTAATTAAAAAATTAATTACATAACTCACCTGAAACCGCGAGATGAATTTGCTAAGTCTAATTAATCCGTTATTAGCACATATGTGTGGCTAATCATGGACTAATTAGATTTAAAAGATTCGTCTCACAGTTTTAATATAAACTATACATTTAGTTATATTTTTTATCTATATTTAATTATATATATATCAAACATTCGATAAAATGGGTTAAAAAGTTTTTGAGTGGAACACACCCAACGCGTCGAGATGACGAAGTGTTTAATTCTTTCCAAAAGCATTTCAAGATTCTCTGTCACATTAAATCTTCATTCATACATGGAGTATTAAATATAGATAAAAAATAACTAAGTCATAGTTTGTTTGTAATTTGCGAAACAAATCTTTTAAACCTAGTTAGTCCATGATTAGACAATAATTACTAAATACAAACATTATCCAAAACTTTTCACAAAACTAAGGCCTTGTTTAGTTCACCCAAAAACCAAAACTTTTCAAGATTCTCTGTCACATCAAATCTTACGGCACATGCATAGAGTATTAAATATAGACGAAAACAAAAACTAATTACACAGTTTGCTTGTAAATCACGAGACGAATCTTTTATGATTGGATAATATTTGTCAAATAAAAATGAAAATGCTACAATATCGAAATCTAAATTTTTTTCGGAACTAAACAAGGCCTAAGGGTTTGTTTAAGTACACTCAAAAATCCAAAAGCATACAAGATTCTCCATCACATCAAACCTGCGAGACATGAATAGAGCATTAAATATAGATTAAAAAATAACTAATTACACGGTTTCCTGTAAATCGCGAGAGAAGTATTTTAAACCTAATTAGTATCAAAATTTAAAAAGATTTTGCATCTAAAAAAGGCCTAAACAAGACCTGAGGCCTTGTTTAGATTTAAATTTTTTTTATTTTGACCCGGTAGCACTTTTATTTTTATTTGACAAATATTATTCAATCATGGAGCAAATAGGCTTAAAAGATTTGTCTCGCGATTTACAGGCAAACTGTGCAATTAGTTTTTGTTTTCATCTATATTTAATGTTTCATACATGTGCCGTAAGATTTGATATGATGGAGAATCTTGAAAAGTTTTTAGTTCTTGAGTGAACTTGTCTTGATTCTCTGTCACATCGAATCTTACGGCATGAAACATTAAATATAGACGAAAACAAAAAACTAATTATACAGCTTGTCTGTAATTTGTGAGATGAATTTTTAAGCTTAATTAGTTTATAATTAGATAAACTTTATTAAATAAAAACGAAAGTGTTGTAGTACCAAAAGCAAAAAAAAAAAAATTGGCAAGTGAACAAGGCAATGACTCGCAGACTTGCAGTTGCCGAGCAGAGGCTACGAAGCAGCCAAGCAGGAGCGCCGGATCTTGAACGGACGGTGAATGTTGAGGGGGTAACGGCACGCGCTTTGTCTTGGGTCTTGTTTAGGCCTTGTTTAGTTCGCAAAACTTTTTGTTTTTGGTACTGTAGTATTTCGTTTTTATTTGACAAACATTGTCCAATCACAGAGTAACTAGGCTCAAAAGATTCATCTCATAAATTACAGATAAACTGTGTAGTTAGTTTTTATTTTTGTCTATATTTAATGCTCCATGCATGCGACTAAAGATTCGATGTGATCAGGAATCTTGAAAATTTTTACGAACTAAACAAGGCTTTAGTTCACTCTGAAAACCAAAAAGTTTTCAAGATTTCCCGTCACATCGAATCTTGTGGCACATGTATGAAATATTAAATATAACCGAAAACAAAAACTAATTACACAGTTTAGCTGTAAATTATGAGACGAATCTTTTGATTCTAGTTAGTCCATAATAGGATAATATTTGTCACAAACCAACGAAAGTGCTACGGTACCGAAAACTTTTCAAGGCCTTGGTTTCGTCCACCCTTCCGGTCCAAACCGTGTGCGACCTGCGACGAGAAGCTTCCAGAACCCACCAGCTCCGTCCTCCACCAATCCCCGTCTTCGCCTGCACGACACCCCCCTCCCTCTTCCCCGTCCGTATTTATACACCCCAGTCCGTCCCCGCTTGTTCCTTCCTTCCTGCTTCTCCTCTCCATCCAGTTGGATTGGGTTCGTTGGGCTTTCGGATAGCTGTGGTGTGCACGGCACGGCACGGCAGTTCGGCTACTAGCGAGGAAGAGAGGAGGAGACCGGATCCATGGCGTCGAAGCGGATCCTCAAGGAGCTCAAGGACCTGCAGAAGGATCCGCCCACCTCATGCAGCGCAGGTGATTTAGATTCCGCCCGCCGGCCCCCTTCCTCCTCTTACACTGCTACAGCTTTACTTTTTGAATTTTCCATGATGGGAGACGACTTCTTCCGTGCGCTTGGTTGTCAGCGCGGTGCGATTCTTCGTGCGTAGTTGCCAGATCTGCGTATACATCCACTGGGGACGGTTGTAAATAGTGATCCGGGTTGTTGATGGGATAAAGAGCATGTGTCGTGTAAAATTGGGAAAAAGATCGTAGCTTTTAATTTCTGTATGGTTCGTTTGGACATACGGGTGTTCATTCTGCCGTCCCTCTAAGTTTGCTTATTAGATCCGGAGAGGGGCCTGGCCTGCTGCTGGTCTTTTTTTTTTTTGAGTAATTTTGTCAGCATCAAGCAAGCAGCGTTGTTGTTTAGATAAGTGTAGCCATGGTACTCATGTGCTTCAGCATACAAACCTTCTGAGTGCTTGCAGGGCCATCAGGCCCTACTCTGTGACACTAGCAAATCTAGTATGTACAGAACAACAGTCTTCAGTTGTGTTGCAAATTTTTATTATGTTTGTGGAAGATTGATATTGAATTATCAGGGTATCAAGAAAATCTGTATGACTAAAATGCATTTCTTTGTCCATCTACAGGCCCTGTTGCCGAAGATATGTTCCACTGGCAAGCGACGATTATGGGTCCATCAGATAGCCCATACTCTGGCGGCGTATTTTTGGTCTCTATTCACTTCCCACCGGACTACCCATTCAAACCACCCAAGGTACATTAGTGTTCTCTTGTTTATTTGCTATGGGCACAGTTTTGTAGGAGTATATAAGATCACTGCTTGTTTCAATTTTAGTTAGTTTCCATTTGTCGATGCCCGTCAGTTCATATGAATTATTGGACCCCCATTCCTGTTACACCAGTTGTCCACTTATGTCCTGGATGGGTAGATCCCAATTAGAAGAATTACTGGCATGGAATGTCTCCAACTAATTCTGAATTTGACACTTATGTGCTGCTTGTCAACAAGTATCGACACTGCCCATGACATGTTATAATCTGTGCACTTCATACTATATGCTATCTGTGAAACTACTTTGTCATTCCATTCTATACTGGTTTCATTATTTAACATGTTAATGTGAGACCCAACCTTGTTCTTTGCAAAGCGTTAGCAATCCAACTGAATATGAAAGACCTGTCTATGTGCTCATCATTTGTTACATTTTCAGGTTGCATTCAAGACAAAGGTTTTCCATCCGAATATCAACAGCAATGGGAGCATCTGTCTTGATATCTTGAAGGAACAATGGAGCCCTGCTTTGACAGTTTCTAAGGTTAGTACTTAAAAAAGATTACTGTTCTCGCTGTAACTTTGCTACAAGCTACTTCAAGATAACTCTAGTGTAGCCTATTTAAGAAGTTGGGATCATCTAGCAGATTCTGCAGATTAACCGAAACATATCAACCTCCTGAACACATCTGTCAAGTTTTCTAGTTTGCATCTTTAGCTAATGCATGCTCACAATTTTCAGGTCCTCCTATCAATTTGTTCCCTTCTTACGGACCCAAACCCTGACGATCCTTTGGTCCCAGAGATTGCTCACATGTACAAGACTGATCGCGTGAAGTACGAATCTACTGCTAGGAGCTGGACTCAGAAATATGCAATGGGCTGATGATATTGCTGGCTGCCGGGAAGATGATGACCCAGTTATTTGCTCGTTACGCAAGCTGTGGGTCTGTCCTAGATCTAATGCACTGCCTTCTGTAACTGAAAAAACAAAGGTCTAAATTGAACAGTCCATTCATTCATGCATCGAACTATATTGGTCTATAATGGAACGCGAAACATTGATAGTCCCTCGGCGTTGTCTGTGGTCCAATTTATTTTGGTATTTTGGGCTGCTTCGATGGTTTATATGACTTGATAGTTTGGGTCTTCCGCTGGTGGTTGGTGGTCTGGTGGACATGGACTGAAAGTCGGCATCCTCAAAGTTCCAAAACTCGATGGTTGTAAATTTTTGCTGCCGGACACGGGGTTTTGAAAGCTGCAGGTTTTACACAGATCGGACGTAGAATTTGGTGGTTCTGTCGGCCTGATGTCAAGGGTTTGTGCTAACGGCCTTATCGAAAATAACGAAAGTGATGAGTTGGGTCTCATACGGACG
>Ga0182004_10004194_pt1 | contig 11592 bp, 9 predicted proteins | sample Sormic07211540_1_FD_120479 | JGI IMG/M metagenome (GOLD analysis project Ga0182004, IMG submission 120479) | Endophyte microbial communities from Sorghum bicolor roots, Mead, Nebraska, USA - 072115-40_1 MetaG | ecosystem: Host-associated > Plants > Roots > Unclassified | place: USA: Nebraska...
TATTGTGGTTACTGGAAGGCTAAAAGTTGATCTGGTAATAGTGTCCAATGCAGTTGGCAGTGTGATTTTCAGTTGATTCTTGTTCATTTATTAGTCAAGTAGATACTATGTATATAAACCTTCGTTGCACTACCGAGAGCCTGGAGCCTGGATATGTGGTCATGCTCATTAAATATGAAACCTTGCTCAGGTGTCTCTGTTTGTGTTAGTCTTGGGCTCTTGGCCCTTTCTTGCCTGGTAAGGAAAGTTCATTCAATTGGTAAAAAACTACTGATGCTTTTTTGCCTGGGCAAGCTAGTAGTAATCACTACTCAGGCTGATATTCTGAATAGTTGGTACAGAGCATGTTTTCTTGAGTCTGTACTTGATCTTGTGCTAATGTGCTAGCTTCTAGCAAATGTGGTTCATTTTTGCAGAAGTTTTTTAAACAATTTTTGCAACTGGCATGGTTGCTTTTTTTTTGTGTGTGAAGCAGCTGTAATGATTTGGATGGCTATTGTTAACTGGCACTACTCTTGCAGGATGTTGCAAGGACTGTGACAACACGTGATATACAGGAAGCGCGTCGCCAAGACATAAAGAATGAAATCCTCAATTCTGAGAAGTAAGATCCTTGTTGCAACTAAAGCAGCTAAATTTTTGGTAGAATGCAAATTGCATAATGATAGTTTAATATCTTGAAAACAACCTACTGGCTCTTCTCGGAAAAAGGAAGGAAAAAACTCTACTTGTCGCCGGTATACTGCTAGATAGCAATAAACTGTGCTTTCTTGCTGAGAACCGAGAACATCCAATATATGAAATTGTGTTTTTTTTTCATTAAACAAAAGATCATTTTCATTTCAAGCCATTTCTGCACCAATAATATTTTTTTTCATAATAGTGATGCATTTTTTACCATGTAGATTGAAGTCTCATTTTGAAGAAAATCCAAGGGACCTTGGTAAGTTTTACAAGTTTTGTGCAGAATAGTTGTGTTTGTATGTAACCTGTCTAAGGCATGTTCCTTTTTCTCCTTTCTAGATTTGCTCAAGCATGATAAGTTGCTAAGCAACAAAGAAATTCCTGCACACCTGCGTGATGTCCCTGACTACCTAATTGATCCCAAAACAAAAGAAGCCAGCAATGTTGTGAAACTTTCCAGGGCTGCCATGGGCATCGACAAGCCCCAAAGGCGGAAAAGACAGGGGTTCAAGGGAGGATCAGGGAAAAGCAGAGACCCTCTTAAGACTTTCTCTGCTGAGGTGCGTTTACCCATCCAATGGCTTCAAAATTTCAGATTAAACTTTAATGACATTTCTTGACACCAAGCATGTTGTGCTTTCCTGAACTGCCCTGAAAGTTCAGTTTCGTGGCTGTTTATTCTTTGATCATGAGATACTGATGCCAGAGTTGACAGTTGCTCAAACTTGCTACAAGCGACTAGAGAAACATATATAGAGCTAAAATAATCTTGATACTACATCTGGATCTGGTCTTTTATTCTATCTGTTGAATCGTGCTCCAACGCAATCCTTTAATGTTCTGGTTTTTCTTGTTTGCTGGCAGGGCAAACGACGGAGACGGAGGAAAGAGAGAGAGGGAGAACCAGATAGAAGAAAGAAAAAGAGTAAGAAGGCCGATAGTTGATTTTGCAAGGAGTTTGCTATCAGGCTCGCTCAATTTTGTAGGCTTCTTGTTTTAAGCCACATGACAAACTGTTGTATCGGTGACACTCGTAGCTAAGGAATTTTATTTATTGCCTGGTGAAACTCAATGTACTCGCTTCCCTCTGCTATACTGTTAGGAAGCACCAATTACGTTGAAATTCCATTCACCAAATCGGGCGATATTTAAGGCCGAAAATGTCAAGTCACCCAGCAAGAACATTCACATTAAACGCGCCCGTCCTCCATGGGCCTGGCCCAGGTGATGCCGCGCACAGAGTAGCATCTCTTCACCTCTTTCAGTTCGACACGATGGGGGCCGTGATGGGCCTGGCGCCTGAGACTGGGCCGCGGTCGTTTCCAACGGCTCAACAGACGCCCGGCGTCCTAGCCCAGGCCAGCAGGGCACCACTCGCCCGCTCCAGCAGTCCAGCTCCTCCGACGCGCGACCAGACGCTCGCCCTCGCCAGTCCCAGTCGCCATACCCAGAGGCCCAGACCCCGTCCGGCGCCCGCCGATTCGACGCGAGTACGCGACGCGCCGCGCCGGCCGCCGGCGGCTTCCCCAGATCCACGCGCCGCTCGGCGACCCGGCCGCTCGGAGCTCGCTCCGGCCGTCCGCCCGCAGCCCGCCAAAAATCATCCTCGGATCGGAATCAGCGGAGCGACGGCGGAGATGGGCGCGGATTGCCGGTACGAGCTGGCGCAGGCGGCGTACGTCAAGCTGGCGCTGCACGCACTGAAGCACCCAGCGACCGCCGTCAACGGCCTCCTCGTCGGCCGCCTCGTCGAGCCTTCGTCCTCACCGGCCGTCGTCTCGGTCATCGATGCCGTGCCGCTGTCTCACCACCCGCACCACCTGCCGCTGCTCCCCACGCTCGAGCTCGCGCTCACCCTCGTCGAGGACCACTTCGCAACCCAGGGCGAAGGCCTCGCCGTCGTCGGATACTACCACGCCAACCCGCGCTGCGACGACACCGACCTCCCGCCAGTTGCCAAGCGCGTCGGGGACCATATCTTCAGATACTTCCCCCGCTCCGCCGTGTTGTTGGTGAGCTACGTTTCATCCGTTCTTTTGATCCGATCTGCGCGGCTTAGGAGGGGGATGCAGATCTCATCTTTCTTTTATTGATTGATTAGGTCGATAACAAGAAGCTGGAGGAGGCCGTCAAGGGGAAGTCTCGTGACCCGGTGGCTCAGGCACGTTTCCAAATCTTTCTCAAATATACCTTCAAGACTTTCTAATTGGCACCAAGCGACCAGCAGTGCTAAGGCAGACACAGTACCCTCGTATTAATAGTGTTCTATGTTTATCGAGATGTTAGAATTTACAGTGAGTTTGCAAGGGGTAGCGAAACTATAATTTGTTATTTTATTTTAGACGGATGGGCCACAGATCTGTTCCATTTTCCATTGAAACCAACTTCACGGCTGTTGTTAAAACTTGGGAAGCTCTCCAAAATAATACAGACTTGCATAGAGTAGTGTTGATTTGAGCAAAGCTGGGACGATTATCATTTTGATATCTGTTTTTTTTTTCATTTATTTTAACTGAAACTATATTAGAGTTGGTTGCGGTATTGTTGTAGTGAAACCACATGATATTGTATTGATACAAGAGATTAACAATTTTTTAGTCTAGTTAGCAGGGTTTTTACTGCCTTACTGGTCCTTTGCTTATAATGCACAAGAATTGCAAGGGTCTCAGGTTTCAAAGTAGACGTACCTAATTTTATGGTCAGCAACAGGTTCATTATGTGATAGCTGAACATTTTTCCTTTGAACTGGTATCGCATCAAGGTTGTGTGGTTCAGACTCGGGAGGGTTCAAAAAGTTTGAAAACCTTCCATGGAGACTTGCTTGTAGTAAGCTTGATTTAGGCAAGTTTGAAAAGATCATCATTTTGAAATAAGAGATATAAATGTTCTTGTTCATATAAAACAAAGGACTATTGTGTTTAGTGAACATTTATACTTAAACCACATGACATTGAACAGATGGCTGTAAAAATGCATTGAACTTTAAAAAGTAAAAGTTGGTCACCCGTTGTTTAGATGAAAAGTGGGCTGCATGGCTCATTAGTTGGGCTAAACAGCCATTTAATCAAACTAATTGGCTGTGTAGGCATAAACGGCCGACTGCCTTGTAGTGTTTACATGTCTCAACAGGCATTTTGGTGAGCCATGTAAAATTGTAGACTGTACATGCAGACAGATTTTTTATTGCTGGGAATATTGGAGTGTAATACAATAGATTGTTGCTTTAGGTCTCTAAGTAATCTGTTATTGAGCCTAGAATCTGTCTTGTATATGCCTACTGGCAGTGATTTATGGTGCGTAACCGCGTATATCATGGTGTTCTATGGTAGGTATTTATATTAACAATTTAACAGTGATATGGGAATTTCACCTATCCACCAGTTCATCGTTTGTTCCATTTCGCAATGAATTCACCACACAGTGGCCACTTGCTTCATTTTCACCATGTCACCCCACTGCTAGCATGTCAACAAGCAACATAGAAGAAAATCGAGGGCAAAGAATGGTTGTACATCCACATAACTTACACAATTAACTTCCAAGATGCAATATATTCCCTTTAATAACATGAAAGATGCTATATTGTCTAGTGCATAATCAATAGTTAAAGCGAATATGTTTTGGCTATTATGCTATGAGATCTTACATACCTATGTAATATTGGATGAAGGCATGAAGCTAGAACCAGGCTTTAAAAGGCAAGAAACTTCTTGAAGATAAACTAAAATTATTTTCATTGCATATCCTTAAAGATTTTCATTGTCACGTAATTGTTGTATGACATGACTTAAGAAGCAATTCTTAAGCAATATATATGCACTGTAAGATCAAGAAGTGTCCTGGATTCAGCTTTATATGGTCACTCTAATTTGTTAAGCTTTGATTTTGAGCTGTATTTGAACAAAATACGCAAATGCACTAATTTTGTATCTTGACTTGATGAATTATTCTGGAAGGTGATATTCATATGAAGCACCAAGTGTTTATCCTGATATGCCTGAGTTAGCAGCAAAGTATATCAAAGATTGTAGCTATCAATTCTAGTTTTTAGCATTGCCATGTGAAAATAGCAAGACCCTTTTCTTCTTCTTCTTTTTGAAGTTCTGCATATTTCATCGATGACACTATGAATGTTCTGTATAAATGTTTGTACTCTACCTTGATAATGATTTCTGGCCTGAAGTTTGTTAGTGTTTCATAGTTAGCCAGTACTAAAAAAGGTCATTCAAGACTCAACGTGATAGAATATCATCGAGTATTCTTACATGATAAGCCGCATGACTCGGCCCTAAATTACTTATGAAAATAGCTAGAGAGGTCCATACTTAGTTACTTACAAAGCTGGTTCACATTGATCGAATGTTCTTGTAGAAATAATATTAGCTAGCTTGTTTTGATCTTGCATGGTTCATGACATAGTTAATGGCATATGCAGTTATACACCAGGGATTCATCAAAAAGTTGGCGTCAGGCTGGATCAGATGGAAGCAGTCAGCTTGTTCTGAAAGAACCTTCTACCAATGTTGTCCTAGCTGATCATGTTACAACAAAGAAATGGGAGAAAATTGTTGATTTTGACGACCACCTTGATGATATTAGCAAGTAAGTAAAATGTTTCCTTAACAGCACATGGAGATTTTGCCCAAAAAAATGAAAAAAGAGAGAAAATATTGGATAACATCTAGGAGAATCTTTGGGAGGAGGGGGAGGGGGGTTGTATTACATTTAAAACTGAATAAATTCCATTTGCTGTCATGTGCAATGGTTTTGAACCATTTGATGGTCAGCACTTTTGGCCAAGCAGTTTATAGTCATTTCTAGCCACAGGAGGGGGGATGTATTGTGCACATATCCTTAAGCAGCATTTGTGGTCAAGCAGCATAGGCTGAGAAGTTGTATCATGGGCATGAGACTACAAATTGCATGTGAATCTAGCTTTTAACCATCATTTGCACTTTTACTTTCAATACATGAGCCAATCTTTCCATATGTGCGACAGATTGGCATCAAAGAGTGAGGTTACCATAAGAAATTTGGAGAAAATTAGTAGGGAAATGAGACGAGCATTATAACATCATTACTTCAGTTGTGTTGTCACATGCAAAAGACAAAAAACGGGACATTAACACGTAAATAAGTGGACCATAACATACCTGACTTTCACGCAGTTTCTTTTTTGTGTGCGTGAAGTTTTTCTGACGTTTCCTATCCTATAATAAAAAATATGTTTTGCAGGGATTGGTTGAACCCAGGCCTGCTTGACTGAATTTTCACGATTGATCTCTCTATACTGTATTGGAACTTTGCTAGAAATGAGGTGGTGAAGCTCGTCCTGCTGTACTCTGGACTTTGCTCAGTCGCAATGATTTATAAGCATGTATTTCAGTAAACAAGTGATTTTGTAACAGTTACAGTTCGAAATGCTAAAATTGACGTTGAGATGACATTTGAGTAGATTTATCCCTGCGGCATATTATTACGACTTGTCAAAGGAAACTTCATCACATATAAATTTAAGAGGCTGTTTGGATCCTTTCATTTTGAAGCAATTGGTGGACTAAGTTATTTGACAAGTGATTTGGCATTTCGTAACTTTCCAAAATTTAAATATAAGTCTATCTTAAATTCATGGAGTGGGAGAAAAATTGATTCTGTAGATACCCATGCAATGTTTCTAAACTTACAGCACCGTCGTCTGCCACCTAACTAGCCGGTGCTAAGGTTTGCAGATAAATCTTCAGAAAAACAAAGGAAAAGAAAAGGATCGGGTTGCAGCCCAGTGCCAGCGGCTGCTAGCACTAATTGATTTCGTCTAACAGTTTTACTGTTTTGATGATAACATAAATATAGCAATCACCTACTATTTCTACTAAAATTATGACCACACGTAAAAAAAATATTAACAATAATGAGTTTCCTTCCTTTTGCATGATGAAACCTGGTGCATTACATTGCGTGTTCCATGGAATTTCTGACAGAGCCACTGGCTTCAAACTCTGCATTTTTTGTACCTACGATTCCATTCTATTAGTACTCATTTAGTACGTTTAGGCCCATCAGTATTCAGCACCTGGTCCCAAGTCCCAACAAGCTTCTGTCCTTGGATTTCATGGATGATACTAGGTTTCCATCCCAATTTCCACAGGCCAAAGCATAACAGAAATTTACAGTGGAATCAGTTTTTCAGCTCCAGCTGTACATGATCCTTCATATGCCATACCATAAACAATGTGCCGTACATTATGGGAGCAACAGAAGGAAACCGGCATGAATGGTTAGGCCTCCAGCTATACAAAAAAACTTCATCCAGCAAGCGCTTTACGACAATTCAGTGATTCAAGAACAATTTCTGAGCTAACAGACAGCAGCTCACTGTTCGATCTTCATGGAGCCTGAAGAGCACAGAAGGAACATTTCTGTAAGATGGATGGATTACTAGGAACATTTGTTTTTTGAGGAAATATACTAGGAATATTTCTATTTTTCAGAAGAGAATAAAGAGGATCATATAGATACCAGAGTTGTTGGTGCCGCTATCAGCTGCCACAGGGTTGAAGTTCATCTGAGGCATATTCTGAACTCCTTCCCACATAGAAGGTATCTGGATTCAAGGTTCACAGAAGCCCATCACCTCTTCAATCAGAGAATATATGTGAACCCATATGTCATGAAATAAACTGGAAATACCTGGTTCATTGTTGACAAGTCGTGAATAGTTCCGTGCAAAACATCAACAGGATTGGAAATGTTGCACATCATTTCTGGCTGCATGATTCCTTGGTTGAATGGAGCAGTAAGGCTGCTTGATCCTGGATCGACTCCATAGAAAGCAAGATGTCTGTCTTGTGAAAGCATCATCTGCAAACAAGAAATTACATTGATCAAAGCATATCTAAAATAACACCTAGAGGGATATAACGATCGAGTGGGTGGATTTACCTGTTTGGATATGATCTGCTCAATGTCAAAGCCAAGCTCGGGGTTAACAGTTGCAAGTTTCATTGACAAGAACTGCAAGTTCGAAAGTGTATTAGAATACTGGATTATATACTAACAAGATGCCACACATTTCAAACAATTCTACTACAGATGCACTAACACTACCTCGACTTGTCGTTGCAATGACTGCACATAGTTGATAATCTCATCGAGCATGACTGCCTTGCCAGTGATCTGTTCGAAACAAATTTGTAATGTGTGGACTACAGTAGTCTTTGAGAAGTTGCTCGCACCAAACAAAGGAGAGGTTACCTTATTGCATCCAGGAACAAGATCTTGAAGAAGCTTCATTCTCTCACTTATCTTCTTTCTCCTCAGCTGCAGAGTTCATTGACTTCAAATGTGAGTAAAGATAATAAAACAAACTGAATTGATAGTTACTTGCTACAAGAGCGAAATTTACTCTTTCTGCAAGGCTGTGGCTGTTAGTGGCTTGGCCTCGCTTTGCCCGGACATGAACATAGTCCTCTTTAGTACCATCACCATCAGAAGAATCTTCTTTGCTTTGCATTTTGGGCGAAATCTTTCTGTTCCCCTCTTCCATTGAGTTCCTTTCTGGCTGAGATGAACCTTCTGTTTGTTGATCACCTGCATTCTGTAGCCGACCATTACAGGCCAGTCAGTCATTACCATAAGAAACCATCAACATATAATTTCACCCATCTAGATTAGATGAGGTAGTGAGCTCAACGAGAAATCTTTACATGCAACAATGTGACACGGTCCTCCATTCCTTTCCTCTTCTTCACACCTCCACTATGCTCATCGCTCATTTGGATGTCCTGACTCAATGTACCTGTGGGAATAAGTATTGTTTCTATTAACTGCAGAATTGTCGCCTTCAGAAAGATCTACCTGGAAACATGATAAAAAAAACTAACCAGATGAAGATTGATACAATCCCGGTCTATCTTCTAAGCCGATGCCGTAAGATCCAAACCCATACTGTCCACTATAAGCCATCTTTTGATGCATTGTGAAAGAATTCCAATTTGCCTTGGGGAATTCTCTGCCACTATTTGCACTAGGACCTTGATCAGATTGCTGGCCTGAGTACATCTCCAATTGTCCAGAAACACCAGCGTTCCTCAATCACCTATTCAAGATAAACAGAAGGTAAACATTTGGAATGAAACGACCACCACATTGCCCCCAAAGGACACATAAATTCAAATAGTGTCTGGTACAAAAGAGTAAATATTGATCAACTGGTTTGTTTGTTTGAGGTTGAGGGAAAACAGTACCACCTCAACTGGTAACCCTAACAAAGTTGAAAAGCAACTAGTCCCTTCAAGAATAACCACGCTATCTCAAACTACAGATAAAAAGACGGGCAAAAGAACCATCCACCGTCCAGGCAAAGGCCTGCTGGAACTGCATTACAGCTGGAGAAGACATGCTTCATCCACAGCCTTTGGGAACAAACCAAATCTGCAACAGTCTAAAGAAGCACAAAGTCCAGAAAGCGAAACTTTAAACCCAGGGCATAAAGGAGGAGACACAGGAGAAATAACCCCATCATTAAGCAAACAGCACTCGCTAACTGAGTCTTTTGGGGCAAAGTGAATGAGATGGGAGGAGAGCCGGCTCTTCCTAAAAGACTAAAAACGCCAAAGCTAATTGGGAACAGGAAAAGCCTACCAAATCTTCAAGAACCAGGCATGTACCACACTAGTACCATGGAGCTTGAAAGAAAAGGTCATGTTTCACCAGATGAAGAACACGCAAACAAGTTTGGAACTAACCAGAAGTGTGGTCTCCTTTAGGATATGGCTAGGCACTTAGGCAGCTGCCCCTAATAAGAAGGTAAAAGAGCTCTAGTAATGCTGCCGGGAATTTAAACTAAGGGGCCTACTTGGATGAGTAAAATCACAGGACGAGCATCTTCAGGAGCGCACGGAAAACATGAGGCTGCCTCCAAAGAGGGCTCTCGATCACCTTATAATTTCTTCATAATCTTGGAAAGAACAGAAAATGTGAAATGAAAGCTTGGAGAAATACTTTCGCATCACCAAAGCTCACAGAAGGAAGGGGGCAAGAAGGCAAAGCTGAACTGGTGAGAGCGTGAGGCTATGTGAATGCATAGATGGCAGGAGTAGGATCTGCAAGAAATAACTAGGGCAGTGCTGAAGCTTTCCGAGAGCAGGGGGGATGAAAGCAACGACCTTTGACTACTCCATCGTGTAATGAGGTGGTGTAAAGATCTTGAAAGGAACGGGTGCCAAGATAATAATAACTACCTGAAAATTACCCCACCGCGGAACCACATGAACCCTTCAACTTCAAAGAGGCCGGCCACCAATTTCACCTGCAAACGGAGACGAGCACCTTGAAGTAATCCAAGAACTCAATAGCTGCTAGATGATCTTTTTTTTTTCTTTCCTTTTTTGCAGAATTACCTGGCGTTGGTGGACATCGGAGGGAGAGCTCGGTTTCTTGGCCCTCCGCCCCAAGTATGGATCGCAAATTTGACCGCGACGGGAGGTGGTGGTGAAAGATTTTAAGGGCAGGAGGCGGAAGCAAAAGGGCAAGACGGAAGCAAGAGCCTGCTGCTAAGTGGTTTGTTACCTGCCACTGAGGTGAAATGATTCCTTCTTGCGCTCTGGCAGAGGGTTGTTAACCACTGCAACTGCTCCCTTTCTCTCTCTATCCCTTCCCTTCTCTCTCTCTCTCCTCTCTCTAGTATTTCCAAAACCTTAGCGTAAGCTAACAACACCTAATCAAAGTTAACAGCAGACTAGTGTACTATTAAGAGTAATTTACTGCTTGCTTTACTTTAGTACACAAAGATTAGCTGTAGTAAGGAGAAAAATAAAGTAGGGAGTAAAAAAATATTGTATAATTCTCACCTGCCCAGCCTTGCATACCCTCAATGTCTTGTGGGCCCCAGTTTGCCTGTACACTGGTACTATTCAATATTTGTATATTGTTTACAGCTTGTTATTTTATTCTTTATCCAATGGATACATAGCAGCAAGTTTGAACCGAAAGAAAATGATTTCTCATCAGGGCCTTGTTTAGTTCACCCAAAAAGCAAAAAGTTTTTAAGATTCCCCGTCACATCGAATCTTGCGGCACATGCATAAAGCATTAAATATAGACGAAAGCAAAAACTAATTACATAGTTTAGCTGGAAATCGCGAGATAAATCTTTTGATCCTAGTTAGTCTATAATTGAATAATATTTGTCACAAACAAACGAAAATGCTACAGTACCGAAATTCGAAATCTTTTCGGAACTAAACAAGACCCAGGTAGCAAGGCTAGGCGACTGTAAACAGCATTTGAGGAAAAAAATCCCACAAATGTGAGTCAGATCATTGAATGGTTTATGGAGTTTATTTTAAGCTTTATGATATGCTTGAATTTGTAGGTGTAGCACAGCAGCACTGTTGCTAGTAGTACTGCTACTACTTTACAAAGAGTAAATTATGATGGCTTTGTTTATAAGGGTAGGGGGTGCTTCTCTTCCACACCAAGCTTTGAATGAGCCATCTCTCTCTTTCTAACTGACATGCTGCCATCTATTTGTACACTTGTCTTTTTTTCTCATCCATGCCATGCCAGCTTACCTACAGCCTCTCTCACCCAAGGAAAAAGAGAGAAAGAGAGGGAGAAGGTGAGCAAGAACATAAGGAATCTTGTAATCTTTTCACCTTCTTGTCCTCTACAGTCTGAAAATGCAGGACACTAGCTGGATTTGAGGGATATGGTCAAAGCATGCACTGTAAGGCATCCTGCTGCTTGCTTGCTTAGGTGTCTCCATCTCCACAAGATCTTTCTCTCTTTGCCTCTTTCTTTATAGTACAACAAAAAAAAAACTTAGTGGTACATGCTGATGGAATGACTTCAGCATCAATCAAATCACACACAGACACGGCTTAAAAAGTTTGATCACTCTCCATGTCA
>Ga0182004_10004195_pt1 | contig 11591 bp, 14 predicted proteins | sample Sormic07211540_1_FD_120479 | JGI IMG/M metagenome (GOLD analysis project Ga0182004, IMG submission 120479) | Endophyte microbial communities from Sorghum bicolor roots, Mead, Nebraska, USA - 072115-40_1 MetaG | ecosystem: Host-associated > Plants > Roots > Unclassified | place: USA: Nebraska...
AACATGCTGGTTCTGAGTGGGTTTCTGTTCATCAGTCCAAACCAAGAAACTACTATGATATGGATAATTTGGAGAGTGAGCACCTAGAAAATGGCAATGGAATAGTTCGGCCATTGCCTGACCTAAATGCCAAGGTGATTGTGGATGTTATTAATGGGGTTGTCCCCACTACTAGGACAGACATAGATGGTATAATAGTTGAGCCTAAAAAGTAAGTGTTATTTATGTAGTATATGATTTCCTCATTGATTACATGAAATTTTTGTTCACTTCAGTTTGTATTATTTGTTATACAAGGAAAGGATTGATAATTCCTTTGCACCTTTTTAGGAGAAAAAATGGCAAGCGCAAGAGGAAGAGGTAGAGATGATGACATGACTGAGTATGAGAGGAAGAAATGGGAACAAGTTGCAAGAAACGAGGAGATGATGGAATCCCTTCGTCTTCGTCAGCTCAGCACTATAGACCAGCCTCCCCAACCAAATAAAAGAACAAAGGTTAGCCTTATGATGTCAGAGTCATGTCTATATTATGCAAAGGAATTCTAGCTATTGAGTGATATTTCTTAAGTGCAACACAATTGACATATTGCCTTGTGCATTGTCATGTAGAGAACTCATAACCCAAGTGATGCAGCCATTGGTCATCATAATTTGCGACCAAGATCACAAAGAGATAATGTTGAGACTGCAAATGAGCATACTACTGATGATCCTGATTATGATGTAGTTGGTGAGTTCTTACGTGACAATGAAGGTATTGTATTTTCGAAATTTTCAGAGAACATTTGCTGCAATTTCTTGCTGCAATTTCTGAGAACATATGTTGATATTGTATTCTCATCTATACAGATTTGCACAGTACTCAAAAGAGGAATGGAAGGAAAATCACCACAATGAATGACATATTCTCAAGGAAACCTGAGATGCCCAAAATCAAAATTACAGCCAATGATCTTGGGCAGCCTGTAGGAGAAAATTATAGGCAATTTGCTAGTGCCATTGGTTGTCAAGTGAGAAAGACAATACCAGTTCGATTTAAGGATTGGAGGCTTGTTCCTATGCAATGAAGGATCAAGTTTGGAAGGACATGCAGGTATAACATTGTTTGCCCTTGTGCAAATTACCCAATTCATAGCAGTTTTTTTTTGTAGCAATCTAATACCCACATACCAATTAATAGCAGCTTAGTATAATTTTTACATGATCTGATGGCTCCTTTTCAATGACAAATTAGGCGTACTATGATATGGATGAGGCTGTCAAGAAATGGTTTATGGATACTGCTGCAACAAAGTGGAAGGACCGCAAGACACGCTTAAAACAGAAGTATTTTGATGAAACATTAACAGATGTGCAAATGAAGGAAAAACTTAAAAATATATTAAATGTCGCTGACATGAATGAGCTGATTGAGTTTTGGAGGTCTCCGGAATTTCAAGTAAGCAACAATCATATGAATCTCTCTTTTCCATTACTTGCCTATGAATGTGCTAATCTCAATGATTTATGCCATAGGCTCGCAGTGAAAGAGGAAAAGCAAATCGTGCAAAGTTGAGGGTTCATCATACTTCTGGAAGCATTAGCTATGCTTGTCGTAGTTATAATCTGGTACAGCATCCTATCATGTTACTCATCCTGTAAAATTTTTGGGGGCATTTTCAATGGTACATAGTGTTACAAAACCTGTAGGGTAAAGCACTTGGACGCCCCCCTCGAAGAGATGAAGTGTACATCAATACACATACAAGGAAAAATGGAGTACCTTTAAGGGAGGCAGCAGGAACGATTGTAAGCCCCCCACCAAAAAAAGAAACATGGATCTTTTATGTATACTTTCTTATTTATATTTTGTAGGATAAGCTTAAAGCCATTGTTGAAGCTCAACCAGAGTTGAAGGGTAAAACAATTCAAGAAGGCGATGTGTATGCTGCTGTTTGTGGAGCAAAGGAGCCAAGAGGACGTGTTCGTGTTTTGGGTCTGGGACCAACTCCACAAGAGATTGGTATCCCAGGGCTGAAAGGACTCATGTCACAAGGCTGCAAATGGAAATTTGGGATCGACACAAAGCTGAAAGTATGAATAGAGCTCTTGAGCAACGTGTTCAGGAATTGGAAGAGGAAAGGATAGCACAAGGAAGGACAAGTGTTGATGTCCTATCACAGCATGGCTCTAATTTACGACAGTATGTGGTAATAAAATCAATCCTAGCTATTTTGTTTGACTTGCCTATGTTGCTCATTGTTTGACTTGACAATATTTTTATGGAACTCAAAGTTATGCTGATGTTTTTCTTATTATTATTGTTCTGATTATTGTGTAGATTCCAACACCTGAAGGACCTACCGATGAGGCACATAATGTTGCTCGGCTTGAAGAATATGAAAATTATTATGTAGAGAATGAAGGCTATGATCAGTATGAAGAGGAGGATGAGAACTTGCTGCCTAATAGGCGCGCTCCAGCCCGATCAACTTTGAACATTACAAATGATACACATGTAATCTTCCTATGACCTTGTTTGTGATATCCAAATGAAGGCTATTTTGTTTGTGATTCTGAAAATGTCCCCTACTCTAGGTTGACATGCAAGAGAGGTTGCCCCACTCTAGGCCTGCTGTAGCCGGATCAGCTAGAAACATGGTTACTGCACCACCAAGTGATATCCCTCAACTTCATCATCACTTTGCAAATGATACACATGTAATCTAGCTATGCTGCTGCAATGTTTGTCTTTATGATTTCAAATATGTTCCGCACTTTAGTTCTAATGAGTGCATCATTTATTTCAGGTTGCAACAGAAGAGAGCTTGGTGGCCCCTAGGCCTTTTGTAGCCCGGTCAACAGAAGATAGCTTGCTGCCCCCTAGGCCTGTGGCAGCTCGATCAGCAGAAGAGAACTTGCTGCCCCCTAGGCCTGTTGCGGCCCGACTAACAAAAGAGAGCTTGCTGCCCCCTAGGCCTGCTGCAAATGATAAACATGTTGTCTTGCAATGCTGCACTTTCTTTGTGATTTTAAATATGTTCCATGTTTTCCAGCTCTCATGGGTGTATGTTTACTTCAGGTTGGGACTGACAAAAGCTTGCTCCCTCATAGACATGATGCAGCCCATTCACCTATAAACAAGACAACTACAGCAACAAATGATGTCCCTCGCCTTCATGATGACCTTGTAATCTTTCTGTCTTCCTGCATTCTTTTGTGGTTTCATATACATGCCTTGCTCTAACATTCATATGGGTGCATCATTTATTTCAGGTTGGAAAGGATGTGATATTATATACTATATTGAGATCTGAGTTACCTGTGGCTAAGGGGACAGTCATTTCAACTAATCCAAACACTATTGTAGGAGGGCAGCCTCTTGGTAATGAATATTGTGAAGTAGTAGTCGATGTTGTGATGAAAAGAGATGCTATGCTGCCTCGGACTTATGGCGGGATGCTGACTATGGCTAGTGCTCTCAACATGAGCATTGCATGGCCATTCAATAAAGTAATAAACTAGACTTGTCATAATTTTTATTTTGGTTTGACCTGTGATGCATGGCCAATGTTCCTAATTAAACCTATCTATGCTAGGTAAAGGAATGCAGGAAGAGGGAAGGCAAGAAGGCATCTAGTACACCTCTCAAGGGCACAGCAGGTATCTTCTCAAATTTACATTTATGACTATGTCCAAACCTAGTGACCAGTTGTAAATCACATAGGATGTCTACACTTGAATATTTCTAGAAAATGGAAGTCTTCACTAGATTTATGTGAACTGTCAACCTTGTTTTCTAGATCCCAAATGATGTTTATGCTTGCTCTTGGATATAATGGGGAAAAATCTTGTTTATGTTTTATACTGCTGTGAACTGGACATGAACTGTGTTTTGCTCTTGGTAATTAATGAATACTGGAAGAGCAGTAGGTTACTAGAAATATTGCCTTCACTTGTTGATGCAAGACTGTTGTTTGGCTGCTGGTTGGTTACAATTAAGTTGCTAAGCTCTGTAGATAGCTTTGTTATGGACAACTTGTTAGCCACTTATTGGTCTATATTCTTGTTTGCTACATCCTGATTGCTATTTATGCTTGCTGCTCTTGATGTTTTGATCACCAGTAAATCCTCTAATGTTTTGATGGATTATTTTCCTTTTACTATGATGGATATAGATTACAAACTTGTATTGTATAGCAGCTTTATATTTTTTTTGTCCACTTGGCTAATTACAAGTTACATTTTTCAGGAAGTGCTGGCCACAAGTCTGTCAGTTGAGTGTATGGAAAATGAATCACATAACCTGGTGGATGTGCTTTTGGCTCTTTTCAGTTCCTATAATGGACCTGGTGGATGTGCTTTTGCCTTTTTATTATGTGCACAAACCTTAGTATAGCAAACACAAACTAGTATATTGCTTGCTAGTGTGCATTCATGTAAGCTTTTGGTAGGCGACTATGACAAGGTTGTATGTCAAGACTTTGTTGGATGATGTAGTGTGCAAGACACCATCGTATCGTAATTCTATTGACCTTCATGTGATGTATGTGCTTCTATATATTTGTGTGATGGACATTATGCTTGAATGTGGGTTTGATGTGTGCTAAATGTTTTCTAATATTTTTTTTTGATATTTAAATTGTCCTATTGAACAATCTGACGCTATAAATACATTGATCATTGGATGATCTAACACTATATGTTCTGCCTAAGAGTGTCTGACGCTAAACATTACCAGTGGACTATCTGACGCTAAACATTTTCACAGCATTAAACTGTCTGACGCTAAAAGTCTAGTCTGACGCTATATGTTTTTAGCGTCAGGACTTACTGCGTTAGTGGAAGTCTGACGCTATATATTTTTAGCGTCAGATCGTCTGATGCTATAGCCGCTTTTGGCGTCAGATCATCTGGCGCCAATTCTGGTGTTGTGGTGTAGTGTTATATATAAAATTATATATAAAGTAGAATTGAACGATTTATTTATATGTTTTTTCCATTGCATTGTGCAAGTAATTACATGGTCACTGTTTTATGTGATGGGAAAAATAGCCTATAATTATGATTTGAGTGTCTTTTCTCTATTGGGACCATCTTAAATTTCTTAATTGTCCTGTGATTTTTCTCCGCAATCTTGATCTAAATAATGGCTTATGCTGTTGTGCAATGGAACAAGGCTTATGATCAGAGATTGCAAGACAATGCAATTGATGCTGGACAGCATGCGTGGAAAAGGATGTTCATACCAAGGCTCCTATTATCTCCCTCGGATGATATTTCTGTTTGTTTCAAGTTCAAGAGAAAATAATTCTTAGTGCAGTTGAGTTTTGCCATAACGATACATAAATCGCTGGGACAAACCATCCCTAATGTTGAAATCTACCTTCCAGAACCCGCATTCCCAGCATGAACAGCTCTGTGTTGGTTTTATCAAGGGGGTGTTAAGATCAACAACAAAAAATTTGACAAAAGATGATATTTGCCATTTATCAACACTGTAAGCGTATATAATTTCTACTTAAATTTTGTAGGCTATATAGCAAATAAATAAATTAACTTATTATCTGTCATTCACACAGGTCACGTTCACTGAGGACGGAATTCATAGTGGACATTTTATCAAGCAATGCAAATGAATGTACAGAAAATATCCCTAAAAAACTCTAAAATTTACAACAACAAATTAATTAGCTATAATACGCAAGACATGACTTTATTATGCTTTGTTATGCATGAACACATTTGTATATAATTGAGTGTGACTTAAATTATTGAAAATGTCGCCATTTGCTTGGTTTCATGTAAATCCCTGAGATAAAACCGTAGCGTTAGCACGGGCATTATACTAGTGTTAGTAAAAATCAAATTCGACATAAGAAAAAGATAGTTTTTGAATTATCCGGTCAAGGCCAAGCATGTACACGCAGCTCTGTTCGCTTGAGCTTATCTGCCGAATCTGTCAGCTATTCAATAGTGTTTTTCTCTCACAACAAATCAGCGAAGATGTTTTTTGAAATTTTCCTTGAGTGGCGAAAGTTAGTTTAAGAATGTGACAAAATAAATCATAAGGACAAAAAATATTAGGTATTATAAGCTGGTTAGAATTTATAAGTTGGTGAGAAATATTCAATTATGCTGGTTTGATTCCTGCACGAGGATACTTCGTTAAGTTGTATGCTCCTGCAAGATAAGACACTTTAACATCTATATGAGACGTTATTGTTTGATATTCAAATAGTTGTAGTTTGGCAAAGAAAACATGAGATACTTATTTTAAGTATATATTGGTGATCCTAATCCCTTAAAACTGAAATTCCAGCCTTCGGGAGAAGTTTCAAATAAAATCGATCAAGCAATATTGTCACAAAAGCTTTGGTCATTGCGGTGATTACACCAGTTTTGTGGGACTCATAAAGCTCGAAGGTCCAGGCTTCAATTCGTCAGATTTTTAGTTTTGCCAATTTTTTGTATTAATAATTTTGAGATGAAGAGGGAGAGAAAAATCCATAAGTTAGCCAAGGTTTCAGTGAGCGAAGGTCAAAAGAAATTCTAGTGAAAAATCCTTCTAGAAGATCTCGCGAAGGCCAAAATGTGTCCGTAGAAAATGCCAACGGCGACGCCTACATACAATACATAAACAGAAAACTCGTATGATTCTCTAGCTTTATTATAGCTACCAAGCATTTAATTTGGGACATTTTTGTAGTATGATTCTTTAGCATTTATTACCAACCAACATTTAATTTGGACATGTCTGGATTATATCTACTATAGGATTTAGAAACTTATTATTATTAGACACTATACTTACCAAACATTTATTATTCGAATGCCATGCTTGCATAAATTTAAGACCTTAACTAACTCTAATGCCATTTTTTCTAATAGATAGATTGAGGATGAATGTACGGTCCCAGTCTTACAGACCTATACACTCATTTATCAAGGCGGTCACGTCCAATTTGTTTCACTGAAATTTGACTTATGCTGATTTGTTATGAGAGAAAAATATTATTCGTTCGATGAAAAGTATTGTTAGAGTAGTACTGAAGAACAATGTCTTACAGACCTGCAATCAACTAAATGAAGGGTACTTGTGCTGCCCATGCAGAGACTACACGAATCTGAGATAATTTCGCAACCCCAAGCAGATACAATATGATGTTACTTTGTTACCCAGGGTTTTGTGGAAGATTCGAAGATACGGAATATGCACAATGAAGAAGGTGATAATGAAGAAGATGATCAAGGTGGCGATGATGAGAGCATACCCTGTCGAACATAGTGTCAATGCGGATGATGTGGTTAATAACGATTTTCTTCGAAATACATTAGCACTAACATGGTAAACGATGACTTTTCTAACAATACAGAAAAACAGAAAAAAAAACATCGTGGTTCGTAGCATTTTTTTAGCTATGTTGTAGGGTAGAAAAAATCTCTAACATTTCCAAAAGGACCTTAGAGTCTAATTGGTTGCTTTATAGTCATAGCTTGCATTTGACCTTATGCATTATAATTTAAGTCAATATAAACATATACAATGTCTTAATATTTAGTAGTTATACACAGGGAAGCCTCGTTTGATAAAAAAAAAACACAATTGTTTGTTTACATTTCGTAGTCGGTGTCCTAGTTGAGGTCTCGTACTTATAGTCGAGATGTGAATATTTCACTTTTTTTAATGTACGTGTCAACTTTTGCAAAGCTGCGTGTGATCTAAACTAACGTGCTAGCTAATGCAAACACTGTATAATGCATAACAACTGCTAAATAAGAAAAAAAAAACTCACGCTACACAACAAAACAGCATCCATCAACTTATCAGCCGCAAAAACCATCAGCCAAACTGGATGCAAGTCTTGGTATATATTGGATGGAAGAAGCAACCAGCTCGAAATTCTGAGAGCCACCAAAGCCAGGTGCCTGGCCTTCCTAAAATTTTTCAAATTTTTTAAAAATTTTCTATCATATTAAATTTTTGAACACATACATGAAGCATTAAATATAAATCTAATTGCATAGTTTGTCTATAATTTACAAGATAAATTTTTTTAAACCTATTTAGTCTATAATTGGATAAAATTTGTCAAATACAAACGAAAATGTTAGTAAAACTAATATTTTTCATGAACTGAGGCCTTATTTAGTTCGCAAAATTTTTTGTTTTTGGCTACTGTAGCACTTTTGTTTTTATTTGATAAACATTGTTCAAACAAAGAGTAACTAGACACAAAAGATTCATCTCACAAATTACAGATAAACTGTGCAATTAGTTTTTATTTTTCATCTATATTTAGTGCTCTATGCATGCGACCAAAGATTCGATGTGACAGAGAATTTTAAAAATTTTTGCGAACTAAGGCCTTGTTTAGATACACCCAAAAACCCAAAACTTTACAAAATTCTCCATCACATCGAATCTTGCGGCACATGCATGAAACATTAAATATAGATACAAAAGATAACTAATTGCACAGTTTATCTGTAAATCACGAGATGAATCTTTTAAGCTTAGTTGCTCTATAATTGGATCATGTTTGTCAAATAAAAACAAAAGTGCTACAGTGTCAAAATCCAAAAAAAAGTTTTTGTCTAAACAAAGATGTGTGCACTGTGCACCCACGGCCAACATGCACATGTTTAGGTTTTGTTGTCCGTGAGAATCAGGGCCTAACCACCCACCCGCACCCAATCACAATCAATCACGCTCGCCGGCCACCTGGATGATTAGCGCCGCCCCCGCCCCCCATGCATGGCCCGGTGGCCACCGCCATTACCCATGGGCACATGTCGCTGTCCTTGACTAGCTGCAGCTGCAGCACAGCTGTGCCCCAGCTGTGCGCCGCGCACCGCGTCTGCCCCCGTTCCGGCTGCTCCCTCCCTCCCTCCCTCCCTCGACGCCGCGTTTCCGTTCGCCACCCTCACACGCTTCTCTCTCTCTCTCTCTCTCTCTCCTTTATCTCCCTCCCTGTCTGCCGCCACCCTCGCCCGCCCACACTCTCTCTCCACTCCTCCTGTCCTTTCTCATCTCTCACGAGCACCACCAAGACAGCTACACAGGCTCCCCTCCCCTTTCCCCAACTTGCCGCCGCCGTCTGCACACTCCGTCCGTCGCGCCGGCGCCATGGCTAGGCTCGCGCTGGCACTCCTGCTGCTGCTAGCCGTGGCGGCGTCTTCGGCGTCGGCCACGGGCGGGAGCCACCACCTGGACCTGGACCTGGGCTTCCTCTCCTCCTCCTCCGGGGCCCGCCGGAGGGAGTGCCGCGGCACGGTGGCCGAGTGCCTCGCCGCGGAGGAGTCTGAGGAGGAACGTCTGGACCTGGTCTCCTCTCCCGAGTCCCACCGCCGCGCGCTGTACGGCAACGGGTACATCAGCTACGGCGCGCTGCGGCGGGACAACGTGCCCTGCTCCCGCCGCGGCGCCAGCTACTACAACTGCCGCCCCGGCGGCCAGGCCAACCCCTACCACCGCGGCTGCTCCCGCATCACCCGCTGCCGCGGCTGAGGTGCTGCCCGGATCCGCCGCCGGCACCGCTCCTCCGCCTCCGCCGGCCCAGAATAAGTTGTTTGTTTCTCCTACCGCTGCTACCCGCTGCTGGCCTCCTGCTGTTTTACGAGTACTAGTAGAGCTATGGATTTCATTGCATTGTTGTATGGATTTGTTTGTCAACTCAAATCTTTGTGCTGTTGTAAAGTAAGGGGAGGGGAGAGGGGAAGATGGATGGATTCTTGCCCTTCTCCCTGCCCCTATGTCGGCTTAATACTCTTATGAACATATATATACTCTTATATTCTTTTCATTGCTTTGATTTGATTGCTTGGTTCCTGGCTGCAAGTGTCCTGGATTGATTGATTGATTGTTGTAGAACAGATTCAGAGTTCTGCTTTGTTGATTTATGGAATGGATCATTGGAATGCTGTGGTTTCGCTCACCCGGGAGAGCCTGGGATTCATCCTGCAGATCTAGAGCAGCATACCAATTACCAAACCAAAACCATGGTCTGGACTCTGGAGTGCCGTTCCACTCCTGATCTGCAGCCAGCAGATCTGTGTGTTCCTGGCTGCTCTGTTCTTTGTTTTGTTACAATCTCACCTGCATTGCTAGCAGGAATGGAGTGCCCCAGCAGCAGTCCAGCAGCACCACCAACAACAGGAACATGGAACAAGGAAGAACATGCGTCCTTGTTTTGAGAACATGCGTCCTTGTTTTGATGAATCTATCATCTCTACTACTAGTTTTCTACTCCTACTCGCTAAACATGTACGGCACTACAGGCAGCGTCGTCTTCTTTGTTTAATTAATACTAGCTCTTGCAGGCTGGGATCAGAGGATAGTGATACCCACGTTGCCTCGCGTGTTTTTGTTTACCTGATTGATTGGTACCGCTGCTTGCATTTTGACCACAGATTGACAGTATCGTCAGGTAGTCCAACTCCATGACTTGCATACATTCTCAGATTGTGAAATCAGAAGCAGCTACTAGTTTTATTAAGAAAAAAAAAATCTTAAGCACCTGCCATGGCTGTCTCAACCGCTGTGATTTCTGTAGATTCTGCTGAGACCTGTGAGAGGTAGGCGGCGTCGTGTACAAGTAGATGAAAGTAAAGTAACAGACCATTTTATTTCCCCCAAAATAGATCCTATGCTGGAGGTGGATTTTATATTCGTCTGGACGGTAGGTGAGAGGAATAAGTGGACCCGTGTTGTTCATCATTGTGCGTGCCATGTGGATTTGCTGTTTGTTTGTTTATCCAGGGAATAAATGATCTGGTTAGGTTTTGTTTGGATGTTGTCGTATTCAATTCAATCCATGTGTGTTGGTGTGGATTGGGGTGGAATTTAGTTCAAGTTCCATTCCAATCCACCTCAATACATGTGGATTGATGTGAATCCGACAACATCCAAACAAGGCCTTAGAGCAACTCCAAGACTACTCTATATGCACTTGGCAAATCTTAATTTTTGGCAAAACATAGAAAAAGCTCCTCCAACACTACCCTATATGCACTTGGCAAAATAGGATGCTTGGCAAAAAGAGGGCCAACTGGCTTAAATTTGGGAGCGTTGGGAGCGCTTGGCATCTTGCGTGCATGCACGCTCCAGCACCACGCTCGCTCACGCATGCCTTAAATAGATTGTAACTTTTGCATAAAAGTCTCTCTGAGAATCACAAGATAGTCCAAATTTGTTGGAGAAGCCTCTTTTTTCACTTGGTATTTGAGTTTTACACTTGGCAAAATCCAAAATTTGCCAAGTAAAGTTTAGGTTCCTCTTATTGTTTGTCAGCAGAGTACTGCAAACGCCTGATGAATGCTGCCTCGGAACGACGCATCCCACAATCTGCGGTCGCGTTCCAGAAATAGTTTATTCGTCTGCAGGGCGGTGCTCTCTTTGTGTTTTTTAAAGTAGTTTATTTATTTATTTTTATAATATACTTTTTTTATATAGGATTTAGAAGTTATTTTAAACAAAATTCGGATCAAATATTAGAAATATAAATCATTAATAACTTTTAAATTGTTGAGTTTGCAAATGTGAAAATTATATGAATAGATTTATCTTGAAAATACTTGCATAAAAGTGTGTGTATATATATATATATA
>Ga0182004_10004196_pt1 | contig 11590 bp, 7 predicted proteins | sample Sormic07211540_1_FD_120479 | JGI IMG/M metagenome (GOLD analysis project Ga0182004, IMG submission 120479) | Endophyte microbial communities from Sorghum bicolor roots, Mead, Nebraska, USA - 072115-40_1 MetaG | ecosystem: Host-associated > Plants > Roots > Unclassified | place: USA: Nebraska...
AAAAAATATTTGTTTACTAAATTAAATGCTCCCGAAAATGGTTAAATAAATCAAATTAATTCCTATTAATTCGAAATCAAATTTTGGGTGTTACAACTTGGCTCATCTCCACTAAATATTTCTTTTCGCAGAAATCTAGTGGGTATGAACCTAAGGGATTGACACAAAATTGTTGCCTCCTTACAAGATGTGAACTTATATGAACAAAGTGATTTTTTTTTGTCTGGGCGTTACATTCATCAGGAAGTTTCTCTGTCAAATCCATGTATGCTGCTGCGTTAATTAACAATGGGGTGATAATGTCACAAGATATTTGGCAAATTAAAGTCCCTACAAAAATAAAAATATTTTTGTGGTATCTAAAGAAGGGTGTGATTTTAACTAAGGATAACCTTGTTAGGCGAAGCTGGAATGGTGACACGAAATGTTGCTTTTGTCATTCTCCAGAGACCATTCACCATCTTTTTATAGATTGTCTTTTTGTCAAATTCTTGTGACGAGCGGTACATTTACTGTTCGGTATAGTGCCTCCCCAAAGCATAGATGACCTTTTTAACAGGTGGTCTAAGAGAGCAAATAAGAAGTATAACACATTGTTATTGACAGCAGCGTCCGCACTTTGCTGGGCAGTTTGGCTAACAAGAAATGAGGTGGTTTTTTTATAAATGTAGACCAAAATCTTTTTTGCAGGTACTTTTCAGGGGAACTCACTGGCTCCGGCAGTGGGCAAGATTGCAACGGCATGATGATCAACGGGATCAGCTTGCCCTAGTAGGGCAACATCTAGAGACGTCAACTTTGCATTTCTTTGGTTCCAATGGATGGCTGTCAACTAGATTTATTGGCCTTAGTCAATACTTTACGCTTGTTTCTTGTTTTTTCCTTGTGCTTTGCCTGTAAGTTGGAACTCTATACAGCCCGTTTGCTAGCCTACCGGCTGAATTCTGTAATAATTGGTCTGATTCTATCGGACGATAGATGAAGCCGGATATAAATTATCCTTTATCTAAAATATAGTCTTTCGAAGATGCTTGTAGGAAAATGTTGATTGATGTATTGCACTGCTTAATTTCTCAATTAACATTACTTTTAGGTGCTTTCCTTTCTGAGTTTTACATAACATTATTTTAAGAAAAATAATTAGTAAATTAGGTGTATGGGTTTAAGGGTGTAGTGATAATTGTTCCTAATTTATCTTCTTCACAATCTCACAGAGCTATGGTTGTGGTGGAGAATGGGCTGTGGAACCTTTCAGACCAAAACTTCTCAGACGAGAAGGAGGCATTCAGATCACGGTGCTTTTTTTTCCGTCGGATCGATCTTGTCATGGATGGCCTATACTTTTTCCAGTGTAAAATTTGTCTTAATATTATACCTGTGAGTTCCATTACCCTGGAGAAATAAATGAATAAACACCGAATATTTCCCTTGAAATATACTTTCTACAAGATCAATTTATCCTACTCAGAACAAGAGTATGTTTTCAAGTTTCACATAAGTGCATTACTTCTATACTGCAATGAATCAAGAGGCAAAAAAAAAAAGGGAAGAGCCGAAGCAAAAATATGCAAGATCCATTACTTGCATAAGTGCGTTACTTCTATATTGCAATGAATCAAGAGGCAAAGGGGGTGGGTGAAGCAAAAATACGAAGGGCAAGAGAGCTCTCCTTTGCATCCTTGTTTTGAATATTTGTTAGAACCCTAACCATGTCGGTATAACCTTTTATGCAAGATAGTACTTTCTAGAATTAGTGAGTAAATCAGAATATTTTTAGAAATAAGAAAAAAAAAATATTCGAGTATCTAACAACCACCCATCTTTCGTGAAAATCTCCATATTAGAATATGACTTATTGCAAATATAATGGTGTCTTCACAAGATTCATTGGGCTACATGATTTCAAAGAAATATTCAATTGTTGTAGAGAGTTCTGTAGCGTAAAAAACTTCATGGAAAAATGATGTAACAAAGTACGTATAGGTGGAAAATAATTCAAAACACTCATCAAGATTAGTATGAAAAAAATTCTGAACTGGAAACATGCATGGGAATTGAAAAATTCTGGCATCGAAATATCAAGTTGTGAGATCATTCCCTACCATGTGCTAGGATGCTTGCCAACCTATGATGTAAGGATTCCCGAATAGACAAGGAGGAGAAATCCGAACGGAATTCTGTTTTGCCCTTCTGAGTTTCGTCGGAGAAATAGGCTTATGCGCAGTTGTTTCCGTCATTAGCACAGTCAAAGATTCAGATAATGCAAGCTGCAGCAAGGGAAAGGAGGCGCACTTAGGAGTTATTAGGACCAAGGAAAGGTCACCCACAGATGAGTGATGCCTTAGGCAAACTCCTCAATTAGGTTCACAACATAACCAATAACGAACAATTTCAATTCACTCACGCATCTCTATGGAGCAGAATATGGAACACAGCCTCACGGATGGGGACGGTGCTCCAAATGGGTACCCGCGGTTTTTCTAGTCTAATTTAATGAACTAAATAGACAATTTATTTCCTTATTTTTTTATTTATTCTAGTTCATTTAGTTACACTAGAAAAGAACTGCGGGTATTTAATTGGAGGGCTATCCCATCCTTGCACACCCTTGCCATTTGTCAACTTTCCAACCACGATCGCTATAGTGTTCCCAACTTCCCATTATACCATATACGCTATAATCAGCACCAGCATGCACATATAGTAGTTTTCCTATTCCTCTGACAAAATACAATAAAAATAATATATTTTCTACCATATCCATCTAGCTTACTCAGAACAAGAATATGTTTCCAAATTTTGCAGAAGTGCATTTCTTCTATATTGCAATTAGTCAAGAGGCAAAAAAAGGGGAAGAAACGAAGCAAAAATATGAGAGGCAAGAGAGCTCTCCTTTGCATTCTTATTTTGAATATTTGTTAAAACTCTAACCATGTCGGTATAACCATTGGAGTGTTCGGGCTGAAATAATTGGTGCTTTATCCTTTTATTTGACTATAGTACTATCATTCTAGAATAAGTGAATAATAAATTGGAATATTTTTATAAATAAGAAAAAAATTATTCGATTCTCTAACAACCACACCCATGTTTCGAAAATCTCCACTGAAATATTATGATATGACTTGTTGCATAAAAACTTCATGGAAAAATGATGTAACAAAGAACGTATAGAGGTGGAAAATAATTCAAAACACTCATCAAGATTAGTACAGCATACATTCTCAGCAATTAGCAATACAAATGCAATAGAAAACTCTCGGAAAATGCCTAGGTGGTCCTTGTTACATTTTCCTAACAACCAATAAAATTGATATCTTTATGTTCATAGTCATAATCCAAAAAAAACTGTAGAATAATCCTTCTCTCCATGATTATTAAACTGTCACATTAATCACTCAGCCAACCACGTTTCTGTTTTAGTTACTCAAAAAATGCCTCAAACATGCAAATAGCTGTCAAATGCAATTGTTTTATTTAAACACACTCGTCAGGATTAAAACTCAAGACCTCTGGCGTGTACTACGTATATTGAGTCGCATGCAACGGTGAATTCAACTTAAAGCTGAAAATGGGAAATATGAGCAATTCACTTACTTCAACATGGATGTCTTATTGGGCATTCACCAAGTCATGAAAACTAAAGATTGTCGTCACTTTTTTTTTTGACAGTAGGCATCCACCAAATTAAACTGAATTTCGTAATTTACATCGAAATTTTCAGTAAGGTTCACAGTCAAATAAAAGAGAGCCAGTACACATATGTTTATTGCCAAGGTGTGTGACAAAATATCACAGCGCGCATCAGTACACTCAGTGATAACCTCTCTTCTAGTGCCATTATTAAAAGGCAAACATCATCTCTGATTTGTAGCGCCGGTTTGGCAGGCCCCTACAGTGGCTCACCAGCCGCACCTACAGTGCCTGGGAGTGTACATGCGCAAGAAATACAACATCTTATTTCTAGCTTGTGCTATTGGCGGTACTGTATGACGATACGACCATACGTAGGTAAGCACACATACGTAACTTGTAGGCTCAAGCTCATACATAGGTAAACACACATACGTAACTTGTAGGCCCAAGCTTGCCTTCACACCTTGAACATGAGGGGAAGGTTAAAATTACTCAAGTGAACCTTCTCCCACCTGTGCCTGTTTGCCGCTGGCAGTTGAAGTACATCGCAGCCACAGGCTTGCCGAGGTTGAAACGGCGTGCAAAATTGCGCAAGTTGAAGTTTTGACGCACTTGCGGTGCAAACACCGTGCCCCGCCCCAGTTGCTGGTAGAGCACCAAGACAATACGGTGGATGCCCATGGTGGGGCTTGGGTTCTCATATGGTATGAGCTCTCGGCCTGCCATTTCATTCAAAAGAAATCATGAGAAACACAATCTTTGTGGCGTTTCATTCTATTTTATACTAGTAGTAACTTTACTTTGTTTCTATTTGTAGGTAACATCAGTGTATTCCAAGCTACTAACAAAACACTAAATTAATGTCCATGCTCTTTAACTGCTGTTATATATAAGAGCAATCAATATATATTCCAGTTAAATGTCCATGCTTTTTTACTTTGGATTTGGTTAGGCAAACCACACAAGTTACATATTCCAGTTTAATTTTAACATCTGTATAAGAGCAATAAAAAGATGTGTTCTCCATTAATTTTAATAATTTTATAAATATAACATGGCACTTTTTGCCTTGTTTTGGAATTGCCTTCACCTTAAATATACCAAGTCACACTGTCCTACATATATATATATATATATATATATATATATCTTGAGAAAGGAATAATTTTAATAATTTTATTAGTTACATATATGACTTGAGAAAGGGGGGAGAGAGAGAGAGAGAGAGAGAGAGAGAGAGATTTTTCTTGCAAAAGGCTCCACTCAAGTCATATGTAGGACAGTGTGACAAAGGAGAGTAAACTAAATAAAATACATACGTTTTTAGAAAAGTTCAATTTACTAATAAAAAAACTAGAGCTGGCTATAATGCTAAAACACAGAATGAATGTTTTGTAAGATAACATATAAAACATCTAGTTCCTTTGCAATAATATTTCCGTTTAATTGGTAGTGCAAATATTATTTATGTGATAGACTATGGATAAAAAATCTTACATTTGCATATGTTGAAGCATATACAATTACAGAAAATTATAAAATACCTATATATGTGCCCAATATGTTTACTCTTTTCACCTATATAACTAAGCGCGGTGGGAGAGCCAGAAATGTGGATAATTGGCCAGCCTTTTCACATATCTAAGTTCAATCAAGTTGAAAAAAATCAATGGAAGTTACACTTAGGGGAGAGGGTTTGGCCGCCCCTTCCCTCCACCATTGACTAATTAAGCACATGTATCCTATTTTATTTTCATCATAAAAATATGTTGCATCTAGATGGATAATGTTGTTGCAAAGGGGATATAAAGTCACATAATAGACAAGAAAGTAAAAAGTACCCTTGTAAATTTATATATGAATGTAAAAGTTCACTAACAAATGGCGAGATACGGATCTAAAATATAAAAACATGGACACAAATGGGATACAAGTTAGCCAAATAGCAAATTCTGATCCTTTGCAATATTTTCGCTTAATTGATACAAATATTGTACTATATGATTGAAAGTCTTAATTAGAATGTGCTTATAAGTGTTCACTTCCTTTAATAATATTTTTCTATATAAATCAGGAAGATGCAAACATATATATGACTAAATCTAATTAAATTACTTTCATTGACCAGAATCAAACCGATAGAAAACATAAACATTGCATTACACTAAACTATCAAAAAAGGAATTCTTTTGTTTAGGTTTTAAGAGGAGGGGGCTACATATTTTGCAGAGTCATATAGAAGATATGCACTACACATATACTAATATATTAATAACTTACCAAAAAATACTAACAATGACAAGACTTTGCATTGGCACATTAGCATTAACATTCTACAAGTATTTCTTTATATATATGAATCTTTATATGGAAAAGAGTAAGGGCCTCTTTGGCACATCCTCATGCGGTTTTGGGCTTCTCCACCTTTTTGGCACTATAGCACAAGCTTCTAGGAGCCAGTGATCAAAGCTAAAAAAATATGGCTTCACCAACTCCATGTTGTTTTTTAGGATGCTATAAATTGTATCAGTTCTATGCTACACTAGTTGTACAGAGTGACTGGTGCAGCCGAAGTAGGAGAGCCCTCCAAAAGGGGCCCTAACGTTACACACAATGCAAGGGGCATGACTAAGTTCTAGGGAACTTTTAGGATGTGAGGTTTTGCAAAGGAGGGATATTATAATGCATATATATACAATGCAAGTTGTTGATGCTCACCAAAGCTATCATCAGTTGATGCTGGGATGTCGGTCACCATCCTATCAAAAGATAAGGCAGTGAGATTAATTTTCAGTTCTGCAGAACGGTATATGCAGTTGATCAAATAGTATTATGTGCAAGAACTATAACTTACCAATGCAAGTATTCCCGTAGGGTAGGGTTGCTGGGATTAGGCGCATCAGGATCCACCATAACCTAATATATTTACATTAACACAAGCACATGGTCAACATGTTAGGGAATTAAAATAAACCTGAGCATTTTGGGGCTGGGCTGTGATGAGAAATCCTGCATTTTTTTTGTTAGTGTCTCTCTCACTGTAAATGCTATTATTAGCATGAGCCAATCTATGTAGTCCACCGAGCTGGGCACGAGGAGACTGTTTTAGCTAGCCATCACGAACTTTGACAAGAGTTTGGAAAGTAGCTCCTGGGCATCAGTTGGTGCTGTTGTCCCTGGACTATAAGAGAAGTAGTCGACATCTTGGCCATATACATGGCCTACCACCAAATGGACTCGATCTCGGAGTAATGGCTTACTAGGGTATAGGCCACTCGAAAATCATCACCTCCAATCTCAACTCTAGGTTTCACCGACACCGCCGACGCCCGAAACTCCATCCCATCAAACACCGGTCTGCCATCATACATGACAGTTAGAGGCACTGAGCTAGTAAACGGGTCTAAGACATCCCCGATTATGTGTCCCCTCGTCAGAGAGTCATTAGCCATATGCTATATTTTAGTGTGAGAGAGTATGTGGTAGTAGGTTAGTAGCTAAGACCTACGAAAGCTATCAGGCCTTCCAATGGGCTTGAATAAATCACAAGGTCTTTGGGCTATTTATAGTGTCCTAGAAGATGCTCAAGAAGCTGTGCATACATGTGATTCTCGTTTTCAACACAGCCTCAGCACATTCTTATCTGCACCACTTTCCAAATGATGCTCTTCTACTTGTTTGACAGGATTTCAAACTTTGTTCATTAGCTATTTCTTATTGTTAGTCGTCCCCTGGAATCATATCTATCGAATCTTCCAGTGTTTTGCATGTTGGTGGTCCATGTCTTGCAGAAGAGAGGTCGACGACGAGGGAGACAAATACACTGTAACAGCTGGTTCTCGTGTCGATCAATTAGCTGCTTCAGTTTGGCTCCATACATTTAGACTGCATCTATGTATATACCTTTTTCTGAAAGTAATTGGCTGTTCATTTATTCATCCTAAGCCCAGCCCCAGTAACAGATTATTTGCCAAAGAAAAGTGTCTATAAAGCACCAGGTCAATACCCTCTTATTGTACGAGAGAAAATTATATGCATCTTATAGCTTCTTGATAAAATCGTACAGATGTAGCAAATATATATTTTATGTGATCATATATCCTAGTAAAGTCAACCTAGCAGTTAATGTAGAGAATTAGTAGATTCTTCCACAGGTACGGCATGAGCACATCTATTTAAGTGCCACATGCATGGCGTATATTTTCCATTTGTGGCTTCGCGAATACATAACTTGTCATGTTCCAAAAAAAAAACGAAAGTCATTTAACTAGTCTAAAGAGAACTGCTGAAAACATGTGTCGAGAGAGAATAATGTAGAAGGGTGTCGAGGGTGAAGTAGATCGATGTATTACGTTTTAACATATATATTATTCTTTTAATAACCCTAAAGGAGAACAGATGGAGGAATTCTAGAGAATCGAAATCCTATAGGAAATTTTCCTATGAACCCTTTTGGAGCAAAAGATTGAATTGCTACAAATCATACGAAATTCCTTCGGAATGACACTTGTTTTATAGTACTTTTGGAGGAATTTTATCAATAGGTTGAACCGTATGGAAAGTTTTCTTTCTATCATTCTCTCTTATACGTTTTATTCAAGTTTTATTTTATTCTATATAGATCGATATTATGGCAGTTTTAAAGACAACACCATGAAACTTCTCAGTGAGACTGAGCTTAGTGCAGATGTGATCGCCACTAATTTCTCTTGCTCGAAGAGTTGGTAACCAGAAAAATAAGATTTTACATACACCAAAATATTCTTGTGCAAGTCAATATCTAGCACAACGTAAATATTATGCTTCGCATAGCTAGGCTACATACTTCTATTTTCTTCAATTGCCAAAATTCTAATAAATTATTGGTTTATTTTGTTTTATGCTTTTCCTGTGAAGTTGAATAAATTATTGGTTTATTTTGTTTTTATGCTTTTCCTGTGAAGTTGAAAATGACATGACCTCACTAAAAGAGAACTGATGCAGTTCGATGCATGGTTAGCTCTTTTGCTCACGTTCTGTATTTCGTTTGGACACTGCTCGTAGTTGCTAAAGCTCAGTCTTGAGTGCTCCGGCCCACAGCTTTCCAGATCATCCATAGTGTGCAAGTGCACCCTAGCTAGAGATCTCTTCATATCTTACTGCAGCCTGCTGACTAGCATTGCATTCCCATGTTCTCATTCCACCAACTAATTCCACTCCCTTAGGTGCTGCTTGGTTCAATCATTTGTGGACGTGAATCGATCGCAATGTCTGTTTCAACACCGTACCAATAGGATCCGGTAGCAGGGTTATTAATCCCATGGTTCAGTATGTCGATTATGTCTTAATTGATCGGCAAACCGTTCCACTCCAGCCCATCCTGTTACCATGGCCTATCAGCAATTCCCTTGTCGTTCCAGCGGCGGCGCCGGAAATTTTCCATTTGCGTTGACATTACTTTATGCAACCAAATAGTACCATAGAGAGAGAGGGAAAGAAAACAAGCATAAAGTAGTCAATCTACTACCACCTAAAATATTACTCTCTGCATTCCAAATTCTAAGTCATTTTAAAAATTTTGTAGACTTAAAGCATCTCAAATTTAACTAAAATTATAGAAAAAAATACAAAAATTTATGACATCAAATAAATTATACTATACAAATATAATTAATAAAGATTCTAATAATACTTATATTATTTTATGATATAAATTTAGTCAAACTTAAGATAGTTTGACTCTGTAAGATTGTTGGAACGCCTTATAAGGACGAAGGGAGTACTAATGTTATCGTCGGATGAAGTAGGCCTTTGTTTAGTTCGAGAAATATTTTTTGTATTTAGCTACCGTAGCACATTCATTTGTTATCCAACCATGAACTAATTATGTTCAGAAGATTTGTATCCCAAATTACAGATAAACTATACAATTAGTTATATTTTTTATCTATATTTAATGCTCTATGTATACATCCAAAGATTCGATATGACAAAAAATTTTAAAAAAATATAGAAACTAAACAAGGCCTTAAATCGTTTTGCCTCCTCGTTGCCCGGCTAACCAATCACGAGTCCAAGTCTGGTAGGTGTACCCACTACCCAATTAATCACTTTAACCTCTACGTGTCTTATTTGTTTGGCTGATAAATCATACCAGAAAATACTATTATCTGATTTATTATTAAAAAACATTAATAAATGGCTAACAAATTTGACTAATAAACTTATATAAACAGGCTGGTACACATTGCCTGGCTAACTAATCACAAGTAAAGTGTGACGTGCTCAACTGAGCTAGGCCAGCGCGGTGCTAGACGATAAGATCCTCATCTTCGCGCTTTTCTATCGACCAATAAGTATTTTTCTTTTTATAATAAATCAGCTAACGTCTCGAACCTCTCCCTCTCCGCCCGCACGAGCACCTCCTTCGCCGCGTCCGCGCTTTGTTGCGCCGCGTGTTCGACCCTCATTCATCTTGGCCAGCCGCGACCACGAAACCCGCACGCTGTCCATGAACGCTATCCACCGTCTCGTCCAAATCGCATTTATGGAGCTCCATTGCTTGCTACCCTCTGCTGTGCAAAACATCGTATACCTCATTTTCCCATGGAAATCAAAATCAGAAATACACTAGAAATACTACAAAAGCAATACACACATGAATTGTTCGTCTCTTGACCGAAAGGGTATGGGCTGGTATATAGTTGGCTATTGGGCTTAACGAAAGGATGCGCTGCTACTTTGGAGCCAGGAAGAGCAGCATCGCTGGGAGCCAGGAGGAATGGAGGATGCCATGGTACCAGTTTGCTAGGCCTTGTTTACTTCCACTTAAAAACCCAAAAATTTTTAAGATTCCTCATCACATCGAATCTTTAGACGCATGCATGGAGTATTAAATATAGACGAAAATAAAAACTAATTACACAGTTTGGTCAGAATTGACGAGACGAATCTTTTGAGTCTAGTTAGTTCATACTTGGACAATAATTACCACAAACAAACGAAAGTGCTACAGTGTCACGAAATTTTTCCCTTCGGAAACTAAACAAGGCCATGATACGTTTAATTTGGTTGCCTTTTGTCCTTCTCCCATCCAAGAATATGTATTTTTTGCTATTGTATATGTTGTGATTTATGAATCCGTGATGTGTTTGTATTATTGTGTGAATTTATGAATGTATGAATATAATAGATGATGTTGTGCTGAACTAACCGGGGACGGAGATCCCCATGAGGAGGGATGGGGAAAAGATCTCCCTAGAGAACTTTCACGAGGACAGGGATGGGGAACTTACGGCCCCACGGAGACGGGGATAGAGAGTTATTTCTCAACGGGGAATTCTCTGTTGTCATCTTAAGTTAGGAAGACACCTTATAAAACAAAAATTATTGATGACATCACAAATATGTATGCTTCCATAAAAAATCACAAATATGTATGCTAATACCATAAAAATAACTTTTTAAGTGTACAAATATTTCTGAAAACCTAAATACATCCAAATGTGCGATCAACATTTAATTCGCATTTACAAATCCCTTCTTTTCAATATAATATTATTATAAGCATATCTATCTATACTTAAATTACATAGAATTATTTAGTACCCGTGCTACGAATAGACATAATTCTAGTTAACTAATATAGTGCCTGAAAGCTTCAATTCCTAGAGAATCTGTGCTAGTCAAATTTTGTTAAATTTGATCAACTTCATAGAAAAAACATCAATATCTATAACATAAAATAAGTATCTTATAAAAATATATTCTATAATAAATCTAATGGTATTAATTTGGTATTATAAATTTTATCATTTTTTCTAGAAATTCGGTCAAAATTAATTTGACTTAAAGACAGCTTCCGAGGACGGAGGGAGTAACCTATATATATCCGGCTTTGTGCCTACGCACGTCATGTACTGGAATTATTCTTAGGGCACTCCCAATGCTAGAAACTACATATAGTTTCTATACC
>Ga0182004_10004197_pt1 | contig 11589 bp, 12 predicted proteins | sample Sormic07211540_1_FD_120479 | JGI IMG/M metagenome (GOLD analysis project Ga0182004, IMG submission 120479) | Endophyte microbial communities from Sorghum bicolor roots, Mead, Nebraska, USA - 072115-40_1 MetaG | ecosystem: Host-associated > Plants > Roots > Unclassified | place: USA: Nebraska...
CCTTATTTCCTGATAACCCCCTGCAGAAACAGATAAACAACAAAACTCGTGGAATTCTGTCAGATCAAACCCTAATTCTAGGTGTTGTTTGTATATTGGTCCTTTCCCTTGTTTATTTGATAAGTAAAATTGATACTTAAGAACCGTCAACAGTCCCATGGACTCACTTGATGCGCTGCCTCTAGTACTGTAGTTCGATCCGCCAGGGTGGAGGGGAGAAGAGCGAGCGCCGAGGGAACCTGGTGATGACGACCCCGATGAGCGCTCCAAGGGCCCGCGGCTAGCGCGGCCACCCGCTCCGACTCCGCCGAACCCAGCACCAGAAACAGCCTCCATGGCCGCTGCAGCAGGTTGAGTGGGCGACGGAGACGAGGAACTGAGGCGCGGAGACGAGGCGCGACTGGAGGTGAGTGGAAGTGTGTGGACCGGGTGAGTGGAAGGGTGACTGGAGCTGAGACCAGGCCTCGTCTCATAAGACGGCATACGGCGACGGAGGTAACGACACCGAAGACAAGCAATGGTGACCCGATCACGAACTATGCACCCAACCAAACACTGCAGCCCATGGCTTAGCAAGTGCAGCCCGACGTGAGTGCAGCCCACCAAACATAATCTAAGGCGGGCCAGGCTGAGTCAAGTGAAGGCACCAAACACTCACACCTTGGCCTGTTCAGTGCATTCCTGGCCTGCCCTGGTTAGGATTTCTGGGCTGGCTATAGTAGCCCAACAAACCAAACACACCCATAGTAAGCACAAGTTCACATCTTATACATCGCCTCACAAAGTTCACATGCTTCTAAATTTAGTGTAGAAAGGAGCTTTCGAGCCAGGACATCTTCTACAAAGAACGTGACCATTCTATTTCTTTTTTTGCGAACGTAACAACTTTATTAAGAATTAAGTAACATCCTTACAAGAGAGGGACACAACCCAATCTGGAAAACAATCAAACAAAACACTAACACTCCCTAGACCTTAGGTGCATCTCTGAACTTAGAAATTTAGATAAAATGTAGTTGGCAACTCGATCAAACTATATCTTTCTAGGAATCAAACTTGAGACGATATTAAACTACACATATACACTAACTAGTTCTGGTCAAAAGAATTATATGATGGATATATAGAGGAAGATAATATACTTTCAGAAGTTGATGCATCTTTTAATAGACGAAATCCACACACATATACACTAACTAGTTCTGGACAAAAGACTTACATGATGGATATATAAAGGAAGAGAATATACTTTCGGAAGTTGATGCATCTTTTAATAGACGAAATCCGCACCATGGACTATGGCCTCTTATTTAGCCACGCCAATCTAAATTCTTGGCCATCGGATCTCTTAGGGCTCATTCATAGGCCTTTTTTGGTTCCTCTTGCTAAATTTTAGCCAGTTAAAATTATTTTAACTACTCTTAGATGACTAGCGGACGGGTTGGCATCGGATCTCTTATTTAGCTAATCTGGAATGGCTGCCCCAAAACTGTTCCAACTAGATTGTTAGACTTAGGCCCCGTTTGGTTCCCCTTATTAAATTTTAGCCAACTAAATTTTAGTCACTTTAGTAACTAAAGTTCCAAATATATTGACTAAAAAGGAGTTAGAATAATTTAGTTCCACTAGTGACTCAAGAGTAGCTAAAATAATTTTAGGTAGCTAAAATTTAGCAAGAGGAACCAAATAAGACCTTATTTACATAGATATAGATTAGCTCGAATAGTTCTCAGCCCCAGCCAAAGAACGAGGCCTTGGGCCATGTTTGAGTAGCCTGAAACTGTGTGTGAGTTTTTGCCGAATGCAAGTACAGCCCACCGTTTGCAAACATCTGACGCCATGGACCCTTCAGGGTACGGACGATCCAGACCTCCTGATTTTACAGCCACAACGGGCAAGGTCACGGGACCAGTTTGTTCACTTCTGCATGCACCACCTCTTCTGCCAGCCCAATCGCAACTCCACACCTCTTCCATCTGCAACTGCAAGGTAGGAGTAGTACGCATCAACTTGAGCTGTCCGTCTTTGGACCGCTCTTTTCCAACTGTTGCCTTGTTTAGTTTCAAAAAATTTGGAAAATGGATACTTGTAGCACTTTCGTTTGAATTTTACAAATATTGTCTAATCATGGATTAACTAGGCTCAAAAAATTCGTCTCGTCAATTTTAACCATACTGTGCAATTAGTTTTTATTTTCGTCTATGTTTAATATTTCATGCATACGTCTAAAGATTCGATGTGACGGAGAATCTGAAGAATTTTGCAAAATTTTTGTTAGGGCCTTATTTAGTTCATCCTAAAATCCAAAAAGTTTTCAAGATTCATGATTAAATAATATTTGCCACAAACAAACAAAAGTGTGACAGTCGCGAAATCCAAAATTGTTCGCATCTTGTTAAACAAGGCCAAAAAAAAAAAGATGTACGCTCCAAAACCGTGATGCTTCCAGAACACCAGAATCGAGCCCGTGACACCCAGAATGCCTGCGGAATTCAGAGTTGGCGCCCTTTGTTAATTGCGGCGCAGGCAAAAGGGTCCAGATACCCTTCACATGCCCTTGTTTCTTTGTGAGTAGGAGGGATGTGTCCTCATCCTCTCTTTTCACACCTCACCATGCCATGCTACTCGCTACTCGGCCGCAAATTTCCCTTGCTCAATGTTCAGAGGGCCCACCTGTCTGTCGGAGTTGTGGTTGGCCTATTGACACTCGATGCCTCTGCTAACAAGGCTGAAGCGGACGTGATGCTACTGTACTTAACGCAATTTGGATATAAAGCAGGAGCTGCTCCAGGCCTATCATCCTCCTCTCAGTTCTCACACGGGCTCTCTGTGAAGATGAAGAGGCGCTGCTGCGCCATGAAGAACCAGCTGCAGCTGGGGCTGCCTCTCGTGTTGGAGATCCTGGTGTTGTTTGCCGCTCTTCTTGGCAGTGCGCAATGCCAGAGCTCCCAGGGCGGCGATGGTGGTGGTGGTGGCGCCGCCGCTAACCTCACGGTGGTGGGCGCCGTCTTCTGTGACGCCTGCTCCTCCAGTTCCTTCTCCAAAAGCAGCTACTTCTTGCCAGGTACATCATCCTTCAGATTGCCCATGTCCATTGCAATGTCCACTGCCCCATTTATCTATTGAAATGAAGCATGATAACACCTTTAATTGCGAAACGTGTTTTTTCTTGTATTACGGAATTCAATTACTTATTGCCGTGTTCTGAAAATGCTTCGTTCAGAAATGTGACAATATTTTTGAGAACTTCAATCCTTTCGATACTCGGTGTCTGCGAATTGGTTGTGGACATATACTCTGTTTTCCTGCTGCCACGCTTCATAATTTCCTGCTGCGAACAGTTAACACATTGTTTTGCTGCCAACAAGAATTTCCCTTTCTATCTTTCCAATAATTGTTGACGAAGCGTACGCAAAACAACTGGCAAGCCCTGTCCTGTTTTCACAACCCAAGGATGCACGACTTGCTTCATTTACTGATAGTAGCACGGATCAAAAAAATCGAAATGGTAAGGTTTATTTTCAAGGATCAATGTCCATAACACAAGAAAATTCAGCCCAACCAAGAACGTTTACTGGCACAATTACATGGCACAGAAATGCTAAACTGACACAATAACATTTGTGTATTCTGAGTTCTAGCTGTAGCAGGTATGAAGCACAACTTTGAATAGTACTTCTCAAGCCATTCTGATTATGTGATATAAAGAATCGATCAATTCACGGACATAAATCTCCAGTGTATCCATCCATCCATTGTTCTGAATTTTCAGCACTCCTTTTTATTCTCTTCGTTCAGGTGTTAAAGTTCGACTGGACTGCATGATCAAAGTGAACTCGAATTCCAAGGAGGAGATCAAGATCACGGCCGAGAAGGTGACCAACAGCTACGGCGCCTACCAGCTGGACATCCCGGCGATCGACGGCTTCGAGTGCGCCGCGCCCGGTGCGACCGCCGCGGAGTCCTTCTGCCGGGCGGCCGTGCTGGACAACCCGTCCGCGCTGTGCAACGTGCCGGCCGTGACCACCACCGTCGGCCACATCTCCTTCCCGAGCCACGAGCCCAACGCCTGTTTCTACAGCCTCAACTCGCTCTACTACCGCCCCAGCAAGCGGGGCCCGGCTCAGTGCGACGGCGGTGGCGCCGGCGTGTCGCCTGCGGCGCTGAACACTTCGCTGTTCTACTGCCCGCCGTGGCCGTGGCCGCCTATCCCATTCTGCACGCCGCGGTCGTGGTTCCCGCCCATTCCGTTCTTCACCCCGCCGCCTCCGGCGTTCCCGTTCCCGCTGCCGCCGATCCCGTTCTTCACCCCGCCGTCGCCTCCACCACCGGCGTTCCCTTTCCCACTACCACCATGGCCATGGTCGCCACCGTCGCCTCCGCCGTCACCGTCATTCCCGTTTCCTCATCTGCCGCCGATCTTTACAACACCATCGCCTCCGCCACCGCCGCCGCCAGAATTCCCGTTCCGTATACCACCACTCCCACAGCTGCCTCCTCTCCCTCGCTTCCCACCACTACCATCACTGTATTCACCGCCACCTCCTCCACCTCCACCACCACCTCCGCCGCCGTCGTTCCCGTGGACATTTCCGCCGTTACCTTTCTTCCCTCCTGGTTCTTCAGGGCCATCTCCTCCACCTTTGAGTCGTTCTCGTAAAGATCCAGGCACTTGGTCTCCTTCCAATAAACAACCATAAATAAAGTAAATAATAGTTGCCTCCTGGGAAGGATAATGTGCAATGCAAAACTCTGTGTTACATGGATTTTTTTTTTCTTTTTTACATCTCCTGAGCTGTATGAACACGAATGTAAGTTTCTGCCTGCGCCCAATACGTATATGTATACATAAAATTTCTAGGTTCTAAACATAGGACTTTATGCAATGCAATGCAAACTCGCCGTAGCTTATTCAGTTGTTGTTTATTTATTCTTTTTTTAGGACTTGTTCAGTTGTTCTATTTTTGGCAGTGTGCAATCAGGACTCCAATGCAAACTCAAAACAGATTTGGAAGCCTTCAACTGGTTGATTATACAAGGCCCAAGAATCTGAAGGTTTTCATAATTTCGTTTTCATCACATTCCCGATTCCATTTATGTTCTAATGAGGCCCTAAGTGTTCACTAGTATATTTCCCGTGCTAATGCTACGGTGACATTTAAAACAACACAAATTAAACAACTGAAATGGTAGATATGCTTTGACGATTTTGAAAAATAGGCCTCTTCTTTAGGCAAACCCTTCAATGCCAGAACAACAGCTACTGTGATCACCGCAATATACGAGCTGTGGTCTGGGTACCAAAAAATCAGTTAATTACTTAATTCTACTCAGCACTACTAATTCCGAAACTCAAGGCCTTGTTTAGTTTCCAAAAAATTTTACAAAATTTTTTAGATTCTTCGTCATATCAAATCTTTAGACGTATGCATAGAGTATTAAATATAGATAAAAATAAAACTAATTGCACAGTTTGGTCGGAATTGACGAGACGAATCTTTTAAGCCTAGTTAGTACATGATTAGACAATATTTGTCAAATACAAACGAAAGTGCTACAGTGTCAATTTCACAAAAAAATTTGGAACTAAACAAAGCCTAAATTTGAACATCCAGCACACTGTACAAAGTAAATTTATATGATCAGATGGTTCAGTTTAAAAAAAACAAAATTGATTTTTTTTTTGTGAATATTTAACTTGAAAGGACGGCATTTTGTTTTGAAATCTAATGATCGAAAATCACCCCTTTGATGTTTTAAGACAGATCAGTGGAGTTATATAGGGCCTTGTTTAGTTCCAAAATATTTTGCAAAATAAACACTGTAGCTCTTTCGTTTTTTGTCTATATTTAGTACTTCATGCATGTGTCTAAAGATTCGATGTGACGGGAAATCTGAAAAATTTTGCAAATTTTTTTTGGGCTAAACAAGGCCTAGGCAAAAAGGGGGGAAACAGAGAAGCATGGGAGGAATTGATGTACCTGACAAGAATACAAGATCCAAGGCCGTCCTAGCCTGGCTTCTGCTCCTTGGGATTCAAGCACCATCTCCTTCAGACGCCCGGCTGCGCCTGATACCTCCATGTCGCTGCCGACGCCCGGCTGCGCCTGATACCCAACGCGCATGCTGTATTCCGCAGTGCGGCCTCTTCGCTCCAGCGAAACCAACGCAAAAGCTTCGTGGCCGGCCATGGGCAGCAGGCCTTTCCTCCTGACCATCTCGTACAGGGCACAGGGCTATGACGAAGAGTGCCTTCGCGGCCCCAGTCAACCGCTAGAGCTGGTCTCCTCGTACAGGGCACAGGGAACCAGACGAAGCTTCATCAGTTCACCGTTGTCGCGCAACTCGGTTTCCTTCCCCTGAAGCGATCTTATGGTCTCCTCGTCGACGCGGCCCTGTACAAGAACGGGCCGATCTCTTTGTCGCAGCCGCCCTAGTAACAGAGGTGCCATTCTGAATTAGAAACTCATGAAACGATGGGGAAAGAAAACGGGATCACAGCGAGGGAACTTAAAAAACGATGGGTATAGACAGACCAGGAGTGAGATGATCTTGACACATCCGCTGTAGGGTACGGCGCACCCATCCCATCTCGCAGCCCACAGTGCCACCTCCTCGTCCACGAGACGCAGCGAGCGCCAGCGCAAGGCGGCGACCAAGCAAACGCAACCTGGTGCGGGGCGGCGATCCTGTCTCCGATCTTCCTTGCATCCAATCAGCGACGGCGAACGACAACGCTAGCGGCGAGGGCGTCCAATGAGCGCACTGTCCCTGATCTTTCTCGCGTTCAATGAGCAACAGGGCAATCGCGAGCAGTATCTCGCGCGTGATTAGCGGCCGACCGGATTTGGTGCGGCACGGGAGGATGAGGAGGACCATACACAAAATCTGGGCCACTTAATTTGAGCAAGAAGAGAGAAAGCTTAGAATAGAATCTGGATGCTTCGTTCGAAAGATGTGATTTTTTTTAGGTACATTCTCTAGGGTGTATGATGGAGTGACATTTTTTTTTACAACAACATATCATATCTATACTATAAACGAGCGAAGGAATTGGAAATCAATTGTTACCTACAAGCAGTCTACCCACAGAGGATCACCTCCTTTGGATATTATTTTAACGCATCTGATTAGATATGCATTCGGTTAAGCCCACGATGTTTCCTTATCCTTACTCCAGAAACGCGTGTTTGTGGACAATCGATCTACTTCGCTCCGAAATTTTTCACACCGTGGTCCTGCTCTACATACTTATTCTGACAAGTTCCTTCAGGACCTATCCTTTTTCTGTGCGAATCTAAGTTTACCAGTGTTGATGGGGGGATTTCAACCTTATCATGAGTAACAAAGAAAAAAATCAGAGAACGGGGATCAAAGACTTATGGAGCTCTTTAATGATTTCATTGGTCATTTTCAGCTAAGGGAAATTTTCTGCAATGGTAATAAATTCACCTGGTCGAATAAACAGAAAAACCCTGTTCTAGCAAAATTGGACAGGATCCTTGTCTCTACCAGTTGGGAAATGTATTATCCTACTTGTTTTGCCTGGGTTAAAGCTAGAGTAGGTTCTGATCATTGCCCTTTGGTCATTAACACTGGAGAAGATGGAGATAGTAAACCTAGATATTTTTTCTTTGATGAACAGTGGTTAAAAAGGGAGGGTTTCCATAGCATGGTTCATAATAGATGGTTATATTTTAGAGATGATCTCAGATATTCCCTGGATAGGTGGCAAGGGTGCCTCCAATTCATGAGAAAATATCTGAGAGGCTGGAACTTACAGCTTTTGGGAGAACAAAAGAGAGAAAAAGCTAATATGATACAAAGAATTATGGAATTAGATAAAATAGCAGAGATGAGATTATTATCTATTCAGGAATGGGAGGAAAGGATTGATATTGAAAATAGCTTAGATAGCTTACAAAAATCTGAGATATACTGGAAGCAAAAAGCTGGAATTAAATGGCTGTTGGAAGGGGATGCCAACACTCATTTTTTCCATCAGTTTGCCAATGGGAGAAGAAGGAAGAATATGATTTCCTTTCTAGAATGTGACTCTGGGGATATCAGGGGTCAAAAAGACATAACTGAACATATTGTAAGTTTTTATAAGAATCTCTTTGGCCCCAGTGAAAACTGCTCCATCTCTATGGGTAATGGTTTCTGGCCTTTAGAAATGAAGCTGAATGGGGAGGAGAGTAGTACTCTTGTTAAACCTTTTGAGTTAGAGGAAATTAAGGGGGTTGTCATGGACATGAAAACCAATTCGGCTCCTGGCCCGAATGGTTTTAGTGTTGTTTTCTTCCAAAAGTTTTGGGATACTATTAGTGGAGATATGATGGGTATGTTTGAGGACTTTTGGGGAGGCAATCTAGATATCAAGAGATTAAATTTTGGGGTTATTACTTTGATTCCAAAAATTAAAGAAGCCAATAATATCAAACAATACAGACCTATCTGCCTTTTAAATGTGGATTTCAAATGCTTTACTAAAGTTCTCACTAATAGACTAGTTCCGATTGCCCAACGGGTGGTAGGGAAAAATCAAACTGGCTTTATCAAGGGGAGGAATATCTTAGATGGGATAGTAGTGTTACATGAAGTGATACTTGAGTTACAGTCGTCTAAGGATAAGGGGCTTGTTCTTAAAATTGATTTTGAAAAAGCATATGATAGAGTTAATTGGGGTTTTTTGGAACAAGTGATGGAGATGAAAGCCTTCCCTGCTAAATGGATACATTGGGTTATGAGCACTGTCAGGGGTGGACAAGTGTGCATTAATGTGAATGGAGAGAGAAGCTCTTACTTTAAAACCTTTAGGGGTTTAAGACAAGGAGATCCTTTGTCTCCCATTCTTTTCAACCTAGTTGCAGATGTGTTGGGCATTTTATTGGATAAAGCTGTTGCTAAGGGTCACATACAGGGAGTTGTGAATCATCTAGTACCGGGGGGCATATCACATATACAATATGCAGATGACACAGTTATTCTGATTGATGGGACAGATCAATCTATCCGAAATCTTAAACTTATCTTGTATTGTTTTGAATGGCTCTCTGGACTCCGAATTAACTATCATAAAAGTGAAGTCTATGTTTTTGGAACTCATCAAGAAGAGAAGGAAAGGATGGCTAATATGTTAAATTGTGTCTTGGGTGAGATGCCTATGAAATACTTGGGAATTCCAATTAGTGATAGACATCTCAATATCAACGCCTTTTCTTTTTTACATCAAAAACTTTACAAGAGGCTTGATCCTTGGAAGGGCAGACTTCTAACCTCTGGGGGTAGACAAATCCTTACTAACACTTGCCTGAGCAGCATCCCTCTTTACTGCATGGGTTTTTATTGGCTTCAGGATAGTGTACACAAAAAGATGGATAGCATTAGAGCCAACTTTCTTTGGTAAGGGACTGAGGACAAATTTAGATATCATATGGCAAAATGGGATATGGTTTCTAGACCTAAAGACCAAGGGGGTTTGGGTATAATCAATACCAGGTTAATGAATGATTGTTTGCTAGTCAAGTGGATCTGGAAAATCCTTTTGGAACCTGATGCGCTTTGGTTCAAGTTGCTGAAGGCCAAGTATATGTCGAATTCTAGTTTTTTCTCTTCTAAGTCAAAGGGGGGTTCCCAGTTTTGGCAGGGTCTTCACAAAGTTAAATCTTTATTCAAATGGGGAGCTACTTTTTCAATTGGTAACGGGATGAACTGTCTGTTTTGGCATGATTGCTGGTTGCATGGTGTCCCTCTGAAAATCTACTATGAAGACCTTTACAAAATGGTTAGATACCCCAATTGTTCTGTAGCTGATTGCTGGGTTAATCAAGATTGGTTTGTTGAGTTTAGGAGAGCTCTTTCAAGTGTTGAATTCCAGAGATGGACTCTTCTCTATGACGAACTCCAACATATCAGTTTAGATAATGTCAGTTCTGATAGAGTGTCCTGGGCTCTGGAGAAAACTAAAACGTTCACTACTAAGTCGTTATACAGATTTTTATCCAGTAGGGGCATGCCTAGTAGAGTGGCGGGGATAATCTGGAAATGTAGAGTTCCATTAAAGATAAAGTTTTTTCTGTGGCAAATCTGTAATGACAAGCTGCCAGTGGGTCAGGCTCTGTTAAGAAGAGGTTGGAAAGGAGATGGCAAATGTTGTCTTTGTGGGGTGTTGGAAACGATAAACCATCTTCTTTTTGAATGTGTCCTTGCTAAATGGGTTTGGTCTGTAATAAAGGAAGTGTTTTATGCGAGGGATATTCCTAACTCTATACAGGAGTTGTCTGAGGGTTGGTTGTGGGGTAAGGGGCCCTTGCCAAAACAAAATATTATGTTCTTTTTCGCAGGTTTTGCTTGGACCTTATGGGTAACAAGAAATAAGATGGCAATTGAGAAGAGCTATCCTAAGGGTCCTGCTAACGTCCTTTATGATGCATTGTCATTGTTGCAGAGGTGGTCTTTACTGCTGAAGGCGATCGACAAGGAAAAAGTGGATCAGGCGAATGTCATGCTCTTGCGCTGGTTGAGAAGTTTTGAGCCAAGTTTGGTGATGGCTACTGACATTGTTGAGATCTGAGTGCCTCCTGAGCTTTTCTTTGCCTATCTGTGTAATAGGTTTAGCCTGTTTTCGGTTGATTGAGACACTGGTATCCCCAGTCTTTGTACCTAAACATTTGGTGCTTTCTTAAAAGCAGAGATTTTCTCCTTAAAAAATAAAAAAATTCACACCGTGACTTTTCCTTACCCGCCCGGATACCCGTGTCCTCTTCCTCGACACTGCGCTTCATCGCGTCGCTTGGTACGCAAAAGAATCCATCGTGTGCTGTGTGGTCTGCGCCTGTTTTTTTGTCCTAGCGGAAGGAACAGCCCCACTCCCTGCTCGCTTCCTCTTCTCCGCTCCCAAACCTTCGCAACCAGCAGCTCTGGACTCCATCACCTTGCCCTGCGACAACCTCTCGGCTGACGGCGGCGCGCCGGCGCCCGTCGCTCGGACTCCATCACCCTGCCCTGCGACAACCTCCCAGCGACGGCGGCGCCTGCCTAAAGTTCATCACGGCGAAGCAATTTCCGTTCGGCCACAGGCGGCTGACGGCGGCGCCCCATCAGGCTCGGCGTCCCAAACTCATAGGCAAGCAACTGGGAAGGGAGATTCGATTTGGGAGGGAGATTCGATTTCTGCTATTCTTAGGAGGAGCCAACTGCCTGACCGGATCTCGTGTTGCTTTTGTTTCTTGCAGGCATTGCTGGCGTCTCCAGATTCAATCATCGATTCTTTTCTAGGTAAAATAATGGAGTTTTTTGGATTTGTGCCTGCTACTTTCTGGTTGACATTTGCTATTTGTTGCTATTTGTTAGTTATTATTAAGCAACGGTGGTGGCCTTACTTTTTTTTTAACTTTTCTTGCGAAATAAAATGAATGAGGATCTAGATCAGGATAGTGTATACTGTGACAACATGGCAAATTCAAGCATAAAGAACAGGGTGTTTAGTATTTTCCTTACCTGCTTGGCCACATAATCCATCACTTGCGTGCATGAAAGGCCACTTCCAGATTTCCTCACCACGAAGGCAACTGGTATCTCTCCAGC
>Ga0182004_10004198_pt1 | contig 11588 bp, 6 predicted proteins | sample Sormic07211540_1_FD_120479 | JGI IMG/M metagenome (GOLD analysis project Ga0182004, IMG submission 120479) | Endophyte microbial communities from Sorghum bicolor roots, Mead, Nebraska, USA - 072115-40_1 MetaG | ecosystem: Host-associated > Plants > Roots > Unclassified | place: USA: Nebraska...
GCGCCCTCGGTCACGCGCGCATGGGACCCAGATTTTCAGGCCCACATGGAGGTGGGTGATGCGGTGGAGGATAGGGGACGCGGGAGGCGGGACTGGCTGGGGTATGCTGCCTGTGGGCCCCATAGTTCCAATCATGCTGCTCTTGTTCTTGCGGTGCTGCCTAAACCCACTTTTATATTTTCATGCTGCCTGTGGGAAAATATAAAACGGATCGGATACGGACGGATATCATCGATATTATATTTGTTTTTATATTTCTGGTCGGATTCGGATTTGAATACGGATAATGTCAATCATGTCGGATAAGATACGATTGAATGTCGACATCATAAATATATGATTTAAGTATTCGGATACGGATACGGTATCGGATGTTAGATATTCGGACTCGGATACGGACAGATCTGAACCCCTCTAAACGAATTCGGTCTCGAATACGGTCGGAAAATATCCGTACCGTTTTCATCCCTATTCGTACTCGTATCGTACCCTGCCATGGCTTTGGGCATGTGACCATACATCACTAGCAGCTCTCTGCTCAAGCCACCTCGCTTTTTTTTATCGGCCGTTTTTGTTTTTCTATAATAAATCTAAATCAGTAAATAGTAATTTCAGTCATGACTTTTTAGAAATAGCTTAGCTAACTGAGATTAATGGGTGAGATCCTCCATTTGTGCCGTGCTTAGGCATATGGATGGGACTGTCTGCTACTTCCTTGTACATTAGAGCAGTACGAGCATGTTTGCTTGTTTAAAAAGCCATGGAAAGTATTGTTAACTGATTTGTTATTAAAAAAACGTTGTTAAGGCCTTGTTTAGTTGATGAGGTGAAAATTTTTCGGATACTATACCACTTTTGTTTTTATTTAACAATTTATTGTCTAGTCATAAAGTACTAACTAGGCTCAAAAGATTTGTCTCACAAATTAAAGGTAAATTGTGTAATTAGTTATATTTTTTATCTATATTTAGTGTTCCTTGCATGTGTCGTAAGATTCGATGTGATGAAAAATCTTGAAAAGTTTTTGAGTTTTGGGGTGAACTAAATAAAAAGTTAAATGGTTGGCAAATTCGATTGATAAACTCAAATAATCTTATAATAGAACTTGTGTTTGTTGAGGACCACTGATGGGCCATGGCGATGCAACATGACTGCCCTTGGGGCCGGCCGACAGCAAGAATAGATTATTCAGAAATTTGGGCCTTGTTTAGATGCATCCAAAAACTCAAAACTTTACAAGATTTTCCGTCACATCGAATCTTGCGGTAAATGCATGGAACATTAAATGTAGATAAAAAATAAATAATTGCACAGTTTATCTGTAAATCATGAGACAAATCTTTTAAGCCTAGTTACTCCATGATTGAACAATGTTTTTCAAATAAAAACGAAAGTGCTACAGTGTCAAAATCTAAAAAGTTTTTGCATCTAAACAAGGCCTTAGAGCCATCTGATCGAATGTTTTACTACTTATCGACCGCTGCATCTTCTTCTCTGAAATTGTCTTCACCGTGGCTTTATTATCGACAGCAAGAACAGATTATTCAGTCAGACAGCTATAATGGAACGAAAGAGTCTAATTCGCATAATCGCATGCATGCATGTCTCCACGACACCTAGTTAAAGTCCAGTATTAGGCACACACAAGCAGATGCACATGTGCTGAGACAAACCTCGTATGTAGCTACGGCTGCAGCTAGCAGCCAGTTGCCGGGCTCTCTCGCCCTTGTTTTATTCGTCAGATTGATGGACTTTCAGTTCGTCAGTAGGAGTGCGTGTTTCTCCGCGGTCTTGCTTTCTGTTGTTCTATTTTCCGCTCCAAATTTGGCCGGAGGTCTTAACGCTCAGTACATTTGCGCTGTGACAGCTCTCAACTTGGCCTGATCCTAATGCATTGCAATGGCAGGACACCACGGCCAGTCGGCCAGCATTCGCAGGGAGCTCAGCCTTCTCAGGGATCTTGTGAAAGTTGAGGCCAAGGTTGACGAGTCCTGGAGGCTGTACGATCGATTCAGCAGGAGGATCTTCCCGGTCGTGGCGGGCTGGCGGCAGTGTTACTGCTTGGCGAATGGGATCAGGACGCTTCTATCAAGGAGCTGAAGGAGAGCGTCGTCAAGCTCAAGGAGGAGAAGGAGAAGGCAGCTTTCATATATAACGATGGCATCAAGCTCTGCTATGTCTGCCTTTGAGGCTGAGGCTGAGCCAACCGCCCAACCATCGGTCCATCGCCATGGGAGAAGGAGAAGGTGTGACATCCGTGACGACGGCATCAAGCTCTGCTATGCTGTTAGCGGCTCCCCATCTCCAGGCCCAGATGCTAGGGAGCGGGCCGGCCCAAGAAGGAGTGCCAGAAGCCGAAGGCCCAACAGGAATGTCTCCGGGGAAGAGTGGGCGTGAGCGCCTGCGTGCGCGAGTCCAGGCTACGGCTTGTAAGCGTCTATATGAGAGGAAACCAGAGAGAGAGAGGCATCGAATGATTGATGTAAACTCAACTCATCTCCTAAGCACTCTTGGTCGCTCCCACCCTTGCTGTTCTTCCTCTTCGATCCCCAATTCTCTAATTCCTTCCCCAAATTGTTGTATCCGGTTTCTGATGCTAACAATTGGTATCGGAGACACCGTTCCTCGGTGATTCCTTTCGCCTGCACTTACTCCATCGATTGCTTGAGCAAACGGATCTGGTTGGCTTGATTGGATTTCTAGCAGTGAGCTGCTGGTAGAGATCTGGTCGCTGTAATTCCACTCCTCGCTTGAACAATTTGTGGCGTGTAGACGGTCTGGATCCCGATCCGCCCCTTCCCCACCACCACTTCACCCGTCGCCAGCGCAAATTGGGGGTCATGAGTCCTGAAACCAAGCTTATCATCGACGAAATCTCCCGCCGCTTCACCGAGCACGACCTCAAGTGGGATTCCCGCTTTTCGGAGCAGGAATCTTGTTTGGTTCGCCAGATCTAGGATCTGGAGAAGACGCATGGCGACCGCGTCGCTGTTCTGGAGGGCGTCTCCAAGTCGCTGGACGAGTGGAAGTCGTCTATCGAGGAAACCATTGATGGTACCCGCCTGGAGGTGAAGAAGCTATCTCGCACCTGGGCTCGCGAGGTCGTCGACAACCCGGGCGACTCAAGTGGCGTGTACGCCGCATCTCCGTCGATGGTTGGGCGTTCGCCTTCCGCCAAGCCTCCGGACCCTGCCGCTATTTCGCAGCCCGTGTTTGGGCACCACGGCGAACCGCATCACCGGGAGAGTGGATTTGGGGTTGTTTCAACCCTGGTTCATTCCCCGGTCAAGGGTGAGCATCCACTTCCTAAACCTCCCTTTCCGCATTCCTTTGGGTTTCCTAAACATGCGGGTCTGTCCTCTGATCATCAGTCTGGGGAGGAGGGTCGTAAATCTGGCTTTAACAAGTTGCCTAAGGTTAATTTTTCTGTGTTTGATGGGGAACAACTTAAGGTTTGGTTGCGTGATTGCTTAGATTATTTTGAGCTCTATGCAGTAGAACCAAGTTCCTGGGTTAGAATTGCTCGCATGCATCTAGTGGCTGCTGCTAAGCGTTGGTATAGCTCTGTTGAGTCCCAGGTTCAGGATACCAATTGGAAAACTTTTGCTGCCTTAGTGCTTAATCTCTTTGGACAGGAGCATCATGAATTGTTGTTGCGCCAGCTGTTCCAAATTCGCCAAACGGCCACGGTGGCTGAGTATATTGATCAATTTTCAGCCATTGTGGATCAACTGGGGGCTTATACTTATAACAGAACCACTGATCCTATGTTTTATACCATGCGTTTCATTGATGGATTACAAGAGCACATTCGTGCTGCTGTTGCTCTTCATCGTCCACAAACTTGGGATACTGCTTGTGTGCTTTCCCAATTGCAGGAGGATTTGACGTCATCGAGCAAGTCGGCTGTGCGTAAATGGGATGTTACCGCGGGGGCCAAGCCGTTCACTCGAGCGGCTTATCCTATTCCGCCACCTCCACCTCGTGTTGACAAGCTTCCTGCACCGCCTGAGTTAAAGCCTCAGCCTGGCCGTGTCCTGACGGCTGATGATCGTTGGGCCGCTCTACGTGCTACTCGCAAGGCTCAAGGCTTATGCTATAAATGTGGTGCTAAGTGGTCTCGGGATCACAAATGCCCCGCGGCTGTTCAGCTTCATGTATTGGAAGAGATGTTGGAGTTATTTTCAGTGGAGGACTCTTCTTCACCTACGGATTGGACACCTGATGATGAGCCGGCTCAGTTGGCTATGTTGTTGTCTGCAGCAGCCGTTTCTGGTGTTACCGCTCCTCGTACTATGAGTTTTGAGGGTATGCTGGGTGACACACCTCTCCGCATCTTGTTGGATTCAGGCAGCACACATACCTTCCTCAGTGCTTCTGTTGCTGCTCAATCTCCTGCGTTGTCTCCTCTGCCAGTCCCCCTCAGAGTGCAGGTAGCTAATGGTCAGTACTTAACTTGCTCTCAGTTCGTCTCTTCTGCTACGTGGTACCTCCAGGGATTGGAATTTCAGTCTGATTTGAAGGTTCTGCCATTGTCCAATTATGACATGATTTTGGATCTTGACTGGTTGGAGCAACATAGTCCCATGCACATCCATTGGCCACACAAGTGGTTGCAGATTCCTTATGGCCAGGGCATGGTTAGGCTTAATGGTATCCTCCCTGCTGTTCCTGTGAACTCTGTGTTGCAGCTCTGTTCGGTTTCTTCGTTGACAAATAGTGAGTTTGCTGCTCTGGCTCCAGAAATTCAGAATCTCCTGGATTCCTTTGCTTCTTTGTTTGAGACACCATCCCAGTTGCCACCATCTCGGGCGTGTGACCATGCAATTCCTCTGGTGCCAGGTGCCGGCCCAATATATTCAAGACCATACCGTTTTGCTCCAGCTGTCAAGGATGAAATTGAACGCCAGGTTCAGGAGATGTTGCAGTCAGGGTTGATTCAGAAAAGCACCAGCCCGTTTGACTCTTCTGTGTTGCTCGTTAAGAAGAAGGATAATACTTGGAGATTCTGTGTGGATTACCGTCAGCTTAACTCTATCACTCTGAAAAGCAAGTACCCCGTTCCTCTCATTGACGACTTGCTGGATGAATTGGGTCAAGCCTCTTGGTTTTCTAAACTGGACCTTCGTTCCGGATTCCATCAGATTTTGTTGCAGCCGGGTGAAGAGTTCAAAACAACGTATCAAACACATTTCGGGCAGTTTGATTTTCGTGTGATGCCTTTCGGCTTGACTGGAGCTCCGGGTACCTTTCAGGAGGCTATGAATTCCACTTTAGCTCCGTTCTTGCGCAAATTTGTGCTGGTTTTCTTTGATGATATTCTCATTTATAGCAAGTCCTATGAGGAACATTTGATTCATTTGCAACAAGTCTTTGAACTGTTACAAGCTCATGACTGGAAATTGAAGTTGTCTAAGTGTGCCTTCGCTCAACGTAGTATTAATTATCTGGGCCACATCATTAGTGGTGAGGGGGTGGCCACAGACCCAGAGAAGATTTCTGCTGTCTCTAATTGGCCAGTTCCTTCTTCAGTCAGGGAGCTCCGGGGTTTCTTAGGCTTGGCTGGTTATTACCGCAAGTTTGTCAGGCATTTTGGACTTATTGCTAAGCCTCTGACTGAACTTCTTCGTAAGAATTCAATCTTTCATTGGACGTCTGCACATGAGCAGTCTTTCCAGGCCCTGAAATCTGCTTTGGTGACTGCCCCAGTTCTCGCATTGCCCAATTTTTCACAACCATTTTGCATTGAGACAGATGCAAGTGCTTTGGGTGTTGGGGCTGTGTTGACTCAACATGGGCACCCCTTGGCATATATTAGCCGTGCATTGGGTCCTAAGTCCCGCGGCTTAAGTACTTATGAGAAGGAGTATTTGGCAGTTATCTTGGCTGTTCAACAGTGGCGGCAGTATCTACAGTTGGCTGAATTTACCATATTCACTGATCAGCAGAGTTTAGTGCAGTTGTCTGGACAGCGGCTTCACACACTCTGGCAACAAAAGTTATTCACTAAATTGCTGGGTCTCCAATATCGCATTGTTTATAAGCCTGGCAGTAGTAACAAAGCCGCTGATGCCTTGTCTCAGATGACTGAACCACAGGCTTCTTGTGCTGCTTTGTCGGTGCTTACTCCTACTTGGATCAATGAGGTTGTGGAAGGGTATGCTTTGGACCCCGTGACTCAGGAGGTGTTGCTCAAATTGTCTGTGGATCCTCAGGCTGTTCCCCATTATACCCTGTGTGGCGGGTTGTTACGTTTTCAGAACCGTGTCTGGATCGGTGCAAACCCGTCTTTACAGCACAAGTTGATCACTGCATGCCACTCCAGTGCTCTTGGCGGTCATTCTGGGTTCCCTGCTACTTACACTCGGATGAAACAAATGTTTGCTTGGAAGCATATGAAGCAGTCTGTCCGTGAGTATGTTAGTTCGTGTGTTACTTGTCAACGCGCTAAACCTGATCGCGCTCGTCTGCCAGGTCTATTGCAGCCTCTGCCTGTTCCCACTGCTGCTTGGCAGATTGTTTCAATGGATTTCGTGGAGGGGTTACCTCGCTCTAAGCAGGTCAATTGCATATTGGTTGTAGTGGATTCCTTCACTAAGTATGCTCATTTCGTTCCACTACGCCATTCATTTACAGCCAGCTCCGTCGCCCAGCTGTTTCTGAGTCACATCTACAAGTTACATGGCTTACCTAATGCTATTGTCTCAGATCGTGATCGTATTTTCACTAGTCACTTCTGGCGGGAATTGTTTCGTTTGGCGGATGTTCAACTTCAGATGAGTTCTAGCTATCACCCACAATCGGATGGCCAAACGGAACGCTTGAATCAATCAATGGAAACTTTTCTGAGGTGCTTCGCCAATGCCACTCCCACTAAGTGGTCAAGCTGGTTACCATTAGCTGAGTTCTGGTACAATTCCACCTTTCATTCTGCTATTGGTCGCTCCCCGTTTGAAGCTTTGTATGGCTATCCTCCACGGGATTTTGGTATCTCCGCTTCTGACTCAGTTACAGTTCCTGATTTAGCTGCTTGGCTGCAAGATAGACGCCTTATGAATGACCTCATTCAGCAATACTTGTTTCGTTCTAAGGAGCGTATGAAGCGCCATGCTGACAAGAAACGTACTGAACGGCAGTTCCAGGTTGGGGATATGGTTTTTCTTAAGTTGCAGCCCTATATCCAGACATCTTTGGCGCCTCGGGCCAACCAGAAGCTGGCATTCAAATACTATGGGCCATTCAAGGTTATTGCTCGGGTGGGGTCTGTGGCTTATACTTTGGAGTTGCCATCATATTCAGCGGTGCATCCGACGTTCCATGTATCTCAGCTCAAAAAGGCGGTCCTTCCCAATACCCAGGTATCACCTATCCTTCCGGCTGATGTTGAACTCCCTCGTGTTCCTGCTGCTATCTTACAGCGCCGTCAGACTTCCACCGGCGAACAAGTACTGGTGCGTTGGTCTGATTGGCCTCTCGAGATGGCTACCTAGGAGTCGCTCGAAGCTCTGCGCCAAGCTTATCCGCGGGCTCCTGCTTGGGGACAAGCAGGTTCTCAAGCCCCGGGGATTGTTAGCAGCTCCCCATCTCCAGGCCCAGATGCTACGGAGCGGGCCGGCCCAAGAAGGAGTGCCAGAAGCCGAAGGCCCAATAGGAATGTCTCCGGGGAAGAGTGGGCGTGAGCGCCTGCGTGCGCGAGTCCAGGCTGCGGCTTGTAAGCGTCTATATGAGGGGAAACCAGAGAGAGAGGCATCGAATGATTGATGTAAACTCAACTCATCTCCTAAGCACTCTTGGTCGCTCCCACCCTTGCTGTTCTTCCTCTCCGATCCCCAATTCTCTAATTCCTTCCCCAAATTGCTGTATCCGGTTTCTGATGCTAACATATGCCTACTTCTGAGCCTGAGTGGCTGAGTCTGAGCCGACGGTCACCATGCTAGCCATGCTCCGTCTCGTAACATGAGGAATTAGCATGCGTGCTCAGCTTTTTTAGCGGTAGCAAGTGAGAAGGGTTAAGGCGGTCTTATGATAATGTAGTTGTTGTCTATATGTTGATGCTCTCATCAGAAGAGTAAGATCATGCAGTTAAGCTCACTGTTTGTAGCATGGGTATTCTGCTATATGCAGTAATGATTTATCTGCTTGCAGTTGGCATTGGATGGTTTGTAAGACTATCTCCAACAATCGTTACCTAAAATACAAGACCCATTTGTCCTTTGTGTAGCGCTACAGGTAAAAGGTTTCATACATATTTTTAGTCTTCTCCAACAACAAGACCTAAAAGACAACACTCTCTGCAAATGGGTCTCAAGGAGAGAGGATACCCAAATTTGGGTTATGCCTCTCCTGATACTCAAAATGGGTCTTCTGTATGGATACTCTGTTGGAGACTATAGGTATTGTGTTGGAGACCTATTTTGGGTTTGGGTTTCCAAATGGGTCTCCTGTTGGAGATAGCCTAATACTGAATCGTTCTGCATTGCTGAGATCACAGGCTGACTGAACCTCCACCTCTTCATTCCGAAAGAGCTGCACCTTCGGACTCCAGTTCATGCCATGTTCCCTGCATTATTCATTTCAAAAAATATGTGTCCCTGCATTCTATAACATGACTATTCTATAAACACGACTATTTTCAATGAAAAATCTGAACCTATACAGTGCAGCATTTTTCATTTTTAGTAACATTTTTTTTCTATTTTCAAAGTATTAAACAATAGTTGTATTTTTTGCACTCTCATGTTATCTCTTCTATGGATAAAACTTTTAACACATGATTGAAAGTACTGTTCGCTGATTTATTATAAAAGAAAAATATTGCTAGCTCGTAGAAAAAAGTACGACTTATAAGACAAGCGAATGGAGCCTATAAGAGCAGGCCCAATGCTCCACGGTATGTATATGCCCCAGCTTAACAGCTAGGCTCGGACGATACTCAGGCCTTGTTTAGTACAAAAAAATTTGCAAAATAGACATTGTAGCGCTTTCGCTTGTATTTGATAAATATTGTTCAATCATAGATGAACTAGACTCAAAAGATTCGTCTAGCAAATTACAGAAAAACTTTGTAATTAGTTATTTTTTATTTATATTTAATGCTCCATGCATGCGTCACAAGATTCGATGTAACGGAGAATCTGAATTTTTTTACAAAAATGGTGGCTTGCAGATTGTCAGAGTGACTTGCAGAGGTCACCCGTGCCTCAAACAGAAAAAGTTACAGTCCGGGCCTTGTTTAGTTCGCAAAAATTTTCAAGATTCTCTGTCAAATCGAATATTTGGTTGTATGCATGGAGCATTAAATATAGACAAAAATAAAAACTAATTGCACAGTTTACCTGTATTTTGTGAGATGAATCTTTTGAGCATAGTTACTCCGTGATTGGACAATGTTTGTCAAATAAAAATAAAAATGCTACAATAGCCAAAAACCAAAATTTTTGCAAACAACGCAAGTGCCGGGAACGGAAAATCTAGGCAAGAATAGAAAAGCAACAGATACTTTTGGTTGCACTGATAGAGGATGATGGGATCGGATCAGAGTATAGTGTAGCTTCACTGATTTGTGTTGGAAGATCATATGTCTCTACCCATCCAAATCTACATGTAGGATGAATTTTGAACTGAGACCATCATAGATAGTACTTGTGTTGGTGCTGTTCTAAGGGAAACCATAAATTAGTTGCCACTCTAAGCTAACCTCTCCAGTAGTGCTAGTTTTTAGCAATGACTTATAATATAATTAAGCTCGCATGACATTCTCACATGATTTGGGAATACGTGTACGAGTATAATTCTTGATTAAGAGCTAGCTTTTCTCTATCTTCTATTAAAATAAAAAATGCTAAGAGCTAGCTTATGAGTCCGTCATTGCGGGTGCCCTAACTAGTGGCGGATGTGATTTACTCTACACTTTTTGTGACTTTTGGATAAGTTTAACATTTTAACTTAATAAAACATCATATGCATCATAACATGCAGTTTTATATTTTCCATCTGTAGATATAAATATCACTAACCTAACAAAAACTGATATTGAGATTTTAGGATTTTTTAACATTTCTTTTGATTTTTATAAACTTTTGTAGAAATGGTGTTTCGAGTCGTCGCCAGCTCCCTCCAACGCGCTAGGGTTGCAGCACCAGCTCCCCAACGGGCGCATATATATCGGCACTCCAAATACCGGCCTCTCTAGATCGGTTACCAGCCTCTCCCCTTCCCAATCGCGGCCGCCTCTCCCTGGAGTGTGGGCTGCGCCGCTCCTCCCCTCGACGCACCGCGAATCTGCTACAAAAAGTCTCCGATCTCCAGGTGAGATACGTACGGATGTTCTTTTTGTTTATTGTTACTAGGAAATCTGCTTATTGGGTGCTCTTACCTATACAAATCCAGTGAACCAAGCAGTATAAAAAATACGGATGGGCAAAAACGTGCTTATTTGGCTTCCAGTTTGCACTCATCTTCTAGGGCCTGTTTGGCAGGGCTTTTAGCAGCTCCAGATTCATTATTTCAGCTCCACTCCACCAAAAAATTGCCACACAGTCCAGATCCACCAAATCTAATTCGCCAAAATGGTAGATCCAAATCTAGATTCACCAAAATGGTAGATCCACCAAATTACCACACAGTCCAAATCCACCAAATCTAGATTCACCAAAATGGTAGATCCACCAAATTGCCACACAGTCCAAATCCACCAAATCTAGATTCACCAAAATGGTAGATCCACCAAATCCAGATTCACCAAAATGGTGGATCTAGAGGCCAGATTAGTGCAGCTGGCCAGATTAGTGCAGTAACAACACAAAATTAGCAACTTGTTTATTTATTGGTTTGCTATGGCCAGGATGAAGAGCTGAACACATTAGTAGAGATTGTTACATTGTGCAGCAGCCGCTGCTGTTGATTGGTTTTCTATTAGTGAAGGCATTAATTACTTTTGACAAATTAGCTAGTGAAGGTCCGGTGATTAGCGCTTTTGTTCATATACAAGCTGTAACAACTCTATATTCATGCTTATGGCCTTGTCAACATAACAAACCAACTTAGGTTACTGTGTTTGATAGCTGAGTACAATTAACCTCTACAAAAAGTAACTTCTTGTAAATACTATTCATTGCAGAGTTTATAAAACCAACCAGGTTATATATTATTGGTTTGCAGTGCACTCATCTATAGAACCCAACTTGTAGTGTACATACTGGATAAGATGATGACATTCTATTTGTTTGCACTCTGAATTAAACACGTTTGCCTCTAGTTTTCACACTACATACATATGCTTATTATGCACGATGTGATCAGTGACAGTTATCTCTACTGCTACAGTTTTTATTGTTGCAACATACGTATGTCGGTGGAAGACCGTAGCTGGATGTACCAAGGATGGAGTGACAATGGCTACCATTCGGAAGATTGGGTTCGCAACACAGATGCTTTTCTTGACCTTGCTTTTAGCAGTGTCTCCAATGCTGAAAGATCAGGAGTACCTTGTCCGTGCACTGACTGTCGAAATGGAGTGAGGCAGAGGAGGGCTGTGTTAAGGATGCATCTGTGCAAGAGAGGGTTTATGCCTGGGTACACTAGATGGA
>Ga0182004_10004199_pt1 | contig 11587 bp, 6 predicted proteins | sample Sormic07211540_1_FD_120479 | JGI IMG/M metagenome (GOLD analysis project Ga0182004, IMG submission 120479) | Endophyte microbial communities from Sorghum bicolor roots, Mead, Nebraska, USA - 072115-40_1 MetaG | ecosystem: Host-associated > Plants > Roots > Unclassified | place: USA: Nebraska...
ACATGTGGGTTACTGTAGCACTTAAGGCTAATCATGGAGTAACTAGGCTTAAAAGATTCGTCTCGCGATTTTCAACCAAACTGTGTAATTAGTTTATTTTTTTATCTACATTTAATGTTCCATACATGTGTCCAAAGATTCGATGGGATGGATAAAAAATTTTTAGATAGGGAACTAAACAGGGCCTAAAAGCTAGGGCACCCAAAATCAACCCACGCGATGAAGGAGTGCACTGCACGTATATTTTTGTTTTTGCTGGACATTGCTCGATCTGTTTCGTTCCGTCTCCTGGTGATCCAAGCATTGGACCGAGGTGGCCACCACCCCAAGCACCGGTCCGCGATCACATTGTATGACTATATAGGACGCCGGAGTAGTGGCCTGAGAGTCAGACCCACCTCTCAGCTCGTTTCTCACGTGGGACTAGACACATATTATAGACGTAGTAGTACGTGTCTCTCTCGGCCACCGTGTGCGTGCTCGTCACGTGACACACGCACAACACTTGTCGGCAGACAGACAGTACACGCCTGCGCGCGCCCCGTCACTACATTGTGCGGCTTGCTTTGGAATCTCACCGTGGCAACAAGAATATACCTCTCACTACCTTTTTGAGACATCACAAAAAAACTCCGAGGGCAACTTAACGTGCGCCTGACACAGACCATATGAAAGTGTGAGAGGCTAATTGGCATGCAAACACTTAACGTTTTTTCCCCTCAAATTTGCATCAATCATATCGCTCATATATATCTCAACTCCGAGGGCAACTTAACGTGCGCCTGACACGGACCATATGAAAATGTGAGAGGCTAATTGGCATGCAAACACTTGCGTTCCTCCTCGTTCGTGTCCCATGCATGGTCCATGCATGGATCGCAGGAATGAATAGCATGCAGCTGCAGCAATCGGGCCGACCATTTCATTTATACACGCCGCAACTAGGGTTGTTGGATCACCAGCACGCCTATTGATTGCCACATGTGTACGTCTGCAACCCTGAACATCTTGCGGCCATGGCAGGCAGCAGCAGCCAGGCATGGACCAGCCAGCCATGACCGGCAGCCCTTGTGCACATCTATCTCCTGTTCTTTGCATTGTATGTATACACAGGCCTTATTTAGTTCCTAAAACTGAAAAGTTTTCGGAACTGTAGCACTTTCGTTTGTTTGTGGTAAATATTGTCCAATCATATACTAACTAGGCTTAAAAGATTCGTCTCGTGATTTACAGTCAAACTGTGTGATTAGTTTTTGTTTTCGTCTATATTTAATGCTTCATGCATGTGCCGTAAGATTCGATGTGACGGGAAATCTTGAAAATTTTTTGGATTTCGGGGTGAACTAAACAAGGCCACAGTTACACACACTGTTCTCTGAATCTCATGTTTCCTTTTTTTTTTCTCGCAGGTGGTCCCTGATCGCCGGACATTTGCCCGGCCGAACAGACAACGAGATCAAAAACTACTGGAACTCGCACCTGAGCAGGCGGGCGACCGACTTCCACGACGGCGTCGTCGTCAACATTGACCTCAGCAAGCTTCCCGGCGGCGGCAAGCGGCGCGGCGGCCGGGCCAGCCGAGGCATCGTGGCCGCGGCGGCCAAGGAGAAGAAGGCCAAGGGGAAGGCGAAGGAGAAGGACGACAAGGGCAAGAACAAGGTCGCCGCAGAAGCAGAGCAGCAGCAGCAGCTCAAGGACGACAAGGAGGAGGAGGAGGACGACGACGCCAACGTCTCAACTACGCCGAGGCCTCCTCAGTCTGACTGCGCCGCCGCCGCCGCCCAGAGCGAGGAGCAAGCGCAGGCCAGCGCTAGCGGCCTGACCTCCGATAATGGGCCCGAGGAGGAGGAGGAAGAGGACACGCTGGCTCTGAGCGAGGAGTTGGTGAGTGCGCTACTGGCGAGCCCCGGGAGCCCAAAGCTGGAGGTGGGCCCAGATGGCTCGTGCATGGACAGTGACAGTGGGCCGTCCGGGGACAGCTGCGGTGGGCCCGGCGGTGGGCCTTATGGCGACGTGGCCCAAGATCTGGACCTGGACGACAACGCCATCATGGACTGGGACTTGATGGGGCTCGACATCTCAGCCGCCGATGACATGTGGGACCCGCTGATGTGGGACTACGACGACCAAACGTTGGGGGTCCCGGAACCGGAAGGAGGAGGGGTGGGCCACCACCAGCAGCCGCAGCAGGACGAGGTGATGTCAGACCTCTTCTTCCTGGACAATCTCTAGGAGGCGACTCTGTGCATCTTTAGCATGGGCATGGCTGCTGTGATGTGTAGCTTTCGATTTGATGCAGTGTTAGTAGTAGTAGGTTTTGGGTGTGTTCAGTTCAGAGATGAGTGAGGTCTGAGTTCAGATAAGGGGAGTGTGCTTCAGTGACATTTTTGTCTGCTGGCCCGTAAAATGGACAGGATGTAGAAAAATAAGCGGTAGAATGGCACCTAATCCGCACGCAATGTTAGTTGGGATTTTGGAGACCTTTCAGCAATAGAGCCTGTATAACATCTGCAAAAGGAGAAAGGCAATAAATGAATAAATAAATAAAATTGGCTTCTGGGATTGGCATTGTCAGCTAACCCCTGAGTACACCATTTTTTTTTTAGAAACACAAGAGCTTTATGAATTCACGTCATGGATGAGAAATTTACAATCGCTGAGAGTTTAACTCCCTGAGCCAGTCTGGGAGTTTTTCCTATCCACGAAAGAAAAGAAAAGAATGAATTTGATACAAGTTGCCATCGCCGGCCGCACAGCTACGTGCAGCAGCATTGGCTTCAAGCTGGACAAAACACAACTTTAAACGACAAAAAAGTTCTTCCCAGCTCCAACCCCTACATCTGCTGTGCAAAGAATTCAGTCGAACACAAATACAGCCTAGTGCTGAAGCAACAGTAAAAAGCAAAAACTGCTCCGTCTGAACACTACATAATCAGAACAGTTACGGTAGCAGTTTGACGCAGCTTGTTCTGTTCCATGTTTTTAGTGGCTGGGGGGTGCTCCAGTGAAGTTCTATGTGTCAGTATGGTCGACTGTATGTTGAGAAGGTAAGAAACTGTAGACAAAAGAAATTAAGTGGTGGAATTACTCATTCTCGATTACCGTTTACAAACTAGGGTGGAGCCATTATCATTGTTAAATTTGGGAGAACTGTGGTATTCTGATTACATCCAACCAACAACATGACAGGGAAATGCTAATGAAACCCTGCAGTGAAAAAAAGAGAGACGATTTCACTTGAGATAGACCAAACAGTTTTCAGCAAGTTGCGGGGATTAATATCAACAGGTAGACTCATTCTCTGACTGTTTGGCTGGATTTCTCAAACTGGCACATACTTCAGAATGGAATGTTCCACAGCCTAATGTTCTAATCTCATGGCTCCTACTAATGTTCATCTTTGTGCATACTTTAGAATCAAGCTTGGCATGGACTACCCATTATCATTCATTCATTCATTCGTGAAACAGGGGGAACTCTACCATTCAGGTTACATCTGACAAATATGATCCATGATGAACACAGGTATGTGTTGGGAAGTATTTCTGGAATTTATCAAACAGCAGGAAATTTAATAAAACTCAAACTTCTCAGCAGATCAACCTACACTAATGTTTGTATATCGAAACTAACAAATGCAAGGGTCAATACTGCCATTTGCCAAGTAGGCCCTATTCATCTGTTGACTGTTTCATACTGAACTTTCCTAATCAGTCTAGCCAGTTCATCTCACGCAATCAAATCATCATAGAATCCCGAACATAATGTGTTCACATAATTCAGAATTGATAAGGATGGAATGAACTACCCATTATCATCCGCGATACAGGGAGGACTCTACCATTCAGGTTATAACTGACAATGCCATTCATGATGAACACAAGAACACATGTGTTGGAAAATATTTCTTAAATATTTTACTAATCAGTCCCAGTCAGTTCATCTCACACAATAAAATTTAGCACAAAATTGAGAACTGAGATGCTTTTGTCTATCTTTCAGAATGAACTGTCATGGACTACCCATTATTATTTATGGAACAGGGAGAACTGTAGCATTCTTCAGGGTATAATTGACGACACATGAACATATATGTATTGGAAATACATCTGAAATTGTTGGGGCAAATGCAATTTCACTTCAAAGTTCTCAGCACATAAATGTTTGCAATCCAAAACAGATGGCATGGGTCAACATTACCACCTAGGCCATATTCATTCACTGAACTTTTCACACAAGATTTCCGAAACGCCAAAGCAGTCTCATCAGCTCATCACACAATCTAATTTGCACAGAATTCAGCACGGAAATATTTCTGACACCTTAATCAGTTCAAAGAACACCACAATATAGTCTACTAGTATGCTGGATGAATGTTGCAGCAACAGTTTAAACTACATCACTCTACACGCCATCTAGTTCAGTTGAGTAGTCATTATTCAGTAATCAGCGCGGTTTCGATCACTTAGCTTACCAGAGTTTCCTGGTTGGTAGTCTTCTTGGATCTTTTCCCCTTCCTCCTCTTCCCTCCCCTTCTCTTCTGGGCAACAGCAGATTCACCAACCTCGGTTGCGGTTACCTTCGTCGCCGGCACCATGCTACATCTGTTCTCACCGTCAGCAACCACGGGCATACTCGATTTGATCCCCTGGGCTTGACTTCCACCGGAGTCGCAGCTCTTGTTGTTGGAGGCACGGATCGAGGAGCCGCAGCCCTCTCCAACGTTGAGCTCGCCGAAGACCTTCCTCCTCTGATCATCCACCTGCCGGACTCGCCGCAACGGCCCAGGCCCTTCCCCGGCACACTTCCTCTTGCTTCCGCCCCACGCGCTGTGGCTAACCGTCGGCGGCAGCGGCGGCGTCGAAGCAGCCGCGCGCCGCCCCCGCGGATGCGGCGTTCGTCCGGCGCCCGCGGCGTCCTGATCCCGCAGCGCACCGCGCTCGGGCGTCGCCCCGTGCGCCGCGACGGCCCCCTTGCTCGTGCCCGTAGCGGCCGCGCGCTTCCGGCTGCGGCGCGGGCGCGGGGCGGTGCGGAGGTGGAGATCCAGCTCGCGGTCGCGCGCGCGCCAGTCGACGCCCTTCTCGGCTAGCACCACCTCCCGCGGCCGCGCCGCGCCGAACGGGTCCGCCTTGATCTGCTCCCTCTCCGTCTCGCACCGCCGCTGCTCCACCTCCCGCGGCCGCGCCCCGCCGAACGGGTCCGCCTTGATCTGCTCCCTCTCCGTCTCCCACCGCCGCTGCTCCTCCTCCTGCTGCTCCCGCTCCTCACGCTCGACCTCGTCGGCCCAGGAGAAGCCGAACCGGATCCCGGGCTTGGAACCGCCGCGGTCGCTGCTCGTGTTCTCCATCGCTTTCCTTTCCTCTCTCTCTCTGAGTCTGAACCCGAGCGCGTGGGCAGTTCGAAGCGAAGTTTCGAAATGGGGTGCGGGTGGTGGGGTCTGGCTTGTAACGGTCGGCATTCGGAACTGCGTGGGCGCGCTGAATACGCTATGCATTTATCAAGGAAAAAAAACGTCGACTTGCGATGAGACCCAGATCCAAATCCATGACCTGCTCGGTGCTCGCAATATACTGTTTGTTCACATCAAATTTTTTTTGGATTTTGACACTGTAGCACTTTCATTTTTATTTGACAAACATTATCAAATTATGGAGCAACTAGGCTTAAAAAATTCGTCTCGTAATTTACAGTTAAACTGTGCAATTAGTTATCTTTTTTATCTATGTTTAATGTTTCATGCATGTGCCACAAGATTCGATGTGATGGGGAATCTTGTAAAGTTTTGGGTTTTTTGGTGTATCTAAACAAGCCCTTACTTTTGGATATATTAGGCCTTCACCAAAAAACCAAAACTTTTCAAGGCCTTGTTTAGTTCACCTTGAAAATCAAAAAGTTTTCAAGATTCCCCGTCACATCGAATCTTGTGGCACATGTATGAAACATTAAATATAGACGAAAACAAAAACTAATTACACAGTTTAGCTATAAATCACAAGACGAATCTTTTGATCCTAGTTAGTCCATGATTGGATAATATTTATCACAAACAAACGAAAGTGCTACAGTACCGAAAACTTTTCACTTTTCGGAACTAAACAAGGCCCAAGATTCTCTGTTACATCGAATCTTGCGGCGGAGCATTAAATATAGATGAAAATAAAAACTAATTACTCAGTTTATCTGTAAATCACGAGATGAATCTTTTAAGCCTAGTTACTCTATGATTAGACAATGTTTGTCAAATAAAAACGAAAGTACTACAATTCGTTTATTCACTGATGGATGGCTCAGATCTTGAGGTATAGTAAAAATGTGAAATTAGGGCACTCTCAATAATATGGCCTAGTTATTATAACTATGAGATACTTCTCCAATAGTATTAGATTTTAGCACATAACTTCTAACACGAATGGCTCCACATGACATCCTTAGATAATCTTCGAATATGACCATGAAACTGGCTTTTGTTCAAGAGATAACTCACCCTCTTTGATTAAAATATAGAACACGCCGTCCATCCTAGAAAGAATACAATTTTCGCTTTTTAAGGAGTCAGATAATTTGAACTTTGACTAAAATTAAATAAAAAATACTAATATGTATGATACAAAATGAATGTCATTAGATTAACTGCAGAGTATTTTTTTGTAATAAATTTATATGAAGATATAAATAATAATACTATTTACTATAAATTTAATAAAATTTGAACCAGTTTTTGACTAACATGAATCCCTTAATTGCATTCTTTTAGATGGAGAGAGTAATATGCTTAGAGTTAGCTCAAAAACCACTATTGGAGCTACCCTTAGTGTCATGGTTTCATCAAAACACAAAGTACTATTTTGCCCGTGAGAAAAGTCTTAGGAATCAACAAAAGTTGTAAGATCAACTTCAAGAAACTCTTTATATTTTTTCTTATTGATAGAAATAGAGATTTTGGAAAAAAAAACTCCTCCAAATTTTTTTAAAAATAGATCTCTAAATATTTCTATTTACTATTTTTGATTTCTCGCTAGACAAAGATGGAGAGCACGATTAGCTCTCTAGAGTGGGGACAGGATATAGAAAACTATATAGGGAGTGGTTTTTATTCAAATAACTCCAAATAATAATTTAGAGTGAGTTTAACAAAGTCTCTTGGAGGTAACTCTAAGATTAAAATCACTACTATAACCGAGTAGAGTTCAAAATTGCATCAAAAGGCTTCTTTCGCTAATCCCTAATTCCCCATCTAAGAAGATTGAATGGGATTCAATGGATTAAAGGGATTTTTGACTAGTACAGTAAGTGATAAAATCCTGGTCAGGCCGTCTTTACATAACTTCTTTAGTCATAGGTCAAAAATGGCAACTTATATGTGAATATTGTCCACGGCTCCCCCAATTTTATGCAAGTGACTCTCTAAATAATAATTTAAAGTGAAATTTAGAAAGGCCTTCGGAGATGCTCTAACGAATCAAACGGGTCCTAAAAATTGCCACGATACATGGAAGTCTACAATGCACAGTATCTTACGAATCGTCGCTATGTTCAATACTTTCAAAAATAATGAAGTGCTTCAGATGTTGTATCTGTGAAAGTGGCTTCAAATGTTGAATCTAATGCCACTATTCCTCTGTATTTTGAATAGCCTAATCGAGTGGATGCCAAATAAACTAACACGGGCTCACTTGTAGTTCATTGCCTTGCTTAAAATTTGATCTCAAATTCTCAATACAAGGCTAACTCATTCCATGAAACTAGCATCGATGCAATATAATATTAGCATTACAGATTGGTGACGACCATCCATTCAAATCTTAAATTTCTTTTGAAGATCTAATTACAGTCTGGAAAACAAGGGGAAAACAAGATGACAGCATTGTATTGTTGAGGAAAATCTCTTGAAATGTTGATTCGATTGCAAATTCCATGAGGACAAGCTTTTGAATTATGAACTTAAATGGCCGAAATGGCACACATTCTAGGAGACTAGGAAGCATGTAGTCTGAAACAAGGATGATAACCGTTGCAATCTGCAGCCTCTGGAAATAAAAATCTTGGAAGCACAAACAAGATTGCTCGGTACAGAGGTCCATTCAATCACACGAATTCTTGATCAACCCATAAATTGGCAATGCACCGATGAATGCATGCCATAATTGTTGCGGTACAAGAAGAGTGGGAGAGCACGCCGCCGCCGCACGGTGGTCAGAAACTCAAGATGCGGGAGCACTTGCGCTTGAACCACCTGAGACCCCGGCGGAGCGACTCCTTCACCTTGCCCTTCACCGCGTACGCCTTGTAGCCCGCAACCCGCCGCCGCCGCTTCATCTCGGGGTCGCCAAAGCAACCCATGCGCACCGCACGCACTCCGCAGCGCCGTCTTCCCGTGACCTGCGGCGGGGCGGAGAGGGCCGGCAGCGCCATGGCAAGCGGCTGCCACGGGTGCTGCGGCGGCGGTGGCAACGATGCGGTAGTGTAGATCTCCTGAGGAAAGAGCCTGTTGGGGAAGGAGGTGGAAGGATCGGGTGCGGGTGCGGTGGAGGTGGATGGCCGGAAGAGAGGGAGGGGCGGCGGTGGAGGATGGCCGAGGAGAAAATGGTGGAGGCGAGCACGGAATATGGAGGAGGAGAAACGTGGGGCTCGGACTACGTCGCTTAATTTTTTTTATATAAAAAAACTATTTTGGGTCTTTGGTTGTTGTATATGCAGAAAAAACCCTCGCCAAATATTTGGCCTAAGCTAAATTGGGGCCATGTCAAAATCTAAAAAACAATGCCGAAATTTTAGAATGAAAATATTGTTTGGATTGTACCCATGCTAAAATTTGCTAGGACTTGTATGTATGACATGTGGGGTCCATATGTCATTAAGTTTTTAAGCTATAAATCATGGTCAATATTGGTCTTGTTTGTAAATTTAATTGTGACATGATATGATAGTGAAATCAGATCACCGATCACATACCCTGTTTAGAAGATATTTTCTTTACAAATTCGAAACAAAAACATATGGAGTATTTTGTGAGAAAAATCCTTACATGCCATTGACATAAATCTATACTCTTTTCTATCACCTCCAAAACTTGATTCTCATATATGTCATTTATGTTATAATCCCTTCTTTAATAAGATAATTGCTTGACCAAGAATATAAACATCCCATTGTCAGTGTTACTCCTGATAATCATACCCAAATCGCACAAGTGGTTAACATTTGGCAAGTGAGTAATTAAGTAGGTGGTCGAGGATTACTGCCGAAACACTTTATAAAATATGTTTGCCATAATGGCTTTAGGGAGTTTTTTTAAAGCAGCTAGTAGATTTTTTTGCTCCGGCTCTTAGTTAATAGAGGGCTCTAGCTTTTTGGTGGCTTTAGGAGAGAAGCCATTTTTTTGTACCTCATCTGGTAGGGCTTCATAAGAAGTCAGACCATGAGACCCTTTAGAAGCCCTACCAAAGAGGAAGGTGGGGCTAAGTCATTCCAAGTTTTTTTAATAATAACCTTTTTTTCACTGCTATTTTTTAGCCCTTAGAAACATTTCTTTCATGATTGGTTCTTGAAGGACCATGGTGCCTAAAAGGAGAGGTGAATTAAGCAACATAAAAACTACTTAAGCTCTATTTCCTACTTATCTGAACCTATGCAAGATATCTATCTAAATGTGTAACGACATTTTTGCTAAATGTTGCAATCTTTATTGTAAAAACTAAAAAGAGTTTTACGCTCTAGGTTCCAATCCTATCAATAATCTAGCAAGCTACACTACGAATGTAAATCACATAACCATCAATGAAGGCAATTAAGTGCGGAAGCTTAGAGAGGTAAAGAATTCCCACTAGTTATTAAGAGAAGTGTTAGACCGTATCAAAGGGTTCTTGACTTAGGTGAAACATGGCAGTATAACCATTTAACTAACATGTCACATCAAGATTAGAGAAGAGTCTCAATTTAGAGTTGTATATATTTAACCTGAGGTTTGTAATAAACACAAAATGTTAGCTCTATCTCATGTATCCATGTGATGATTACCAAATTATGCAATCGACAAACGCATGTTGTTAAGTTTCTTGGTTTGTATGAGACATTGAGACTATGATATTATTTCACTTAATATGTCGGATGACAATCCATTTTAATCAGGATAATTTGGACGGTTCCTCATAAAAGACATCAACTATACAAAAACATAAATACAAGATCCTTTTGGTCATTATGTGATAATATATTATCTCTTAATCGTACATGATAAAGCAAAATATTTGCTATATGTAATATTTCTCTATCAACCACAAGTGAGGCTTTGTTTAGCTCATCACCTAAAAACTTTTCACTCATTACATCAAATCTTTGGACATATGCAAAGCACATTAAATATAGATGAAAACAAAAAAACTAATTGCATAATTTATCTGTAAATCATGAGACGAATCTTTTAAACCTAATTAGTCTATGATTAAACAATAATTGCCAAATAAAATGAAAATATTACAATAGCCAAAATATAAAAACTTTTCGGAATCTGAAGAAGATGTCAATCCGACAAGTGGTGTACTGGTGTGGAGACAAAAAAAAACATACTAAGGTCTTGTTTATTTCACCCCAAAAACCAAAAGCTTTTGAAAATTTAACGTTACATTGAATCTTGCGGCACATGCATGGAGCATTAAATATACATAAAAACAAAAACTAATTACACAGTTTTTCTGTAAATCATAAGATGAATCTTTTAAGCCTAGTTACTACATGATTGGACAATATTTATTAAATAAAAACAAAAATACTACAGTATTCCAATCTAAAAAATTTTAAGAACTAAACAAGGCCTAAGCATAGCCAGATTCCGTATATGGAAATAAGATAAGTCAAATATTTCCCCACAGGCCACAGTTGACGGTGATACTTTAGCAGGAATCATTTTATTTATTATATCTCTTATAAAAGGGAGATAATAATGCTATTGGAATCTTTTCCGCCCTCGTGAAAGAAAGTGAGTGCGCAGCTGTTTACCTTTGGGCTATTTTTACATTGTACAAATGCTATAGTTTGATAGATAGAATAGAAGTCCTCCCTACATCTCGAATTGCATGTCAAAACGGAGCGATCCGGGATTTATCTCACGCCGCTGGAGCCGCCATTTCATATATTTTTTTTCTGGATAAAGACTCAAATAGATTTGGAACCACACATCTTTCAAATGTGGGCCTTGTTTAGTTCCAAAATATTTTGCAAAATAGACACTGTAGCTTTTTCGTTTGTATTTGACAAATATTGTCCGATCATGGACTAACTAGGCTCAAAAGATTTGTCTCGTCAATTCCGACCAAACTGTGCAATTAATTTTTATTTTTGTCTATATTTAGTACTTCATGCATGTGTCTAAAGATTCGATGTGACGAGAAATCTAAAAAATTTTGCAAAATTTTTTGGAAACTAAACAAGGCCCAAAAGAGAAAAAACAGAGGACATGTCACATGAGTGTTGACGGTCCTTAAGTATCAAATTTAACTATCAAATAAACAAAGAAAAGGATCCAAATGAAATCAATATCGAGACTTAGGGTTTTATCTGACAGAATTCCACGAGTTTTGGTGTTTGTCTA
>Ga0182004_10004200_pt1 | contig 11585 bp, 9 predicted proteins | sample Sormic07211540_1_FD_120479 | JGI IMG/M metagenome (GOLD analysis project Ga0182004, IMG submission 120479) | Endophyte microbial communities from Sorghum bicolor roots, Mead, Nebraska, USA - 072115-40_1 MetaG | ecosystem: Host-associated > Plants > Roots > Unclassified | place: USA: Nebraska...
CAACATCCAACCTTGTGGAAACTTGCCTCACAGCTTCAGCGGAACTAAACCATCCTGATCCCTGAAACCTTCAAATGTAATCTTACCCTCATACGCCTTAACAACATCTGGCACATCGTGAGCATACCTCAATACATACTTTGTGGAGAACATCTTGGCACTACAAAGCAATGCTGAAATCAACTTGATGTTGGGCCCAATCTTTCCCTCCCTCATCAACAAGCTTAGTACGGCACACTTTGGTATGATGTTCTTCTCCAAGCTATATCCTATAAGCTTAGATTTCCTCATTACTTCGCTTAGTTCAAGCTTCAGCTCATCCAGGAAGAACCGGAGCTTCTTCTTTATGATCTCATCAGAGCAGCTCAGTATCGTCGGCTGCCACTTGAACGCCCTGTTTAGCTCATCATCAGACACCCCGAAGCTCCGGTACAGGGCCAACCTATGCAGCCATGTCTCCCTGCTGATGCCGCATAACACGCGGATGCATCTAGGGAGGCCCTTCTCCGTTACGCCCAAGCCGAGCTCATTGAGGTCCTCGAAGATCTGGCATATGCGTTCGGGCGACATCATGAGCACGCCCATCTCGATGATGACTAGCTTCGAGATGGACTCCTCGGGGAGCCCGAGGCGGCGGAGGGTGTCCACGGCGGGGCGCATGGTCTTCTCCGGGTCGGACATGAGGGCGCGTGGGGTGCGCGATATGGCGAGGCAGACGTCCTCATCGGTGCCGAGGATGCTGCGGAGGAACTGGATGCAGGGGACGAGGTGCTTGTCGAGGCTGCGCGTGAGGAAGATATGATTGCTGGCGAGCTTCCGTGGCCTGACACCGAGGGAGGCGAAGAAGTCAAGCTTGGGGCGGAGGATACGGTCGGGGTCGAGGATGAGGATCAGCGGTAATCGGCGGACTAGGTCGGCGATCTCCGCGTCGGTGAAGCCGTAGTTGCGGAAGAGCGCGCGGACGGCGTCGGCCTTGGCGGTGGAGCGGATTGGGAACTTGTGGGCGGCCGCGGCGGCGGGAGAGAGTCCGCAGGAGATCAGGTATTGCAGTGGTGCAGTGCGGTGGGGATTTCGGGAGGCCCATTATGCCCCTCAAGAAGCCGGCCCTGCTGGCTTCGAAGCCGCAGCCTTCCTCTGCGGCTCCATCTCATCGCTCCCGTTCCCCGGACCTCTCTCGCTCAGCTGTTGCCAGTTACCATTCCCAAGTCCAAATGATGAAGTCGCTCCTCTTCTCCGTCCACCCCACGCCGCCGCTCCTCCCCACCCCCCGCCTTCGCAGGCTCCTGCGCTTCCGCGCCTCCTCCTCAGCCTCCGCCTCCGCCTCCGCGCCGCCCCGAGCCGACCGCCGCTCGCCCCGGCCCGCGCCGTCGCGCCGCCCATCCTCCTCCTCCCTCTATGCGCGCCCCAGCCTCCTCGAGATGGAGCGCGAGCGCGCCGCCCGCCGCGCGGACGTTGACGCCTTCCTCACCTCCCTCGGCGTCGACCCGGGCGAGCTCGCGGGCCTCGAGCTCCCGGTCACCGTCGACGTCATGCGGGAGCGCGCCGAGTTCCTGGGCTCCCTCGGGCTCACCCGCGAGGACCTCGCCGCGTACCCTCTCGCTCTCGGCTGCAGCGTGCGCAAGAACATGGTCCCCGTCCTCGACTACCTCGGCAAGCTCGGCGTCCGCCGCGACGCGCTCCCGGACCTGCTGAGACGGTACCCGCAGGTGCTACACGCCAGCGTCGTCGTCGACCTTGCCCCCGTCGTCAAGTACCTCCAGGGTATGGACGTGAGGCCCGCTGACGTGCCGCGCGTGCTCGAGCGGTACCCGGAGCTCCTCGGGTTCAAGCTCGAGGGCACCATGAGTACTTCCGTCGCCTACCTCGTTGGCATTGGAGTGGGGAGGCGTCAGATAGGCAGCGTCATCACCCGTTTTCCAGAGGTGCTTGGTATGCGCGTGGGGAAGATAATAAAGCCTTTCGTCGAACACCTTGAGGGCATCGGGCTGCAGAGGTTAGCTGTTGCGAGAATAATAGAGAAGAAGCCATATGTACTTGGATTTGGGCTAGAGGAGAAGGTTAAGCCTAACACTGAGGCTCTTATGGACTTTGGAGTGAGGAAGGAGGCTCTAGCATCCATTGTGATGCAATACCCCGACGTTCTTGGACTTGAACTGAGGGACAAGCTTGTTGCACAGCAGAGCTTGTTTGAATCGAGCATTTTGGTTAGCCGTGAAGATTTTGGGAGAGTGGTCGAGAGGATGCCGCAAGCCATTAGTCTTGGACGAGCTGCGGTTCAGAAGCATGTTAATTTCCTCACAGCTTGTGGATTTATGCTCTCTCAAGTGAGCAAAATGGTTGTGGCTTGCCCCCAACTGCTTGCACTAAATATGGATATAATGAGGATGAATTTCGAATACTTCAAGAATGAGATGGAGAGGGATTTGGAGGAGCTGGTTGAGTTCCCTGCGTTCTTCACATATGGCCTCGAGTCGACTGTGAGGCCTCGGCATGAGATGGTGTCCCAGAAGGGCTTCACATGCTCTCTTGCATGGCTTCTTAACTGTTCTGATGCCAAATTTGATGAGCGCATGAAGTATGACACAATTGGGGTTGAGGAAATGGAGCGTGAGGATTCTTCTGACATGAATGCATCTATGGAGGAGGTAGAGAGTGAGGAGTATGAAGACAGTGATTATGATGACTCTGATGATGAGTTTGTTCGATAATTCATTTCATCAGTCATTAGATTGTCAATTTTGAAGTATTATGTGGTTGGTACACGAATCAAACTGTAGCTTAGAGCTCCTGTCCTGTATGTTCAGATATCCTTCAACATTGTATGTTATAACTGTGTAAGGATGCATTTCTCATCTTCCTTACCGACGTACTCTCTCCATTCCAAATTATAAGCCGTTTTGGCTTTTCTAGATACATAGATTTTGCTATGCACTTAGACATACACTATGTTTATATACATAGTAAAAACTATGTATCTAGAAAGCCAAAAAGTTTTATAATTTGGAATGGAGGGAGTACTTGGCAATTCAATGCCAAAACATATATGAAACCATATTTGTCATGCATGCTCAGAGGTTAATAACACGAGAACAGTGGACTGAAGATTAAGAGTGCTGACTGGTTTTCATATGGTATTAAAAACTGAGGCTCATTTGTGGAGGGTGTAGACAATGCAGAGGATGAAGGTGTTTATGATGATTCTGATCATGGATTTGTTCAATGATTTGCTTAATAGTACCTATTGCTATCTGGCTAACTTTGCATGTAGCCCATAAGCTTGTTGCTCTATTTTGTCATTAGATTTTCACTTCTGAAATATGTTTGGTAAACCAAATGCTGGATATAATCAAACTGTATAGAGGACCAGTATTATCATATTTCCTTGAATGTTGTATGTTTTAATTGCATAACTAGAAAAACTCAACAGTTATCATGGTCACTTTTGTATGTGTTTTTAAGTTTTTGGGGAGGCTTATGGTGGCACTGTTCATTTCTCTACATAAAGGTTCATTCTTAAGGATATTAGTGCGTTGGTTCATTCTTAAGGATATTAGTGTGTTGTAGGTAAGGCTTTTCAAAAGCCTCGACTTGGGCCGCAGGTCGCACCGCTCTGATGTTCTTTTCTTTGCCAAGCGAAAACTCTTGCTGCAATTTTCTTTGCCTTGTTTTTTTGTTTCTTGGTGTCATGGAAATTTTGGCATGACTTTCCAAAGGAAAAGGGGGTTCTTCTTTTTTTTTTTTTGCCTTTCTTCCTGGATTTGTTCTCCTTTCCAAATCTTTTGCATTTTTTTGGGGGTCTATATAGATATATAATTACATGACTCTTATTGTAATTTATTTACATTCTCCTTTGTTTATTGTCATATGATATGATTCATTTTCATTTGTTGATGTGCAGGGTTGGGCAGAGGGTTTGCAGTTTTGGGCCAGATACAATGCTCTCATGAGTATATTATGCCATATGGTTTACTATTTTGTGTGAGCATGTAGAACGGCTCCTTTAAAGGATCAGTATGATGTTTCTGTATGAGTTCTGTCACTAGGAAATCTTCTATGGACTATGGTAGTGTGTTGTGTTCGAGATCCTTGTTTAGTAGTGTTTCCATTGTTTGTTGTTTATTAATGTTTCCATAGTTTGTGAGATGATCACAATTCAAATTTGTTCATGATACGGCACGGTCATCTAGGACTACGCAGGGGAGAGCAGAGGATTAGCTGGGACTGTGAATGGGAGCGAAGAGGATAGCGAGGCAATGGCGCGGTGGGGGGTTCGCCGGCGGCAGCGGCAGAATCGCACGCAGCCACCGTCGAAGAGGAACCCCACCCGCTTAGGGAGGTTCTATTCTCTTCTTCGATAATCCAATTACAATCCTAAGTGCATCCTTTATAGTCCAGGTGCATATTTCTTTCCTAACACACAATAGATTAGATCCTAAAAACTCTCCCTGATTATTCTCTTACTAAAACTGAATAAGCCTTAGCCATTGCTGGCTGTGGCCGTGGCCTTGCTGGCCCGACGCCTATATTGGCGGCCCAGGAAGGAGTCTACAACATTTCCCTCCTCCCCAACAAACAGCTCGTCCACGAGCTGGAACGCTGGATAGCGCTCTTTGAAATCGTCAAGTGGTTCCCATGTAGCATCAGCAGCAGAGCAGCCATCCCATTGTACCAATAACTCCCAACGACCACGGTTCAAACGAGCTCGAACCACCTGAGATGGCGTAGGCACCACACGGCCCCGTAGAATAAGTGGCAAAGGCGTGATAGCAGCAGGTGGATCCCCGGTGAACTTTTTCAGCAAGGCGGCGTGGAAGACATCATGGATGCGCGCCTTCGGTGGCAACTGTAGGCGGTAAGCGACAGCACCAATTCGCTGAAGGACCTGATATGGCCCAAAGTAACGAGGTCCCAGCTTCGAAGTTGTAGCAGCTGTAATGCCGACTGCTGTGCGCTGCTGGAGACGCAGCAGCACCCAGTCGCCCACAGAAAACTCCACATGACGGCGTTTCTGATTCTGATGCTCCCGCATGGTGTCCTGGGCAAGAATGAGGCGTTCCCGAATTTCAGCCAGGAAAATATCACGATCCCGAAGCTGCTGATCTACTGCAGCCACACGAGCAGCGCCCGGCGTGTACGACACCAGAGTTGGGGCTGGACGGCCATACACTACCTCGAAAGGTGTGGCCCGAAGAGCGGATTGGTATGAAGTGTTAAAGCAGAACTCCACCCATGGAAGCCACTGTAACCAAGAACGGGGTCGATCACTGGCGAGACACCGCAGATACATGACAATGATGCGGTACCTGTATATCATTCTTACATCTATACTATACAGTGACTTCTTTTCTTACTGCTTTATTGTATATGAAGTATTAGGAAACAAAACAAATGCCAGATTTAAATGTTCCAATTTCTAATTGATAAGTGGAATATCTTCTATTGCTATTAGTGTGGGCTGCAAAATAACAAAGCATACTGATGTTACATTTGTGTTGCATATTTGGTGGTGATGGGACTTGGGAGTAAACATTGTGGTTTACTGAAATGTATACTGTTTGCACAATGTAAATAGCTGGCAGTTGATATTACTTTAAAGAATGTGTATTGTTCGGGTGTGGCATAAGGTGGGCCTCCCATTAGTGTGTAATAATGTCCAATTACTAAGCCTAGCGGCCTATTTGTGAGTGTTTAGGAACCAAATGCAGTTTGCAGGGATTCATTTGTAATTACCAGGGAAAGGAATGAAAACCTCCACCTCTCACATTCCCTATAAAAATTGTTCACTCAATTGCTCACTTTCTTCTCTCTCTGTTTGGTACGAGACCAACATGTATGGTGTCAGCCTCCACCCCTCACCTTCCCTATAAAATTGCTCACTTCCCCACTTTCTTCTCTCTCTGTTTGGTCCAAGACCAACATTTATGGTGTCTGTACCCTACTCATTGTGTAGCAATGAATAATTATGAGCTAATTGGGAAGGCATGAAACCTGCAGAAACTGGAAATTCTAGTTTTAAGTTTGGGTTTCACAGTTTTTGTTTTGTTTTTTTTTTAATAGTTCATGTTTCCATTCTGCTGCACTGGAAATTCTTTAGCAGAGTAAATGCAAACTTGAATTCCTTGCTTTTGTTGCTTCAGCTTGTTGTACTATTGCTGAACTCAGATGTTTGGAAGGGTGCTTTACTTGGCCTTCTGCCGCTTCAGTTGCGTTGCTGCTTGCTTGAATCATACAGCCAGTGCCTACATACATGTCTGGTCCAGGGGAATGGCTTTGGCAGAAAGGGGCAGCTGATGAAGCTGATAACAAATCACTTCAAATTTTCTCTCATGAATGCTGAAGATTATTTCTATCATTATTATGTGGGTCTCTAATCCTGTCCAAGTGCCATTTCTTGGTTTTCATCCTCATACCTTCATTATCAATGATGTTATCTTTTACTGGTTGCAGGTCAATTTGAAGTATGAGGATGATACACCGGTTGATTGCAAAGGGTCAGGGAGACAAGTGATAAAAAAAAACTGCAGCAAACTTATGCTGCTGAACATGCAAATAAAGATTTTGCATATGATAGAGAAGAGCCTGTTCTCAATTGGTGCTCTTCCTCAAGTTAAAAATGAGTTCACTGTCGTGGTTGAAGACTTTTCAACTGGAAAGTAAGCCTCAGTTATTTTGATTGATTTGTCATTATCTACTCTGATGATAATTATCCCTAAATGTTAACTTGACTTTCTTGCTTTCAGGACTCCTGCAAATGACATTCCAGGTAATGACAGTCCTCCTGGAAGTGACAGGAAAATGGTCAGAAGGCCTTAGAATACAAAGACGTACAAGGTCAAACTCCCTTTTGCGGCAAAAGTTCCTGTGAGTGCAATCTCACAGGCCTTGAGAGGTCAGGAATCAGAGCACACTCAGAAGCAATTCGAGTGATTGACATTATTCTGAGGCAGCACTCAGCTAAGCAGTATATAGTTGTTTCATGCAATTCTGAGGGCATATATTACAAATATTGCTGATATTATTGACGGTTCTTGTAGTGTAGCCATTCTCTGTCTTTAACTGTGTCCCTTTTTGCTTCCAGGGGCTGCCTATTAGTAAGGCAATCATTCTTCCATAACAATCCTTTCAACTTTGTTGACCTGGGTGGTGGTGTAGTGGGTTGTAGAGGGTTTCATTCTAGTTTTTGTGCAACCCAGAGTGGAATTTCACTCAATATCGGTCTGTTCTTGTCATCCATATGCCATGTTTTAATCTATACAATACAATGACAATTTCTCTCTATGCAGTTGATAATGTCTGCCAGATTAAGAAAAGTAATCGTCCAGTCCAGTTTAGTTTAAAATGACAACATTCACATGCTACCTATCATTAATTTCTATTACTAACCCAAATATGGTAATCAGGAAGGGTTACATGCATCATTTGATTTACCACGTACTTCCTCCGGTACCAAGTTCTAGATTTTCTATGATACCTTTGTAAATCAATATTTTAATACTAACCTCTTCCATAAATTATTTTTAGATCAAGCCCTTTCGGGAGTGCCAGTGCGCCTGGCACAATCAAATTTTGATGTTCACATTGTATCTTTCTTATTACTGGCATACTTGCAATTTCTGTCAACAAATATGGAACCATTTTTCTCATGTATGTTCAGAGGTTAATATTAACAATAAGAGCACAAGTCTGAATAGAGTACTGCAGATGGGTTCCATGACACGTGTGAAAAATTTTGCAAAATATTTTGGGAACTAAACAAGGCCGTAGTGTGGTGTGAGCAATCTTTGCAACTTTGGATCATTGCCTCAGCTGTCTTTCGAGCTCTGGCAATGATGTGCTGGATACTGTAATTGGTTCCATTTTTCCTCCAATGAATCTGTAGGGTTGAAATCTCACCCAAAAAATGCATGTAGGTCAGTAGGTGCGCCACGCTTCATCAATATCATCATGTAAACGCTTCACATGCTAGATTGTCGTTTAAAAAAAAAGGAATCACATGCTATATTGTGAAACTTCAAATTCGCTGCCCAGCTCTTCAACTGGAACTTGGTTTTGTGCATTATTCCTTCAGGAATCAGGGATTGTGTCTCTCTGAAGATGGACATCAGTTTTCAGTTCAAGAGAGATCTTGGCATCAGTCATCAAATGCTAGTTAGTTTTCCCCCAAATTTCATATTAAAACTAATCAAACAAGGCACTTTGAAAAAGGAAATAATGAAAAATAAATTTGAAGGAATTATTGCAGATCTCCTGGATTTAGATCCATCGTAATCCCAGAGCACACGAGTCCAGAGCCTTATCAGGCAACGAGCGCGACACGTCGCACTTGTGTGCCGCGCACTGCTGCCAAAAGAAAACATGGGCGTCCAGCGTCTGCTGAGGCTGAGGATGGCGTCACACTCCTGCTCCCGCCCCCCGGCCGCCGCCTTGGCGCCGCGCGCCGCGCGCCCGCTCTCCTCTCTCCTCCTCGCCCCTTCGCCCTCCACCGCGCGCCCTCCGTCCGCGCCCCTCTCGTGCGCAGCTCGGCCGTGCCGGGGCCACGCCCACGCGGCGGCGTCCGCGTCGCGCGGCGCGGCAGGGCGGAGGCCCCCGAGCGTGGCGGCGATGTCGTCGTCGACGCCGCCGCCGGGGCCCGTGCAGAAGTCGGAGGAGGAGTGGCAGGCCATCCTCACGCCGGAGCAGTTCAACATCCTACGCCGCAAGGGCACCGAGTAAGATTTTAAACTGCACTATGTCACATCTCTTGTCCCTCGCTGTTGTTGCTGAATTTGTCTTGTTGACGGTAGTGACAAATTGAGTGGTCACTAGTAGTAGTAGATACGCACATTATGAACACCCAAGTTAAATTCAGTTGCATAAGAATTAACAAAGATCGCCTAGAATGCACATCACCATGCTCTCGCCCGCTACATATGTCATTAATTGATAGCTAGCGACATGACTGCTGTGCGTTTAACTGCAGAAGTTGATTCTAATTTTAAGAATTTGTAATTAGAGCACGGAAATGCTGACGAGTTGAAGCTAGTATCATTACTGAATCACGCCATTTATCTTTTTAGTTGCTATTTTGAACTGCTGCATGTTTTGTACTGAAATTTAGTTATACACAAAATCCACATAGAGGTCAAGAGTCAAGACAACAATCGGTTATAGCCCTTGAATTCTAATTGTAGATTGCCCTTGACAGTAAGCAAATTTGCTCAGGTACTTAACAAGAGAGGTCCCTGATTTGCTCTCCAGATTTCATCTACTTCTATGTGTGCACCTTGGTTATGCATCTTTCTGTGGTGCCCATGTTACATATCTTCCATGTGCCTCTTCATTTCACGGTGGTGTTTTCTTTTAGTATTTCAAAAAACCTAGCCAATTATAACATAAATACAATGTTCGTCCATAGAAGATGGAACAAGTAGTTGGAGAATTGGCGCTGCATCCCTAAGGTTTATCGCAAAAGGTGTTGGCTGTTGCCATCTCGTGAAGATCACTTTACAAATCCAGAAGAATCCAATAACTGTGTAAACTAGAATAGGTTGGGTGCAGTTGATCATGTAATAGGTGTTATAACATAGAGAAAAATGTTGTCTTGTCACTGCAATAAACCAAGAGAAAAATTCAATGTCTTTGTAGTCAGGTTACAACTTCAACACCTCAGTAGCCAATTAGTAAGTGGATCTTGTTTTTACGATCAAGGGCCTTACTTCCTAATTTTATTAGAGGTAACTTAGAATTTTATAAATTATCAAGTTCTTTGGTTGAAATAGAGTGTAGAGCATGAGAAAAGTTGTGAATAATTTGATAAAATTAAGTAGCGCCATTTTTTTTTTGTTAGTGTTGCTACAGTTCTGGCTGTGGCTGATGCATCACAGAGTTCTATAGTAATGCAAGAACATATTAATTGATCCTATATATCTGTATATGACCTATTGCCATTACCATGATTTTCTGCTGTTATGAAATATGATTTGCTAAAATGTATGGCAGTCCATTTATTTAATTTTTTTCCCACTTGGCAAGCATGTATTTATGTCGGTAAGTTACTATAACTAGTGTGACCGTTTCCACATTGTAGCATGGGAGTCATCGTTACATGCCAAATAATCATGGTACAACTATTAGTTCCTGACTGATGTTTGGCATGTAGTGTGGTGAAGCTGTTTCTCTGCTAAACTATTAACAGGTGTCATAGTTTATTCTGAATTTGTTTGGTGGTCTGATTTCCCAGGTACCCTGGAACGGGTGAATATGACAAGTTCTTTGAGGAGGGCATTTATAAATGTGCTGGATGTGGAACTCCCTTATACAAATCATCTACAAAGTTCAACTCAGGGTGTGGCTGGCCGGCATTCTATGAGGGACTTCCTGGGGCCATAAAACAGACGGTATGTGCTACTATCTCTCTTGTACATCAGGATGAGGAATATCCTGCTCTCTGGCCTTCTCTGCAACCTCAAGTATTAAGTATTAACCAATATTTATTTGAATACTAGCCGGACCCTGATGGGAGGCGGACAGAGATCACATGTACTGCCTGTGGAGGACATTTGGGGCATATATTCAAAGGGGAGGGGTTTAAAACGCCTACCAACGAGCGACACTGTGTTAACAGCATTTCGCTTAAGTTCACTCCATCCTAGGAGGAAGCCTGACGGCAGATGAACCCCAACCTGAAACTCAACAACAGAATAACTGCTTGGCCTCTGTTGGTTGCTTTCATATTGTATAGTGAGTTATGAGATGGAATTTGTTATTCCATGATCATTTCTAATATGCTGTAACAAATTTTCAATCACAAGTGGTGATCTTTGTTGATAAATCAGTGTACTTCTGCGGTTCTTCTTGTTAATGATTGCATGTTCAACTCCAGCCTAGCTGTTGTATCTGGGAAGGGCAAACAATTGCATATTCATACACCTAGTTCCACATTAGGCTTTGTTTGGTTGCGTATGTATTTATCTCAATTCACATGTGTTGAAGTGGAATTAAACTAAGTTCCATTACAATCCACTCTAACATATATGAATTGAGGTGGATACACATACACCCAAACAAGGGCTTAAGCAGCTCTGAGCTCGTGAGAATCACAAGTCACAAACAATATGCAAAAATTTCAGGAAATGGTGAAGGCAGGTAGCTACATTGGCTTTGGGAACAAGTCACAAAAACTATTAGCATTGCAGAAACACACCTTACCTGAAATCTCGCGATTCATCAATCGATAGTGTGAATGCACGGGAGCAAGAAGGCCATCTGTTGGACGGGAGGAACAAAGACTAGCCATGGCAGAAAGTACTGATGGCTGATTTGTTGTGAGAAAAAAACACTACTGAATGGCTGTTGTGAGAAAAAAAACACTACTGAATGGCTGGCAGATTCAGCTGATCAAGCGAAAAGGTAGAATGATCGTATGGACAACTGTTGAATGTGGACCATTATCTTTTGCATCAGCTGTGGAGGAAGAAAGGACTCTCTTTGTTTGTCTGCGTTGGGCTTGATATGGCCATGTTTAGTCACTAGCCTATGATTTCGGCAGATTCTAAGCAAAATAGCAAATGTTACAACCAAACATTCGAACTGGTTGAGCACGAAAC
>Ga0182004_10004201_pt1 | contig 11583 bp, 7 predicted proteins | sample Sormic07211540_1_FD_120479 | JGI IMG/M metagenome (GOLD analysis project Ga0182004, IMG submission 120479) | Endophyte microbial communities from Sorghum bicolor roots, Mead, Nebraska, USA - 072115-40_1 MetaG | ecosystem: Host-associated > Plants > Roots > Unclassified | place: USA: Nebraska...
CGCCGGTGCAAAATTCAAGCCGGCAATGGATTGATTGCTTCACAGGACAAACATAAGGGCTCACCTGGCCAGCAAGGTGGTAGTTGTCAGATTGGTGAAACAGAAGGGTATCCATGGCCATACCTTCCAGAGGACATCTGGCGTCATATACATTCGTAATGCCATTGCGAGATGCTGCCCGAGCCGCTTGCGTGTGTCGTGCCTTTCTATATTCGTGGAGGAGCTTCCCCAACCTTACTTTCAGTAAGCAAACATTGGACTTGAAGGCTGGTGGTACCAGGGCTGAAACTATAAGAGATTTTGCCAACAGAGTTGATCACATTATGAAGAACCACCTGGGCACCGGCGTGAAGACACTTACGCTTTTTGGTGGTCCAAACAGTGCAAGGCACCAGCGTCGTCTTGACAGTTGGCTTGAGAAGGCTGTAACACCAGGCATTGAAGAGGTCACCATTTGTCTGGATGAACAATTCACGGCTAAGAAGTACATGTTCCCGTGCTCCATTTTATCCCATGGGAATGGAGACTCCATTCGTCGTTTTAATCTTGCTCATTGTGCTTTTCGTCCAACAATTGGATTTGGTTGCTTGAGAAGTCTAGCGAGAGTACATCTGTTTTTTGTGCATATTGAAGGGGACGAGTTAGGGTGCTTTCTTTCCAATTCTTTAGCTTTGGAATTTTTGTGCCTCGATAATTGTTTCAAGTTAGTTTATGCTAAGATACCTTCCCTTCAGCGGCTAAACTATCTGTCAGTAATTAGTTGCTGCAAACTGAAAGTAATAGAAAGCAAAGCTCCAAATCTGTCCAGTTTTCACTTTGAAAGCGATCACCATGTACAAGTATCACTTGGAAAAGCATTGCAAGTGAAGAAGCTACACATTAACTGTTGGCTCTGTTTGTGTCAGTGGTGCTGAACTTGCATCTAGCACTACGCCAAAACATCCAAACAATGAGATGGCCAAGACACCATTAGTATCTAATAAATTTCTCTACCTTGATTGTTTGAGTATCACTCTTAATGGATCGACCTTTTCTCGGAGCTTTGATTATTTTTCTATGGGTTCTTTTCCTTCCTTGGAGACTTTTATCTTGGACATATCACAACAACTCAAGGAGCATCCCATCTATCAGAGAATCCGTTTTTTCCCCTTTGCGAGGACTTGGGTTTATCTAACATGCCACATGCTCAGAGCCTGGCTAAACTAATTTGTCTTATCCTTGGCAATGGATGGTCCCTTCGAGCAGGGGAGGATGAAGAAGAAAACCAGGTTGCATTTGGATGGCAGAATACTTGCAGCTGCTAAAGATGGATATGCAGGGGCTGATGATGCTGAAGTGGGTTTGTCTTTGGAAAATATGGCATTAAATTAAATTAGTTTGGAGTCTTTTTTGAAACAGCCTTCTGGCTAGCTTCCTGTTGTTGGACTTTTGAAACAGATAATTCTCATTATTTATTTGTGTGTTTTTTTTTAAAAGGACGCGCTGCATGCACGCATCACACATACATTGCATGCATCAGACATCGACGTGACGTGGGTCTATCTCCATCCGATCGACCATTTGTTAAACCGGTAAAGATCGTCTGTGCAAGTAAAACGACACGTATCTTGCATATTTTTTCGACAGTCATCAGTCGATCAGGGGAGGGCGGGGAGCCCAGCTAGCTGGAGAGCGAAAGAACAAACGATCGGTATACGTGCAGCGATATATAGATGATTGTTCTCGGTTGGTACGTATCAAACAACGACATGGATGCGTATCGGGCGACAATGATGAGGAGATATACACATGCCAAATGCCATGCAATGCATGCCCGGCCGGCCATCGTGCGCGCATGCAGCCAGATCTTTGTCAGCTCTTGTATTTTCTACTCCCTCATCAGTTAGCGTCGTTGGTAGCATAGCAATAGTACCGCGATGATGTGCACGCATGCACCATCTCAGAGCCCCGGGCTGGCCGCCTCTTGCGATCGAGATGCATGTCGAGGACGTACGGGAGAATGATGAGGGCAACCATGGGGGGTCATGTCATGATGAGGCTGGCCTGCATGATAGCCACAGCCCTGACGATGTGGAAGTGGAACTGTGGAAGGCACTGTTGGTCCACTCCACTGCATGCCCATGTCAGTCACCGCACGCACACCACAGTTCTAATTAATTTATTGTCAAATTAGTTTCTAATTAGGTTTAAAAATTCTTCTCACAAAATAATTATAGTTTGTATAATTAGTTTTTTAAAATGTATACATGTGCTTAAATATCTTATGAGATAGGGGAGGAACTAAACAAGCCTACGCTTTGCCAATAGACTAGACAGGTAGCCTGACTGGGTTTATCTCTTCCAATTTCCAAACGCTTGATGGCGGAAGTGAAACTACTGGCCTCATCTTTTTTTTTCCCCGATCGCGCCACTCGCCAGCACTGCTGCTACGCCTGGAATGGAAACTTTGTGCATGCGTTTGGGTGATGGCCTGATGGGTGCACCAAAAAGGCAAAAACTCATTGCGTTAAATTTGGATTTCAAAGGGGAAAAAAGTAGAAAATTAATGATCAAATGAACAACTAACCCGGCCGGAGCTAGTAACTAGTTTCCGTACTTCTATCACTATCTGCGTTCCCCTTGCTCCTTCAGTCATGCATCCTATAGAGGGCAAGACAATCTGTTTAGGGGCAAGTGTTTATTATGCCATGTCTCTGAAACACGCATATAATTATGTAACAGAGAAAGTCATGTAAACAAAAAAAATCATCCTATTTGTTTAAGCTTATCAACTAAATCTACCTACAATTCAACAATATTTTTCTCTCACAACAAATCAGCAAATAATACTTTTTACCACAAATTTTTAGCCAATACTTTAATAAACTCGATGTACTTTTACATGCAAAAGAACAGATGATCGATCTGCGGTTCCAATCAACAAGTCCTATAAAAAAGATGAAGACCCTTAAAGTCGATCTACTAATCAATCTACTGAATCACCTGAATTTCAGTTTCGTTCAGGGCTTGAGGCAACAAAAAGGGTCTCCTTCCTCCATCACTGTGGCGTTCTTTAGAAGATTATACTGTACTCTCTCTGTCGTGTAATACATTGTGTTCTAAGAATTTTAGGATAAATTAAGAGAGAACACAAAAGACATATGTACTCTCATTTTATTTCCTGCTTTATCATCAACGTGATTGACAATGATTAGTTGATAAATGAAAAGTATTTAACGCAAAATTAATTTTTATCCTCTTGAATGTATTATATTTGAGGATAAATATTGAAAGCTAGAATATACTATATTACAAGACGTAAGAAGTATGTCAACATATAATTAACCAAAAGCCTTACACAAGGTTACCAAATATGAGTTGTGTAATTTTTAGAGCCGGAAGTTATATTATTCACATTTCCTACATCTCAGTTGCCTGAGATGAGGATACTATCCTAGCGACACACCCGCACGCTTCACATCTCCAGCCTACACCTCTCTCTCTCTCACTCACTCACACACACACAGACACACACACATGCACGCATGCACACACATACACACACAGGCTCCATGTGCGAGCTCCTCCCCATGCCCCACCCCCAATCCGGCGACCTCCCTATCTCTGGTGAGTGAATCCTACATCGGCATGGAGGCTTCATGCAGATTCCGCGAGGTATGTCCTCCTCCTCCTCCTCCTTCTAGATCTAAAAGTTAGGGTTTCGATGAGCTCTCCCTCTTATCTTCCACAACTCTAGTGGGCTTCAAAGGTAAAAGTTTGGGGGAGGAAGGTCAGCTAGGCAGTGGGGATGGTGGAGGGCGGTTTAGGGGGCCCTGGCGGCGGTGGGGCGGCCGGGACAAGTCAGGGCTACGGCGTTGTGGCCATTCACTGGAGTTGGAGAAGAAAGCGGTAGTAGGAAGGCCCCAAGGAAAGTTTGAGCAACAACCATAGGTGGGCACCAATGTTGTTCTAGACCGAAGACTTCAAACATAAGGAAGCCATTGAATTGCCAAGAACTCAGGAATGGCGAAGCGAGAGCAAAAGTTATGCGAAGAGTGAATAGCAAAGCTAGATGCTATAATAGAAGGATCATTATTCATCGTCATTTACATTATTGCTTGGAGGGACGTACTATTTATAGGCCACCGCCCTGCCACGGGCGTGATAGGTTCTTGGCGGAGCTCCGCGACCTCCTTCTTCTCCCTCCTACTACCGCTTTCTTCTCCAACTCTAGCAAATGGCCGCGATGCTCATACCTAACCTAGCCTGGCTGCCTCCATCGCCGCTAGGGCCACTAAACTACCCTCCAGCATCCCTACTACCTGGTTGACCTTCCTCGCCCCAAACTTTCCCTTTTGAAGCCTAGGAAGATGAGAGGGAGAGCTCATCGAAACCCTAACTTTTAGATCTAGAAGGAGAAGAATATACCTCGCAGGTTCGCCTGAAGACTCCATGCCTACATCGGATCCGTTCGCTAGAGTTGGGAGGTTGCTGGATTTGGGGTGGGGCGTGGGTAGGAGCTCACAGGGAGCGTCAAGCGCCAGTGTGTGTGTGTGTGTGTGTGTGTGTGCGCGCGCACGCGTGCGTGTGTGTGTCTGTGTGTGTGCGCGCGTGTGTGTGTGTGTGGTGTGTGTGTGTGAGAGAGAGAGAGGTGCTGGCATGGAAGGGAAGCGTGTGTGGGTGTGTTGCTAGAATGGTATCCTCATCTTAGGCGTGCGGAGGAGCTACAAACATAGGACTTCCTTTGTATGACCGCACCTCATGCTCTCGTGACAACTTCAAGAGTACCTTTGGTCACCCAACTATAAGCCCTAGATGTTGCTATCCAAACCTAGCAAATTCTTGGCTAGTTATGAGACGGAGGTAATATCAATAGGTGGAGATGCTCTTAGCTTTGGCCTCTCCCAATCCTTTGATTTTTGAAAAGATTAAAAAACTTCTCCAACAACTACCAATTTGATATGAAACAACTCACAATTTCACCTCCCAATCTACTGGCACTTGGAAAAAATGACCCCCCGTGTAGATAAATCCGTGCAGTCACGGTCGCGTGTATGCTAGTTCATGCCCATCCCATCTCTCTCCTCGAATCCACCAACTTGCTTTGAGGTCAACACTAGGAGGTCCTCCGGACTCTACCCGCCTTGGGTGTCACTATGTGCACCCTGTCGACCAGCAATAGAGACCCGCCATTTATACTGAAGCATCCCGTACGATCTAGGGTCACCATCATGGCCCTATCGGCTAGCTAAGGGTGCACGTCATCAGCACCTAGCAAAGCTAGAGCAAAAGCGTGACATCTAGGCCAGGTCACCATCATAGCCCCACTACCCAACAAATTGCCAAAACTAGAGCAGCCTAAGACATGTGTTCCACAACTGGTGCTATTAGTGGAGGTGTGGACATTCTGGTGGTCCCTAACCGTAGAGGAGGACACCTTTTTCACCAAGAAACTGCACGGCCCTAGCGGCTGGCCTAGGCTACTCGTGTTCTAGGACATGTAACCCGACGATGGAACAAGCCAACCCCCTCCGTAGAGCGAAGCCGTTCATCATCTAACGTTAACTAATTAATTATTTTAGGAATGAATTATTAGAAACTATTGGTGATGCATGGTGTTATTTAGTTCTCCCAATTATTTTTTACAACTTGGAAAACTCCTTTGTTTTTGGAAGAAATTCTTGAGAACTCTTGGAGATGTTCTAATCTAGAGCTAGTGTAATGCCATCAAAATAATGATCAAGTAGAATAATATTTAAAACACTGTATGATTGTGTCACAAGATCAAATGGTCTATTTATCATGCCGAGGACAGGAATATTTTCATTAGATTTGGATAAAAGTCCATTCTAGTGACTCATGGATTTACACAATTAGGAAACATGGAAGATACATGTGCTATTACGTTAGTAGCCAACAAAAGTCTATCTATTCCCTATAGCTACAAGAAAAAAAGTGTGCCACACACAAACAGAATACACACATTTTGCCAAAATATCACTTTCATTAAATATAGAATGAACATAAAATAGGTAATAGTACTAAAGTTAAAATCAACTTCTAAACCTTCTTATCACTTTGAAAAGATTAAAAAACTCTTGGTCTCCAAATCTTTTGGCACTTGGGAAAATAAAACCTACCTTGTTCGCACCCACCCCACCTCTCTCTTCAACCCCATTGACTCGCTTCGAGGTCACCATCAAGAGGTCCTTAGAACTCTAACCGCTACTCGGTGTCACCATCCACACCCCCATCAACTAGCAACAAAAACACTTGACACCGACGGTGGGGCAGTCCGTATGACGCAAGATCACCATCATGGCCTCGATGGCCAACAAATAGGGCACGTTGTCAGCACCTAGAAAGTTGGGGCATACAGTAACATGTTGGGTCACAATCATGGACTCACTAGCTAGTGAACGTCCCTCATCATATCCATGCAGCCAGAGTCGATGATACCAATGCTGAAACCAGAGCAGCCTGAGACGTGTGTGCCATAGGTGATGCCATTGGTGTGAGTGTCGATGTTCCGTTGGTCCCCATCCGTAGAGGAGGTAACCTTCTTCACGAGAGAGGCTACATGGACCTAGCGGCCCACCTAGGATGCCCGTGTTCTAGGACATCTGCCCCGACAATGAAACACACCTATGATTAAACCACCTAAAAATTGCGCCATCAAGATCAAATGGTGTATTTGTCATGGCGAGGACAAGAATCATTTCACTAGACTTGGACAAATGTCTATTCTAGTGAGTTATGGACTTACACAATTAGGAAATGGGGAAGATTCATGTGCTATTGCGTTAGTAGCCAACAAAAGTCTACGTATTCCCTATAGCTACCCGATATAAAAAAGTGTGTCAGACACAAACATAATACACACATGTTGCAAAAATATTACTTCAACAACAACTCCTAGTTTCACCATCATAATCTTTTGGCACACAAAAAAATAACCCCCACGTGTGCGGATACATCCACTCAGTCATGGTCACGCGTATCCTTGTTTGTGCCAGCCCCACCTCTCTCCTCCACCTTGTTGACTTGCTTCGAGGTCACCATCAGGAGGTCCTCTAGACTCTACTCACCACCCACTTTCACCATCCATGCCCCATTGACAAGCAACACCACCGACACCGGAGCAGCCTGTACGATCCAGGGTCACATTCACGGACCTGCTAGCCAGCGAGTGAGCCTCATTGTCAACATCCCAATAGCAAAAAGCAACGTTGCTGGTGCCGAAGCCAGAGTAGCCTGACACACATTCCCATAGCCAGTTCTACTGGTGTGAGTGCCGATGTTCTGGTTTCCCCTGACCACAAAGGGCGATGCCTTCTTCACCAAGAGGTTGCATGGTCCCAGTGGGCCAACCTAGGATGCTTGTGTTCTAGGATGTCTACCCTGATGATGAAACACTCCTATGATTGAACCACCTAATGATTGCGTCATCAAGATCAAATGGTCTATTTGTCATGCCGAAGACAAGAATCTTTTCACTAGATTTGGACAAAAGTGCATTCTATTGAGTCATGGATTTACACAATTAGAATACAGGGAAGATACATGTGCTATTGCGTTAGTAGCCAGCAAAAGTCTATCCATTCTGTATAGCTACAAGATAAAAAATGTGCCACACACACATAATACACACATTTTGCAAAAATATCACTTTCGCTAAACATAGAATGACCATGGAACATGTAATAGTACTAAAAGTTAAAATTAACATGTGAACCTTCTTATTGCTTTGAAAAGATTGAAAAAGCACATGTCCAACAGTGCTCGATTTCACTTCCCAATCTTTTGGCACTTGGAAAAAATGGCCCCCATACATGGATACGTCTGCGCAGTCATGATCGCACATATCCTTGTTTGTTCCCACCTTGCCTCTCTTCTCAACTCCATCTGCTCATTTTGAGGTCACCATGAGGAGGTCATCCAAACTACTCGCCACTTGGTGTCACAATATAATCTATGACCCATCGACCAACAATATAGACTTGCCATCAACATTGTAGGCCATACAATCTAAGGTTATCATCATGGGCTCATGGCCCCGCCGGCCAATGAATGGGGCACGTTGTCAGCACCCAGGCAACCAAAGCATACCATAACATCTAGGGTCACAATCATGACCCAACAGGCACATGAACAAGCCTCATCATAACATCTAAGCAGCCAAAGGTGACACCAAAACTAGAGCAGCCCCAGAAGCATCTGCCATAGCTAGTGCCATTGGCATGTGTGCTGATGTTATGGTGGTGCCAGATCAGAGAGGAGGATGCCTTCTTCACTGAGAGGTTGCATGGCCCTAGCGATCGACCCAGGTTGTCTATGTTTTGCAGGTCATTGGACCTGATGATAGAACACAAAGTTGAACCGCCTAATGATTACATCATCAAGATCAAATGGTATATTTATCACAGCGAGCATATAAATTTTTTCACTAGATATGGACAAAAGTTCAATATAGTGAGTCATAGATTTATACAGTTAAGAAATGGGGAAGATACATGTGCTATTGTGTTAGTAGCAAACAACTCTATCCATTTCCTCATAGCTACAAGATACAAAAAGGTGTGCCACACACAAATAGAATATGTATGTTTTGCAAAAATATAACTTTTGCTAAACATAGAATGACTATAGAATAGATAATAGTACTCAAAGTTAAAATCAACATGTGAACCCTCTTATCACTTTGAATGTATCCTTAAACCTTTTCTAAGAGTTCCTTGTGGTCAATACCTTCTATATTCTCTTTGGACAATAGCTTGTGCAATTAGCTCTCTACACTCAAGAGTCGGCATAGTAAGCATTGTCTAGTATGATATAAAATGATATATCCATGACCAAGAGCATCTCCAAGAGTCCCCAAAAGCCTCTCATGATCCATTTATTTTTTGAGAGATTGAAAAAACACATCTTTAATGACTCCTAGTTTCACCTCCCAATCTTCAGGCACATGGAAAAATGACCCCCACGTGTAGATACATCCACGCAGTCACAATGGCACGTATCCTTGTTCATGCCTGCCCACCTCTCTCCTCAACCCCATTGACTCGCTTTGAGGTCACCACTAGGAGGTCCTCTAGACTCAACCAGCCTCCCAGTGTCAGCATTTGTTCCCCATCAACTAGCAACGGAGACCTACCACCGACGCCGGAGTAGCCCGCCGATCTAGGGTCACCATTATGGCCCCACCGATTAGCGAATGGGGCGCATTGTCAATACCTAGGTAGCGGGAGCATACCTTAACATCTAGGGTCACAATCATGACCCCACCGTCTAGCGAATGAACCTCATGGTTGACATCCAAGCTATCAGATACAAGCTCGTGCTATCGGTGTAGGTGTTGACATTCTGGTGGCCCTTGATCCCATAGGAGGACGCCTTCTTCACCGAGAGGCTACATGGCCCTAGCGATCGACCTAGGCCACCTATGTTCCAGGACGTCTACCTCGACAAAACACGCCAATGATCAAATTGCCTAATGATCACGTCATCAAGATCAAATGGTCTATTTTTTGAAGTGAACATAAGAATCTTTTCATTAGATTTGGACAAAAGTCCATTCTAGTGAGGCATGGATTTACACAATTAGGAAATAAGGGAGATACATGTGTTGCATTAGTAACCAACAAACTTTATCTATTCCCAATAGTTACAAGCTAAAAATGTGTGACACACACAAACAGAATACAACATTTTTCAAAAATATCACTTTCACTAAACATAGAATGACTATAGAGTAGATAGTGGTACTCAAAGCTAAAATCGACATGTGAACCTTATCATCACTATAATTGTATCCCTAACTTATTTTTGTAGGTGCACCAGAGTATGCACTGGAGCTTAAGTCCAAAGAGGTATGTTTGCACAGACCGAAACCATCTCCGGATTAACCCTTTTACACAAAGTGAGGACTCAAGATAAAAGTTTAAGGGAGGTGCTATGCGTATACGTGCCTATTCCAGATGAGGAGTTAGGCCATAAGCAAATTTTGGACATGGTGTGTTATAGGTATTTGGATAGTTTTGGATTGTTTACATTAGCAGTGCTTTGTTTTTGTTAACCATTCATGAAGTATTTCTGATTGAAAGGATCCATGAATGGGAGATAAACACATCTATTCATGAAGAAAAGTGTGTGGGGATCACAACTTGAATTGATGATATCATGGTTTGAACTTTGAACATGTCTACTTGTTGGCGCATGGTTTGAACTTTCAACACGTCTACTTGTTGGCACATAGTAACAAGGAACCCAATAACAAGGAACCCGTACATGGCTCACAAGAGTAGTAGTCTAATTTATTTAATTATACTACTAGTTTTGAAAGATAAGGAAAAAGTTTTAGCATTATGATGGTTGTTAAAAATGGTGACTCCTTTTCCTTGGGTAATGATGTAGTTCTAGATGGCTATATGAGCTAGGTCCAATGATGATGTGGGGTACGGCCCAAGCATGGCCCATCATCATGTCATCATGATAGGCCCATGTTGTGATCATGCTATGTTTGGACCATGCCCTTGGTCTAGATAGTGCTTGCATGAGCACATGGTCACCTCATCAGTGGCCTTTTATAGGGAGCCTAGAAATGGCTCATTCTAGCTAGACCCATACAAACTATCCTCCTAACTCCTAAATCCTAGCTAGCTAACACATCTATGCTCACCTAACTCACCCTCCGACTGTAGCTGTGTTCCCTATTGTGCTCCCCTACACTCTATCGCTAGTCAATCTCCCCTCCCCTCTTGGCCTCCATTGTCATGTTTCTCCCCTCTTTCTGTCTTGTTCGTGGTAGTTAGAAGACACAACAGTGACAATGGCTGGATAACATGGCGCTCGATGAGATCGAGGCATCCAACACAGTGACGATTAGATTACCTAGTGCTTGTCTAGGATGATCAATTCAATTTAAGTATATGCATACCTTTTCCCATGATTCAAGAATAGCCATAGAGGACTATATTTCATAGATGTATGAATCCTACGATACGTGCAAAAGCTATGAAACCATTAGGAAGGGCACAACAACCCCATTTGATTCGGCCGGCTCCTTTTACCTTGAAAAACACATAGGAACAACAAATCCTTGTTGAAGAAGAGAAGTGAGCAAGAGTGAAGAGTAGAGCACGCATGAGAAGCGTGGTCGCTATGAACAAAGTGGGATTAGATATGGATCTTCGAAATAAGAGTCTTTCTACTTTCTATAAGTGAATTATTGATCAAGAGAATAGAAAAAACCCCATGTATATGTGAAACTATGCTCTTAGAACACCTTCTTCCATGCTATTGAAGCAGGCGAACAGGCGAGTGAGTGAAGAGAGAAGCCATGCCTCTTTCAAGGTGAGGCAAGCGATGAACAAGTAGATGCTACCCTTAGACCTATTCTCTCTTTTGGTAGCATACACCATGATGGGCTAGGCTAGGAAACCATATTCGATATGATAGGACAGGTAAACAAAGCAAGGCCTAGGTCGAGAGCCAATTTCATATTCTCCGGTTCCATTCCTGATCGAACTCCCTTCCTGTCATCGTATCTTGTGTAAGAATCGCTTTCAGGCTTCTTATCGCTTTCTCATCAGTGGCAGTTTTGTC
>Ga0182004_10004202_pt1 | contig 11581 bp, 14 predicted proteins | sample Sormic07211540_1_FD_120479 | JGI IMG/M metagenome (GOLD analysis project Ga0182004, IMG submission 120479) | Endophyte microbial communities from Sorghum bicolor roots, Mead, Nebraska, USA - 072115-40_1 MetaG | ecosystem: Host-associated > Plants > Roots > Unclassified | place: USA: Nebraska...
GTTTTGTTTTTCTCTTTCTTCTTTTCCAAGTTGAGCACTTGATCACCTTGTGGTCATCACCATCATCACCATGATCATCTCTTGCTCCATCACTTGGCATGTACCAACCTCATTAAGTCTACATACACTTAGCATAAAGGTTAGTACTAGGGTTTTATCAATTATCCAAAACCAAACTAGGGCTTTCACCATCTCTGCCTCCCTCCTCCTCCATGTGACCTCCACGCCATCGAAGATGAGCCTCTCTCTCCTCCTTCCTTGCGACATCCATGGCCATCGGAGTGGGGCCACGGCGGGTGGCTTCCAGTGAGCCGCGCACCCTCCCTCCCTCCCTGCTCTCGCATCCTCGTGTGCTGTGACCTCAATGTGTGGCTCCGACGAGGTAGGTAGGGAGGGATCTAGATCTGAGGTATCTCTTCCCCTCCTTTCTCCCACTGGACCCCAGATCTGGCTCCCTTCTGCTGCACCTCCTCCTCCTCTTCTTCCCCTTCTCGATCTAAGGATTTTTGTGGTAGCTAGTGTTCCAGTGAGTTAGATCTCGTCGCTGTTTTGCAATGATTCATTTTCAATGTTGCAACAGATGATGTGGAATGTTGCAACGGTACCTTTTTTTTGGTTGTTGCAACACGTATTTCTCTGATGTTGCAGAACAGTTCTTGAGATATTTTATTTTTTTTTTGTTGTTGCATCCGATTCTCCTCCGATGTCGCAGAAGAATTTTTTTTGTTGAAACATGTGTTTTTTTCGATGTTGCATTAGTAGTGATTGAGATATTGTAATAGTTTTTTCTCATTGTTGCAGCAGATTCTCCCCCGATGTTGCAGTAGATTTTTTATTGCAACATACGTTTTTTTGAATGTTGCATTAGTAGTGCTTGAGATGTTGTAATAAGTTTTTATCAAATGTTTTAGTATATTTCCCTCGATGTTGCAATAGAATTTTTTTATGTTGAAGTTTATTTTTTTGTTTGTTGCATTAGATGGTTTCCAATGTTTCAATAGCTTTTTCCGTTTGTTTTAGTAGTGTTTTCTCTTTGTGTTGCATTTTAGATGTCTTTCGATGTTTGCAATAGTTATAGCTAGAGGACAGACTATGGTGGTGAGCTGGTGGTTAGGTCAGAGGTGTTGGGTTGGCGAGGTTGTGGGCGGACAGATCTGTGCACGTGGGGTCGCCTTTCTTCTCTATGCGGGCGCGGGGCATGAGTCGTTTTCGGTGGGAAACGAGTTGGCGGCAGACGGATATGCTAGGGTGCGGCGGGGTGAGGAGCGGGCGGATCCCGTGCTCGTGGGGGTGGGGATGGGCTTCTTGTGCGGAGAGCGGACGAAAGGTGGTCCTTTACACGGGGCGAGTTGGTTGGGGAGCTGACGGTTTTTTTCTCCATGTGGTGCGGGTAGAGAGCTCGGCGTCCGAACGCGCTGTTGGCGCCGGACGTCCGGGCGCTAGCAGTATCGATATTTAAAGGGTTCAAATATTTTGTTCTCCTAGTCTGAAGAGATAAATCAGATTATAACAAGACATGAAGACCAGAAGAACCTTTTCCTTTGGAAACTTGGTTCTTGTGGGGAAGCTAGGCTCACAGCACTATGGTGATCTGCTGCTCGACAACCCCTGTCCGTCCCCACGGGCCAGGGACAAAGTAAGACTATCTCCAACAATCGTCACCCAAAATACAAACCCATTTGTCCTTTGGGTAGCGCTACAGTTAAAAGGTTTCATACCTATTTTTAGTCTTCTCCAACCACAAGACCTAAAAGACAACACTCTCTGCAAACGAGTCTCGAAGAGAGAGGATACCCAAATTTGGGTTATGGCTCTCCTGATACCCAAAGTAGGTCTTCTGTATGGGTACTCTGTTGGAGGCTATGGGTATTGTGTTGGAGACCCATTTTGGGTTTGGGTTGCCAAATGGGTGTGGTGTCGGAGACAGCCTAAACGACCGAAGGAATGTGGCGAGGGCAAATCGGTCCAGCCCTCCAGCTTCCCGCGAAATCTATAGTCGGCGGCGCGAGGCAGGAGTTTGGGGAAAATTTCGCGGGCCGGGTGCGAGCAGAGCCGCCGCCGCCGTCTCGCGGGGGAGATGGGGAAGGAGCGGGAGGAGCAGGTGGCCATGGTGCGCGCGGTGCTCGGCGACGGCACGCCGGAGATGGACATCATCCGTGCTCTCCACATGGCCGGCGACGACCCCACCAAGGCCATTAACATCCTCCTCGACTTCAACCACAACGCTGCGCCACCTCTCCCGCCGACGCCGACGCCGACGCCGTCGCCGTCTCCCTCCCCTCCGCCGGGGAAACCCGCCAAAGCCCTCGTCGACTCAAACCCACCACCACCACCACCAAGAAAAGCCCCTACCCGGCCCATGCCCACGGCAGAGAAATCTAAGCCCGCCGCACCCACAACCAACGGTGGCGGCGGGGAGCACTGGTGGCTGGTGGGGAGCGCCGAGATGGCGGGGCTGTCCACCTGCAAGGGCAGGCGAATTGCCTCAGGGGACGCAGTCACCTTCACCTTCCCCAACGCCGCAGCCGCCGTGGGCAAGAGCCGTCCAGGCCGTGCCGCCCTAGCTTCCTGCTCCTCCGAGATCATGCGCTTCTCCACCTCAAGCCACGGGGAGGTACTGCTGCCCGCCCCAATTCTTGACGCTGCATCAAGCCATTGTATGAAGTATGAACACTTTGTTACTCTTTAGGTGGGGCGCATCCCCAATGAGTGGGCAAGGTGCCTCCTTCCCCTTCTCAAGGAGAACAAGTTAAAAGTCAAGGGCTCGTGCAAATCAGCTCCCGAGGTGCTTACCATTATGGACACTGTCCTCTTGTCAGTGAGGTAAATGAACTGCGACTGAAACTAAGTCCAATTTATTTGCATTTTAGCATCTTTGTTGCTTGACTACACCACCTTCACTGAGGTTTTGTACTTTTCTAGTATATATATCAACAGTTCAATGTTTCATGATCAAAAGCAATCGGCGCCCAAGGCAGCTCGTGTTGCTCCAGATGACTCCACATTTCACCCCCTACCTGCACTTTTCAAATTGATAGGGGTTGCTCCTTTTATAAAGGTGAGCTGTGTGCTCTTATCATCTCCTGTTGGTTTTATCGTCTAGTGCATCATCAATTCAAAACTCTTGGTATAGGTGAATGTATAAATATGCATTGCCAAAGTTTGTACAATTGTGTAATTAGGAACTCTTTGGTATCCTGAAATCATCCCTGATAGATATTTTCCGAATAGTCATTGATGAATACTGAAAGCAAAAAATTAAGAAGTATGAAAACCGTTTTACCTCAACAGTATAGATCATATGATTTTAGAATGTGAATAAAGGTATAAAAAGACATTAAAAGAAACAATTCCATTTAAGTTATGTGTATTGCTCTTTCTCTGGAATCAGCATTTTAGTATGGTCTGATTTTTTTTGGTTCGACATAAATTCAAAACAGGCCGCCTTTACTCCAGAAGATCTTTATTCCAGGAAGCGACCAATTGAAACAAAGGTAATAGTTTAGTACATTCATTACACTGCTATCAAAATAATAAATATTTGCCTTTTATGTTTTATCTGCCTGAACAGAGCAGTATAGGAGCGCCTGCCACAAAGTTGACATCCGAGAGATTGAGGTTGTCTTCTGATGGAAATGAAGACGATCACGGCGAAGAAACTGTTTCAGATTCAGATTTGGATGATATAATTGGGATCTCAGACAGCTCTGCACTAGAGGTAATTCAACAGCACATTGCTGTGCAGAGTTGCAGCAACCAGTTGATATTATCCTGACCTCAGTGTGCTCTGAATCAATATTTTGTAGGAAAGGGCTCCCCCTGATTCTCTGCTGTGTGATCTACGCTCTTATCAAAAGCAGGCACTGCATTGGATGCTGCAGCTTGAGAAAGGTAGTTCTTCCCAGGATGCCGCTACAACCCTTCACCCTTGTTGGGAAGCATACAAACTTGAGGACAAGTATGTATGTGTTGTATTAGCTGTTTTTAATAACCATTGTAGCAAATAGTTGAACATTACATTTCACATTTTATTGCATTTATTATTTCAGGAGGGAGCTAGTTTTGTACTTGAATGTGTTTTCAGGCGATGCTACAACTGAATTTCCTAGTACATTACAACTTTCTAGAGGAGGGGTAAGGACATTCTTAATATTGGACTTCTTTATGTTTAGCATTTCTATTGATAGCTACTGTTTCTGGTTGAAATATACGACCAATTCTATTAACTGACTCAGCAAAAATTAAGATTCTGGCAGATGCAATGGGACTGGGGAAGACTATTATGACGATAGCTCTTCTTCTTTCTGATTCTAGCAAAGGGTGCATCACAACTCAGAATGCTGCTCAGATCCCTAGAGAAGCTAGTGGGTTGGGTGAATCGCATGATGATGTGAAGAAGCTTGCTAGCCCTTTCTCTTTTAGCAAACACAAGAAACCTAAGGCCCCACTTATTGGAGGAAGCAATCTAATTATCTGTCCAATGACACTAATTAGTCAGTGGAAGGTATAGTTCTAATTGTGGCACCACCACACTGTTGCCTATGCTACATTTATGTGTGCTCATTTTGCTGCAGAGAAGTAAAAGATAAAAGGTCAACATAATTTTGACTTGCTTTACCAATTTCATCTGTAAATGTTTCCTGCAACTATTTTTCTGAACACTAGAGTTGATATTATGAATAACAGGCGGAGATTGAAGCTCATACTAAGCCAGGCACTGTGAGTATATATGTTCACTATGGACAAAACAGGCCAAAAGAGGCGAGCATCATTGGTCAGAGTGATATTGTCCTGACTACATATGGTGTTGTGTCATCAGAATTTTCAATGGATGTAAGCTCTGAGATCTCATCTCTCTCTCAATTTACTCTCAATATGTTCAAGCTTTTGTAAACATTTTTGTTGGTTAAGATAACTTAGATAGCACCAGACCATGCAATTGACTGGTCATTTGCATACTTTTACCACAACAGTCACTTGATAATGCATTGCCTTTTTGCTTGTCTTTCTGCTTTCGTCCTTCCCCCATATTTCTGCATTTGATCCTTCATGTCATACTTATGCAATCTTATTGGTAAAATATGGTTTGCTTAAATTTGGTTCATATACATGCATAAAGAAGATAGCCATGTTAACCAAAGTGTGCATGCAATGATGGGGAACTTGCTGGGGCTATTGCTATTAATATTAGGTTTGAATTATGCAAACTTATTCTTTACTGAACTTTTCGTATCTGCTTGTGTAGGGTTCAACGGAAAATGGGGCTTTGTACTCTGTACATTGGTTCAGAGTTGTGCTTGATGAAGCACACATGATAAAATCTTCTAAAAGTTTGATATCCCTAGCTGCGGCTGCTTTGACTGCAGATCGGCGCTGGTGTCTCACTGGTACACCAATTCAGGTGAGAATATGTGCAGGTCTATCAGTCTTTGTTAGAACTCCCTGAAGATATCATATTTATCCCTAATGCAGGATAATGGATCAGACATTTTACTCTTATTTTCGCGCATGTATTTGCATACTAGGTGCTCACACATTCAAATTTATGAAGTTTACTTTACTGACAGAACAACTTGGAGGATTTGTACAGCCTTTTCCGGTTTTTGAAAGTTGAACCATGGAGGAACTGGGCTTTGTAAGTGTGTTTTTTATTGGTTTTCATTGACTGTTCTTGTTGAATTTGACAGCTCTAAATTAATTGGACTCATGTTCGAGAAAAAAATAAATTAATTGGACTTTTGAAATTCATAATGGTCTGTTACATTATTTACATTTTCTATTTATTGTACACATCACGAGAACATTTTAGATTGTGTAGACGATTAATTTGTTTCACAGCAGTGGCAGAGAATTAGAACAATTATATTAAGGGTGCCAAACAGAAAGAGAGAAACAATAAAGAGGATCCAATTAGGATTTTTCTTACTGCATTAGTGTTAAATTTCAATGTTGTAACAGGAATGTACTAAACATGGGGGCAGCCAAGGTCCCTGCTAGCCACCCCGTCCCTCTACACTATTTCGTAGTGAATGCACCCATATCTTCTGTTTGATGAGGCTTGACAAACTTTTCTGTTAGTTACAAGGATGATATTGCTGCAAGATGCAAACCGCACTGTTGTTTTTCTTGAAAATGAAAATTATCAAATACAATTCACTTTTGGTCCGCCAATCTTGATAATTTTGAGTAAATTTCATCAGTGATCCTTGAACTTGTTAGCGTTCTCATCCAGGTCGCACTACTCTCAAAATGCATTTTTGTCATCCTAAGCTTGCTAATAATAGCACAGCATGAGCATGAAGTCCAAATCTTCAACATTTGTGTTCAACTGCCCACGTGGCATGCTGACTGTGCGACAATGCGAGTATGTGCGCCTAGCGCAGGGAAGCAGAAGTACAACCTACAGGACAGGAGTTCAACACTTCAACTCCCTGTTCTCACCAAAAGAGACCACTCCTTATGCTATTTTCAGTGAAATACGTGGTCCACTAACATTTCTGGCGTGATATGCGACTGGCAGGTGTGTCCTTGCTGTTAGTGGCATGTTCTGAATAGCCAGGGTTCGTGACCTTTTCTCGATCCTACGGAAGAGAATCTTCTACCTTTCCGTCAATGCCTTGGGGGGAGGCCTTACCCCAGGGATCAAGTGTTTTTTTTATTTATCTACTGTGACAATGCCGATGCGAAAATTTCATTAGCAGTCCATGAACTTGTCCCGCATTCTCATTTAGGTCCTGGTACTCTCAAAGTACATTTTTTTCACCCTAAATTTGTTGCTAAGTGTAAGTCTTTAGAACTTGCATTAAACGATCTGTGGCATGCTGATCATACGATGATGTGGCTCACATCTGGTGCACACTGTCAACTCCATCTCTCCTATCCTCCTCTTTATCTAGCCTTCTTCCTTTCAGCGAGCTGACCAGGCATACTATGAAGGAGTATCGACATCGAGGCCATCATTGGTACAAGCATACCTCAACAATGCCAAATCTCAGTGTGGCCAGGAGCCATCGTTGGTGGGAAAGAGAGGATAATAAAGGAGACAAGAGACATGTCATTGCATTGCATAGTCAACATGACACATGGGCACTTCTCACAAGAATTGGATTTCATGTGGTACTAATAGCGAGTTTAGGGTGCCAAACGTGCATTTTGAGATTACTGGGGCCTAGACGAGAATGCCATTTTGAGATTACTGGGGCCTAGATGAGAACGCGGGAAAGTTTAAGGACTGCTGAAGGGGCATGTCATTGCACAGTCAGCATGCCACACGTGCGGTTTAGTCAAGTTCCGATGATTTGGACCTCATGTGGTACAGTTAGCAGGTTTAGAGTGCCAAAAATTCATTTTGAGAGTACTGGGACTTGGATGCGAACACGGGACAAGTTCACGGACTGTTGATGAAATTTACCCTTCTATTTTGTTTGTACCAAGTATGTTAATTTGTTATGCTGACTGTATTCTTTGTGCAATGTAATTGAATATTTCTATTGTATTTGTAACTTTTATTTTCACCTTCTGTTTAGGTGGAATAAACTTGTACAGAAACCATATGAAGAAGGTGATGAAAGGGGCTTAAAGCTACTGCAGTCCATTTTGAAGCCAATAATGCTGAGAAGGACTAAAAACAGCACAGACAAGGAGGGCAGGTATGTTCAACTTTGGTTATGATGCATTTTTTTCCACACCGGGTTATGATGCATTTTGTCTTTCTCCCCTCTGCTTTATTAAATTGCTCAGAAGGGATACAACCAGGATGTGTACATTTTATTTGAAAAGCCTGCACTCTATTAAACCACAATCCTTTTCATATCATTTGATTGGCACATAACTTACATGCATGCTTTCGTGCAGGCCAATCCTTAATTTACCCCCTGCAAATATTGAAGTAAAATACTGTGTTTTATCTGAGGCCGAGAAGGATTTCTATGAAGCTCTATTTCGAAGATCTAAGGTAATGTGCTTCTACTGATAAGCATGTTCTTTCAGAGAAACAAATTAATTGCCTCGTGTTGGTTATAGGTAAAATTTGATCAATTTGTTGAGCAAGGAAGGGTTCTGCACAACTATGCTTCAATTTTGGAGTTACTTTTACGCCTAAGACAATGCTGTGATCATCCATTCCTTGTTATGAGGTTTGTTTACATGCAATGCTATGCATAATAGTAGCCTGTTATGGTACTTGAAATTTGGGCTCATATCTTACATGAATAGCAATAGCTTTTAAAAATTGAACATCGATATTTCTTGTATTTTGTTGTCAATTACCTATTGATGATGGAGCTTTTTTGGTTGACAGTCGTGGGGATACACAAGAGTTTGCAGACCTAAAGAAGCTTGCAAAGCGTTTTCTGCGTGGTGGTAATGGTGCTGTTAATGGTGATTCTTCTTGCATTCCCTCTAGAGCTTATATCGAAGAGGTTGTTCAAGAATTGCAAAAGGGTGAAGGGGAGTGCCCTATTTGCCTGGAAGCCTTTGAGGATGCAGTATTAACTCCATGTGCTCACCGTTTATGCCGAGAGTGTCTCTTATCTAGTTGGCGGAGTGCAACAGCAGGCCTTTGCCCTGTCTGTAGGTATTTTACATTTCAATCTTCTTCTGTCTCTCTGGTACATTTAGTTTTCTTAAAGAATTCTTCATGTCATCTTGTCATGTCCTTCACTTTGATTATATTATTGCAGAAAGTCAATGAGCAAGCAGGACCTTATAACTGCTCCTACTGATAACCGCTTTCAAATTGACGTTGAAAAGAACTGGGTTGAATCTTCCAAGATATCTGCTCTCCTGCAGGAGTTGGAGGTTCTTCGCAGTTCAGGTGCCAAGAGTATCGTGTTTAGCCAGTGGACTGCATTTTTAGATCTTTTGCAAATTCCACTTTCTAGGTAAGTAGCGTTCAGTTTATTTGAAACACTAGCATATTATGTTTTTTTCATGCTGCCACCTGTAAGATCTAAAATACATATAATTTCTTCCAAGAACCTCCATCCCCACGATACTAGACCTTCTGGTTTACATGTTTACTTTTTTGGCAGGTCTTCTTCCTTCATTGTTTTGACGAAACTGATCTTACCAACTAATTTTTGAGTTTTTGCATGGCAGGAATAATTTCTCATTTGCTAGGCTGGATGGGACATTGAATCTTCAGCAAAGGGAGAAAGTTATCAAGGAGTTCTCAGAGGACAAAGGCATTTTGGTATTTCTTCTGTTTCTTGGATCAAGACTCCATTCTAGATTAGTGTTTTTTTTTTCGAAAGATCCATTACCAGCTTTCATTGATAAGAAGGTAGCAAATATTTACAAGAGGTATTGGCGCCATAGACGCCTCATATTGCAAGGCCTTACACAGAGACGTGAAGACCCTACCGATCCTATCCTAACTGCCTACCTAACTTCCTAACTACTTGCTAAAATTTACATGATAACAGAGATCACAAGTGTTAGGACCTTCATTGCACTTGACCTATGCAGGTTCTGCTTATGTCTCTGAAGGCTGGTGGTGTTGGAATCAACCTTACTGCTGCTTCTAATGCATTTGTCATGGTATGCCCCATTGAACTTCTTTGCAATTGCAAACAAAAAACTTTGTGTTTTAAGTTATAATATCTTTGATATTGTGCTCCCCTTTTTGTCTGTCTCACATCCTTGAATTATTATTTTTTGAACGTAACATCCTTGAATCTTTACTGCTAATATTTGATATTAGCAGAGTTAACTAAAGATGGAATTCATTGATCCATTCATTTTTTTTGGTTTATCAATGTGTTGTGGTGGTGGCAATGCCATGGATGCATTGAACCAAGTACATGCATTTGCTGCGTGGCGGTGAAGCTGCATCCGTGCTTACACCTGCCTGATTAGTGTAAGTGTAACCAGGCCCGGCCCTGGGGCTGGGCGAGCGGGGCGGCCATTCCAGGCCCTCCGATGCCAAGGGGCCCTAGCGGCTATGCGTGTACACGTATGTACTCCTACCGTCCTACGTAGAGCCGTATAGCTTTGAGCATAGTGTAGCTTTTGTGGCTTGAGCTGCCCCAAAAGTACATGGGGAGCAGCCACTGGTAGAAGCTGAAATTGATGCACAACGACCATCACACTAGATAAATTTGTCATCGCTATAAGTTATCGTCTCATCTTCAGAATTGAGATCCACTAGTCACGGTTCAAGTGATAATTGTCCTAAGTGAAACATCTCTACCTTAAGTAAATCTATAGATTGTAATAAAAAAAAGTAATCTATAGAAAATGCACAAATGTCTGCAACATCAAACAAGATTTTTTAAATATACCATATAAATATAATATATTTAGGCAACAATTTTTTCTGATACTGTAGGTTTTAATACCTTTTCTTTAAATATGATCAAAACTAGAGAAGTTTGATTAGGACAATTTCAATATGATCTACAATTTCAAATGTGGGAGCATAAATTATTTCATAAAATATGTATTTTTTATATATTTCAATTATTTATTAGTAATATTATATATATAAATATATTGTGCATTATACTATTATTGTCACGATGTTAAAATTAAGGGGTCCTAATCGCCGGTTTCGCTCTAGGCCCTAGAAAACATTGGACCGGCGCTGAGTGTAACAGTAATACAGAGTACTGTTAACATATTTTTTTATGCTAACAAGTATCTTCTAGCTATCTTCCACTTGTTTGTGAGTGTCTTATGAGATGTTTGCTTAAGGACCCTTGGTGGAATCCTGCCGTGGAAGAGCAAGCTGTCATGCGCATCCATCGAATTGGTCAAACGAAGACTGTTTCTATCAGAAGATTCATTGTGAAGGTATATTTTTCCCATCAAATCTGTCGTAATCCATATTTTTATGGGGCTATTATCAGAGTATACGAGGCAGACTCTTTGACATTCTGATGCCCCGATTCTCCTGTAACTTTCTGGATTGATCATGATATGATATTGATATTATGATATGATATGATATGGCTATCCAGGGCACTGTCGAAGAACGCATGGAGGCCGTCCAGGCTCGAAAGCAGCGAATGATTTCTGGAGCTTTGACTGACCAAGAAGTCCGCACTGCACGTATAGAAGAACTGAAGATGCTTTTCTCTTGAGACGAAAAAAAGGGCTGTTGAGCATCTGATGGTCGGCATGCTTGCACATTGCATCCATGGCTAAAACAAGATGGCCGGTGTCCTTTTTTTCTCAAAGCCAGAAGTTGGAAGGTAAGGCGAGGGTAGGAAATTTGCACCGCCCAAATATCTTCCATCTTCGGGCGTTTAGCTGTTGTTGTACGCGTGGTTTGTATATCATGAACAAAATTTGAGTCAGCAATCGGCAGAAGAAAAGTTTCTTTTGTAAACTGTGCATATATAATGGCCGCCAAGAGTCCAAGACGCATCACTGAGTGAGACTGAGACAGCAACCGAAAAGAAACTTGGAAGATGGCGTGTGCTCCTATGAAGATAATCTACCTATATAACCTCAATCATTCCCCCACTTGATTTGCAACGCCAATAAATGTGCAAGAGGCTATTCCAACTTGGCCGACTGGGATCAATCGAATACATCGTCTTATAAAATTGAAATACCTGTTTGGATTTTGGAAAAA
>Ga0182004_10004203_pt1 | contig 11580 bp, 11 predicted proteins | sample Sormic07211540_1_FD_120479 | JGI IMG/M metagenome (GOLD analysis project Ga0182004, IMG submission 120479) | Endophyte microbial communities from Sorghum bicolor roots, Mead, Nebraska, USA - 072115-40_1 MetaG | ecosystem: Host-associated > Plants > Roots > Unclassified | place: USA: Nebraska...
TGGGCGGGCACCCAAGGGACTTGGGCGGGCGCCCTGCCCCCAGGCCCGATCGGCCTCCCGTTCGTTCCCGTGGCTTCTAGAGTCTTCTAGATGGTAGAAAATTGCGCGGCACGTTAATATCTCTATGTAAACCCGACGTGTGGGGCTTTCTTCCGTATTTTCTGATAACCCCCTGCAGAAATAGACAAACACCAAAACTCGTGGAATTCTGTTAGATAAAACCCTAAATCTAGATGTTGGTTCCATTTAGATCCTTTTCTATAATTAGTTGATGGTTAAATGTGAGCATTAAGGACCGTCAACAGCCAGCACCACCGCGGAAAGCCAGACGACGGCGCACAGCCGCACCAAGGACATGGGGAGGGAGGAAAAGAGAGGGGGTCTAGACCTTCGCGAGGCACGAGCCTACGCCCGGTGGCGGGTGGTGGTGGTGCAGCGACACCGTAGTGGGCGTGGACCCCGCGGCACGGCGAAGCAGCAACGCGGCGCGCGAGGGCCCACATCGGGTGGGGAGAGAAGAGGCACGCGACGGCTGGAGTTGCGCTGGCGGAAGAGAGCACAGAGGCACGCACGGACACCGATCCGTGGCAGCGCTCCCACGTGTCAGTGATTGAAAGGGCAACAACGACATTTTGTTAGCCCGGGCCCATTTGACAGAGCTGTCAAACTGTGAAATCCAAACAGAACACGCAGGAAGGACACAAATAAAGTTCGCAGATGGCATAGAAGGAGCGACTACCTTTTGAGGGACACAGCGGCCGGGTGCAACTTTCATAATGGCATACAGAGAAAACTCTCTCACAAACACCACCGCGGGGCCGCTCCCTAGCTAATCGGTCGTGCCGCCACGAGGGGCCGCTCCCTAATCGCTCGTGCTCACTTGCGCCACCACGTCGGCGCCGATAGCTCCCTGCCTCCCTGGTCACCGATGCCGTTGTGCGGGGAAGCTCCTTGGTCGTGGATCTGGCCGGTGCGCGCCATCACGACACTGCTCACTCCTGCTCACACGGTCGCACCACTGCTCATGGATGCAGCATGCTCGCGCCGCCGCTCCTATTCGATCTCACGTGATCGTCGGTAGACGCGTGGTTAGCGTTCCTTGTTGGACGTGTGGGGGTGGGCTGGCGAGAGCGCGGAGAGCGGAGGCGGGCTGAGCCGCCAAGGCTGAGCCGCTGAGGTAGGCTCTGCTATGCTTTTGTTAGCTTGCTCGGACACTTCAGGCCTTTTTAGATCGCAAAAAGAAAAGTTTCTCGTCACATACATGCAAGCTGTGCAATTAGTTTTTTTAATCTATATTTAGTATTTCGTGTATGTGTCCAAACATCCTATGTGATGGGCCAAAAAGAGTTTCTTTATTTTTGGTTCCATCACTAAACTTCTAGTGACCAAAAACCGAAGCCAAAACCGAAAACAAAAAAACAACATTTAGTTTGCTTTGGTTTAAAGCTTTTGGTAGAATTTTTATCAGCCTATCATGGTATCACGCGACGGTTCGCTCTTGTGATCTTTCCCCACAAAACCTAGCCACCATCGTTGTTGAGTTTGCACTTGCTGGCCACCTATCACCTATAGATTCTCGCCAATTGACGTGCATCTTCCTGCCACCTAGATCCAAGATTAGGTGTTATAAGTTTCAAAAAAAAAAGATTAGGTGTTATACATTCTCTCCGTCTCATTTTTGAGTTATTTTTTAAGTTTGATTAAATTTATAAAAGATATTATTAGCATTTGTATCCCTAATATGTTTATTATAAAAATAGATTCTCTATTAGTATAGTGTTACTTAGTATTATACACAGTAAATAGTATATCTCTATATATATTGATCAAACACAAAAATGCTTACATAATCAAAACGTCATATGCAGTTACTTTGGGACGGAAAGAAAACATTTTTTTGACAAAAGAAAGAAAATATTTTGAAAACTAAAAAACGAAGAGGCTTTTACATATATGTTATTATAAAAGTTGGTAATTACCTACAAGACATTAAAAAGTTGAGCTCTCATAGGTGTCACTGCTCCGAACTATTTTGCCCTCTACGCCACTTCCATCATATTTAACTTTAACAGTGTTAAACTAAAGGTATGAAAAGTCAAAAATATCCTCATGTCTAAATATATAATTAATTTTTTAGCATCTTAACAAAAATCAAAACTAGAAAGTCATAGATTTTGTCGAGATCTATAATATTTATATAAAAAATATTTTTATTTGATTTTGTAAAAAAATTCTAAGACATATTAACCATATCAAATCATATATTTTTTGTATGAAATTCAATGAAAATAATTTTTATACAAAACTTATAGATATTGTCGAGATCTACAACTTTTTAGTTCTGAGTTTTTTCATTTGAGGTCATTAAGATGCTCAAAAAAATTAATTACATATTCAGCCTTAGGGTATTTTTGACTTTTTACACTCTGGTTAACACCGTTGGAGCTAAATCTGACGAAAATAGTATGAAAGGCAAAAGAGTTTAGTGGCATCTGTAGAGCTCAAATTTTTAGTAGCTTGTAGATAATTACTAACTTTTATAATAACTTATAAAAGCCTAAAATGAAAAAAAAATACACACACGATTGATAGGGCCCCGCCGGTGGCGCTCGTCTGCTTGTCTGCTTGCTGTGGTGAGGCTCCCTTCCCATCCACTAAGCCCGTCACCCCAGTGGCGGCAAAGCCCTAAATTTTCAAAATCAATGGCCAAGAACCCCAAGGCGGCCGACACCCGCCGTGGCCGTTCTCCCACAAGACGGCCCCAACCGCGCCGCGCCAAGGCGCCGGCAGCCTCCTCCTCTGCTTCTGACATCGAAGACCTGGCTCCCGCAGTGCCTGCAGCCGCATCCCCAGGCGCCGCCGCATCCCCAGGCGCCGCCGCACCCGCGGCGCTGCGCGCGCAGCTGCTCCGGTGGTATGACGCGCACCGTCGGGACCTGCCGTGGCGATGCGCAAGCGGCGGCGAGGAAGAGAGGGCGTACGCGGTGTGGGTGTCGGAGGTGATGCTGCAGCAGACGCGGGTGCCCGTGGTCGTCGGCTACTACGAGCGGTGGATGGCGCGGTGGCCCACCGTGCGAAGCCTCGCCGCCGCTACGCAGGAGGTGAGCAATAGTTCATAAATAAATTGGGCAAGAGAAGCAAAGCCTTTTTTTTTCTTTTTTGGGGGAAGATTCGATCATTTGACCTCGAAATTTCGTGGGGTTGAATTAAATGATAATCGAGTTCTTGATTCGTGGCTTGATGCTTGCCGCAGGAGGTGAACGAGATGTGGGCGGGTCTTGGCTACTACCGTAGGGCTCGATTTCTGCTGGAGGTGAGTTGTGCTCGTAATGGATTGATGCGAATGACTGGGGCATGTCAATTGGAAGATTGGCGCTTGCTTGCCAAACTTTGCTGCTGCACACGTTCCCTGTTTGATGTTTTGCCTCAGAGAGGCTGGAACATTTTGTGCTGTGCAGTTTGTCAGGAATTCGGCCTTTTATGTTGGCCTTCCTCTCTTGTTCTTTGGTTTCCAGCTTATACGAGTTACCTTAATTTTAAGATTTTTGTGGTCTTTATATAGCACTATAAACCAGGAATCAAGGATTTCTATCTGTGGTTAATGGCCGATCTTCTTTATGATGGAGAAACAGGGAGCAAAGCAGATCATCGAAAAGGGGGTGTTTCCTCGCACGGCGTCAGCCCTCCGTGAGGTTCGTGGCATTGGGGATTACACAGCTGGAGCAATTGCTTCAATTGCCTTCAACGAGGTTGTTCACAGTTTAGCAACTCGTCAAATTAGCGTGTGCATTTTCTTTCCCTTTTTTGAACGATTTTATGACTTTTTCTATCATCATTATTATAGGTTGTCCCAGTTGTGGATGGAAATGTTGTACGAGTGATCAGCAGGCTTTATGCCATTGCTGACAACCCAAAGGAATCCTCAACAGTGAAGAGATTCTGGTAGGCAGCACTATCATTCTTCTTGTTTGACAGCTTATAGAGGTGTTTGGTTCATCCATCATCATCTCTCCTTACCGATTTGTGGAATGGAATGGGCTGATCCACCACTACTTCATCCCTCACAAACTATTTATAATTACTATAAGCATCAGGAATGAAGTCACTCCATCAGAATTCATGGGCTGAACTCATGATCGACCACCTCATCTAGGATGTGGTGGTTCCTCAAACCAAACACCACACAATTCATCTTGTTAGTTGATTGTCCATGGTAGTGTTTATTATGATGTTGGATTTTTCTAGTAAAATACACCATGTACTGTAGTCTGTCCTAAATTTTCTGTTTTTGCACTACAATAGACCTGAATAATACTGTAAATTGTGCTGTATCATCAGTTGAAATAAAAATGCACATATTTGATCTAATTTAAAATCTTGATTTGCATTTTCAAACCCCTCCTAACCTCAGTACAGGATTTATCCGTAATTGGACAGACATTGATTGATACTGATTCATCTGTAATCACATTGTCTTGCTGTGAATCAAATTCTGAATTGGGAAGCTTTACACCAATCTCAGAATCTGCACAATGTAAATTTTTCATCATAGGGAGCTTGCAGGTCAGATGGTTGATCCTTTGAGACCAGGAGACTTCAACCAAGCAATGATGGAATTAGGAGCAACATTATGTAGCAAAACAAAGCCTGGTTGCTCTGAATGCGCAGTCTCTAGCCACTGCCAAGCGCTTGCACTTTCCCATGAAAATGCATCGGTCCAAGTTACAGACTTCCCACGAGTGGTTCCAAAGGCCAAACCTCGGAGAGATTTCGCTGCTGTTTGTGTTGTTCAGATTGCACAAGGCTTGGAGGAAGAGGCACCAGACGCAAAGGACAATAGCAATCTCTTTTTGCTGATGAAGAGACCAGAGGAGGGCCTGCTTGCGGGGCTCTGGGAGTTCCCACTGATCCTTGTGGACGAAGGGAAGACCGATTTTCAGAACAGGAGGAAAGCAATGGACAAGTATTTGTCGAAGTTGCTTAGCTTTGACGTGGGACAGAGATCTGATGTGATCTTCCGAGAGGATGTTGGTGAGCATGTCCACATTTTCTCCCACATTCGCCTGACAATGCATGTGGAGCTGATGATTATTAATCTCAAAGGTAGAGTTTGTTGGGTTTTCATCACCGGAAATGGCAGTCTGTTATCTTTGTGTTTCTTCACATCTTGTTTGCTAACTAACTACATTGTAGATGGTGTGGATCGACTATGCAAAAAGGAAGCTGATAGCACAAAGTTGAAACTTGTCAACGAATCCTCCATGGAGTCCATGGGATTAACATCTGGTATTCGGAAGGTAACTCCAGCTGAAGCATTTATACAATATGAAATTGCATTAAGCTCAATTAAGACTAATATGTGAGCTTCAATACAGGTGTACAACATGGTCAGGGCTTTCAAGGAGAAAAGGCTCCTTGTATCTGAGAAAGGTCATGTACCAACGAGGAAAAGGACTAGACGGTTCAAACAGTAACTTAAGCAATTAGGGAGTAGAGACAAGGACTAGTAGACTGTTAAAGTAGCAACCTAAGGACTAGACGGCTAGAGCAGTAAAACATGCAACTTTTGAAGTGATGATTTTCTATTTTGGTGCATGTATGATGTATGTGGCGTGCTGAACTCCAAAACTGCTAATTGTTGAAGCTCGCTAGAAGAAAGAAGGCAACTCAGTACTCTTGTTTATCGTGCAATTTTACTGCATTGCCAGCCGTAAAGTGATACATTAAGTTTTATGTACGCTTTGTTTTGTTCCATTTGGGGCCCTCTTCTGCGTTACACAGAACTGTCTTGACCATTTTGACTGCAGATAGTGAGCTTAGTATTATCATCTGGATGCACAGAAACCGCAAGCTGGTAATCAGCCAACAATTGCATTTGTCTAGTGATGATTTATTTGTCCAATAACATGGTGGTACAACTGATGGAACAACATAAACCAACCCAACAGGTTTCAATTCAATAGTTCGTTCGGCGATTACAGTCATTTACTGCAGTTTTGCTCGAAACAGTAAAATTTACAGCATTCATATTAAATCCACCCTGTTGAATCCCATGGATGCTGGCATTGTGCTTTCTATGAACCAAGGCAGATTATTCCTGGAACGGAGTGAGATCGATCTTGAATGGCTTCTTTCCCTTGGTAACTCGCTTCACATGACGGGAGAGAAAGGTGGAAAAAAAAAACAAAAGGTAAATTTACTGAGATTTGGCTTGAATATACTGAAGGATGTTAAACTTACAGCGATTGCAATCAATTCCTCCAATAGCTCTTCCAAATTGCGCAATGGCTAAGAAAGAAAAGAGTGCAAACAAATAGTATGTGGGTTATATGATAAACATCATCAATGCCACATAAGATAGAAAAGATTGCATGAATGAATTGGATTATACCCATTGAGTTGGGCCGTCGCATGGTGCATTCAAGGGATCATCATGTACCTGTGGGATTATGCAATAAAACAGATTTAATTTAGATAATTTTGTTTAATGAGCATAACAGCAGATTATGCTAAAAGAACAACATAGTATCCTCATTTCTTTATTTTCACATTTCTTTACCTCCATGAAAATACCATCAACACCAACAGCAACAGAAGTCCTTGCAATGCATGGTATTAGTTCTCGTAGCCCCCCACTTGCAACACCTCCACCATCAAGCTTACAAAATAGAACACAGCAAGCCCCAATTTAACTAAAACAAACACCAGCAAAAACAACAATGAATTCAATATAAGGTAGTTCTGAACTTGTGATAAAAGTTAAAACAACTAATATTTTGGTGGCTGGTTTTTTAAAGTAGGTAAAAGTTCAACATAATAGTGAGACTGTTAAACTTAAAAATAGATCCAAAGGCCCAAATTTTGGACATCCGGTAGCTTGGTAAATGCACATCACAATTGGTGAAGATACCTTTCTTCCAGCCGGTTGTTGTAGAGCATGTGTGACATCAGCTACCTGAAATGCATATCAATGGTCTATAATCTACAACATAGTTGTTGCTAGCTACCACATAGTGCGATCAAGAAAGGTATAATAAAAACGGAAAACAAGAAGCATGAAAATGACAAACCACAAATGAGTTGTGGATATTAACAAAATGGAACTTTTCCCAAAGCATCAGAAAGAAATACAACCACTTTCTGATGAAATGTAGAAAAGGCTTGATCTTAAATTATTTTCGTCCAAGATCGGTTAAATGCTATTCCAGTACTAACATCTGTGTCTTTTGGTTGGAGAATTAATATTTATCTTAATTAATTGAAATTTAAAATAAACAAAGCACAGCAGCCATCTGCGTCATCTAATCAACGTAAATTCATTTTTGATAACAGAAGAGCCGGACCACCTTTGCATGTCAAATCAAAACAACAGCACCAGATCAGGAGAAAAGAAAAGGCTCAATGCTACACAATTAAATTGACACAAAGGAGTCATCATTCCCATTATAACAATCAAGTTGCAGCTATGTAAGTTTTGAATATTAACTTGATTCTTTTCAATAATTGATCCATGATTTGAGACTTGCACAATGCCAGAAATATTGATAAACTAGATGGAAGTGTTCAGTCAGGAACAAGTTAGATGGATCTAAACAGGAGGTGGATTATGCAGTTAGGGATGAGAATGAGGTTCCAATACTTACAACTGGGCAGTTGGCTTCCCTCAGCCACTCAAAGTTCCTTGGGTCAACAATTAGATCATCTGTGTGTTAATTGTAACAAATGTCAGTCTTCGTGTAGCAATGCAGAAATAACTAATAATGAAGGAAGTGATAATATGAGGTATGCAATAAGAGACAGTGCACTGCTGTGGAACTTCTAGATGCTTCTTCTTGAGCTGCAGCTTGATTTCCAACCACAACTCCAGAAGTGACAGTATCAACTATCAATTACTTTGTTGCATGTCAAATGATCTGAAGGCAACCCTAATCTAGCTCTCACGACTTCAACTGGTGAATTCATAAAACGACTATACAGTGTCATCACATATTTCAAGAAGCATTCATCCCTCTAATGCTATTTGGTTCATATACTCATTCTACAACCCTACAACAAGTTACCTACTCTCCTTAGTGGCAATGTCCTAGAACAACATCAATGATTAATTGTTCTCTCTTTTTCATGTTTATTATGTGGGCGATAAACAGAAAAGAAAGAGCGAAAAGATGCCTTAACTGTAGCCAAACATGGTACCACGCTCACAGACCATCACATTTGGGTTTCCAGCAAGCCTTACTTTCTCTGCAGAGTTCATCATAACCTGGAGGTGTAAAAGTAAAACAAGTAAATCTGGTAAAATAATTAGCTTCAAACCTTATCCAGGAGGTAATTCTATAAGAACATCCTCAAAATTGTGTATCTTGTCAAAATATAGCTATAGTAATATGAAGATGGCATATGTCTGGATAATTATCTTTCCATGAAAAATATCAGACAAATATATGCTTAAATGGGAAAGGTCATGTCACAAAACATGCACTGTAACTCAACAAGAAGATTAATGGATTATCCTAGATCAGATAGGTACTGACTGATATCATTTTTGTTAAATTTCATGTTGTCAGCTGCAGTAATGCGAAAATTCTATCAACTTAAGCCAGGTTACTTCAGAAATTTCATTAGACTCAATTAAATGAAAATTTCCAGGTAAGAACAAATAGTTCCGCATTCTTTCAACACTGCATCTCATTCATAACAATCAAGTAAGAAACTTCGCTAAATTGCTATGAAAAGTAGGACTACGTACACTATGGAATGTTTGTTACTTTGTGCAACATTTAACAGCACAGAACCTTTGTAGGGTAATGATTTAAATACTAAATTAGCAAGTAGCTAAAAAATTTCCTGTATTCAAATTTCAATTATACTACCAGCTAGTAAAATGCAACTTACAGAAGGCGCACAGAATTGTCCTTTCTTGATGTTGATAATCTTTCCAGTCTTAGCAGCGGCCACTAGAAGATCAGTCTGTTATCATAGTAATATGTTTGCATTAGAGATGCACAACATGGTACAAATATGCAGAGTCATGCTTAAATATATGAAAAAACTGATGTTTGCCAAACAAAATCCTTTCATTCAAAACTGTACCTGGCGACAGAGGAATGCTGGAATCTGTATAATGTCAGCAACTCTTCCAACAGCTTCACACTGATTTAATGAAATAATTAGGAACCATGTATCCCTTTAGAGCAAATAATATGCTGCAGGAGATTGTGACTTGATAAAGGCAATGCAGGTAATGCGCAGTTAGCAATAAGATGGGTTGTTCGATTATAATAGAGTGGGCAATCATGTTATTGAGTTCCATATATGCTCAGAAAAGTAACAGCTCACCTCTCAAATTAAGGATGAAATTATGAAAAGCAGATCAGGGTATGAGTACAAATCCAGGATTTGAAAGGAAACCAAACCATTCAAATGCCTTCAATTGTGTAGAGAACTAGAGATGACTCTTAAAAAAAAGGAAAAGAGAAGTGCATGGGGTCAAAAGTTTCTTTCTGACGATTATATATGACTACACAAACAAAACATGACTAGTGGGACCTAGTATGAAACAGAAAATCATTTGGCAGCTTACTAAGAGATTGGAATGAAAAAAAACTCAGACATGTCTCACTGTTACTGGAATGGAAGAACAAGTAGCCCAAAAGAACAAATTTGTTCACAAAATTACTTAAGAAGAAGAAACATGTCTTACAGTACAAAAAATGTGCAAAGGAAACATGATCTAGTGCAGAATGAAGCCAAATGAGGCATTAACACAGCAGAATCTGTTGATGGGTTACCTGGTGGCTTTCATGAACATCAGTGACTACCGGAAGGTCATATGTTGCTTTCACCTTTTCAAGGATCTGACCAAAATTGGAAATTGAAAAACAATATGTAATATAAACACACTGTCGCACGTGAAAAGCTGTGTCAACAATTAAGTACATATACACATCACACAGGCCATCAGTACTTGAACAAATCCCAAGATATGGCTAATTGTTAATGTTTCTCCTGGAATCTCAACCTAGGCCATTACGCCAAAATAACATGTACCACTAGGTATTTGAACAGGTAATTCTAATTGTCCAGCCACTTCCCATAATTTAGGTAATCACCGATGTCAAAAGTATGGCCAATTTAATTATCATATGAATTGCAGAGAACTAAACTAGTGTCACATAAGGGAAACAGTGGCTTGACATGAATTTGAACATTGTAGTGAAGACCAACGTAATCAAAACTAGTTAATGCCTAGTCTGAAGGATAAAAAATGCCTCACCTTTAGGCCTTCTTCAAGACCAGGACCACGGAACGATTTTGACGATGTACGGTTTGCTTTATCAAAGCTGGACTTGAACACAAGAGGAATTCCAAGCCTGTCATGGAGAATGAAAGGCAACAGGGTGGTTTAATTTAGCCCCTGTTTTTTTATTAGAGAAAAAAAAGACTGATCCAAACTTCGTGCTCACTTTGTTGTAATTCCTTTAATGTGTTTGGCCATCTTCAGGACATGCTCCTCCGACTCAATCACGTTGGGACCGGCCAGCAAGAAGAACGGTTTGGCAGCCTATTGCAAGACTGAGATTGATTAAAAAAATACAGGACATAAACATGATCACACTAGTTGAGTAGTTCTCTATATCATTCATGTGAGGGCAAACGAAGAAACTGCCACAGACACGACACTCTCACGGTCGACATTCCTCTTAACCATAAAAATACACTGCTTGGAATTCCACTGTACATGCTCAGATTCTCAGATCCACTCGACAAGGTAATAGGATTTGCTACCACATCGCAGCAGAAACAAAAAGGGCAACAATTTAAACCCCGAACAAACAGCTCGCTTGATGATCGATGAAATGCCGCAGCAAAGATGACGGTGAGAATTACAAAAGCGACTCGCGATGCGCACCTTGAGGGAGTCGAACAGCGCCACGGGTGGAGCCTCCATTGTCACGTTTCTTCGTCCCTGCGGGTGCGGCGGCACAACCAAAATATCAAGACCCGTCCGTCCCAGTCCTAGAACCCCAAGAACACGAGAAAGAAATGCAGAAGAATTCACGGGAGGGCGGGTGAAGAGCACGAACCCGAGAGAAAACGACAGATCGAGGGATCGAGATGCGAGTGCCGGACAGCTCACCGGAGCAGAGCGGAGCGACACAGCAGGGGAGAGGAGACAGGAGAGTGGAGCCCGCCTGAGCGGAGGATGACAGCGACGGGAGGACCCGAGGAAAATATAGGTTAGCTGATTAAAGCTGAGTTCTAATGGGCTGTATGGACACAGGCCGAAAATGCTATGGGCCGGACGGTCGCAGGCTCAGCCCAGCATACACGAGCGCCGAGCAGGCACGCACGGGCACGGCAGTACGGCACACACCACACTCACTGATGGAGAGAGGTTCTTGGTGTTATAATGGGCCGTGCTAACGCCACGGCTTCATTTCAAGGATGCACATGAAAATAACTAAATGACAATATTTTTTGCTAAAATGAAAAATCCACATACATCCTTTGAGCCAAGTAAAAGATTTGATTATCCCTTATATGCGTTGTCGCAAACTTTGTAAACCTTACACCTAATAA
>Ga0182004_10004204_pt1 | contig 11579 bp, 11 predicted proteins | sample Sormic07211540_1_FD_120479 | JGI IMG/M metagenome (GOLD analysis project Ga0182004, IMG submission 120479) | Endophyte microbial communities from Sorghum bicolor roots, Mead, Nebraska, USA - 072115-40_1 MetaG | ecosystem: Host-associated > Plants > Roots > Unclassified | place: USA: Nebraska...
ATTATAAGTCATTCCAAGAATCTTGGAGAGTCAAAGTTTTTCAAGTTTGACCAAATTTATATAGCAAAATAATAACATTTTTGGTATCAACCAAGTATCATTAGATTCTTTGTTAGTTATATTTTCATAGTATATCTATTTTATAACATAAATCTTTATATTTCTCTTTATATTTTTGGTCAAACTTGAAAATGTTTTGACTCTTCAAGATTCTTATAATTTGGAACGGAGGAATTATCTAATTATCATAAGTTTATGATTATAAACAATATAATATAGAATAACAAATACTCAAAATTTATTTGGAAAACTATGTCATATCAAATCGTGCCTTAGAAAGAGAATGTAGGGAGTAAGATTAGACAATTTTGAAGGCCTCGGTGCTACAGATTCTAGATGCAAACAAGCTCAATGATGCCTTCATCCCACAGTAACTGATGTACTACTAGCTTGAATTCAAAATTTGTTATAAAATAACTGATGTTTTAGCTTTCTAGGGTGGGAACAACATAGTAATTAGTCACTCACACTCACGCCCCCTCCTTCCTCCATCAATATATCTCCAGTCAACCAAAAAAGGTAACTTCTCCGGCTATTTGAGATTTCATAACTGTCTAAAGTTCATATATAATTCTATCTCAAATTTATAGGATGCAAGATAGAAATCGATTCTATAGATCATCATGTTATATTTCTAATCTACAACTTATAGCATTTTTCAACTCACTTTCCTATAGATTACAGTAAAAATACAGCATATACACATATCCCTTGCATATATACCTAAGGCCTTGTTTAGTTAAAAAAAAATTCGCAAAATGAATACTGTAGCACTTTCGTTTGTATTTGATAAATATTGTCCAATTATAGACTAATTAGGCTCAAAAAATTTGTCTCGTAAATTACACAAATTTTTATCTATATTTAAATGCTTCATGCATGCGTCACAAGATTTGATGTGATGGAGAATAAAGTTTTTTGCAAAATTTTTTGGGAACTAAACAAGGCCTAACTATAGTATACACATATATTTCATATACAACTATATTAGGTTAATGAATATGTGAAAATGAACAGCGACGGAGGCGTGGCAGGCGCGACGCTGTAGACCATGCTCCTGGGCACGGAGCCCGGCGCGATGAGGTCTTGGTGCCGGGGCCCTCGCGCGTGACGCGACCTCGAGGCGGTGAGGAGGACCCAGCGTCCCAGCCGGAGCTCGACGTCGACGACGACGACTTGGTCGTCGTCGCGCGCGCGCGTCATGGCGCTTGCCGTTACATCCGCGCGCGCACGGCGGCGAGGTCCTCCGCGCGCGACGCGTCGTCTCCCGAGTTTAGCTACACTGATCGTTGCTGGCGCCATCGAGGTGGTGCTCTGCGAGTTGGAATCCATGGCCCTATCTAGCGTCGACGAGCTCGTCAGCCGGCTCAGAGCGCACGCCACGAGGAGGAGCTGCGCGGCCGGTTCAGACCCCCTGCCGTGTTGGAATGAAGAAGCAAGCGGAGACGAAGAGGAGAGACGAGGAAGGCGGCGGAGGTGGACGCGATGGAATGGAAGAGGCGATCGTGGCCACCACCACCAGGCAAGTGGGTGCGGTAATGGCGAACGCTGAAAGACAGGAGTCATCCGGAGGTTCAATCCAACAGCAACAGGTAGTCGTCGATCGAGACAACATTATGTGCGTACTCACAGTATTTGTGAGCTTTATTATTGATCGAATCAAAAAAAAGTATTAATGCGAAACAACATTATGTACTAAAAAAGAACTGTATGCCTGTACGGAACAACGAAGAATCTAGCGAGCCGCAGCTCCGACCATGTAATGTAACCGGTCACACCCACCACCATTGGATGCATGCATGGCCACGCGCGCGCGCGCTATACATCAGCCTATTATCATCCTTCGCGGAACTTGGACTTGAGGAGCTTGATGGTGTCGGTGTCCACCTGGAAGCTCTTGGCCAGGACGGCGTCGGGGATCTCGGGCTCGGCGCCGAACAGGGACTGCGCGGCGAGCACGACGCCGGGCAGCTGGCTGTTGAAGACGGTCATGGCGCGCGCGGCGCCGGTGCCGACGTTGTACTGGAAGTGCATCATCCCGCGCGGGATGACGAAGCTCTCCCCGGCGCGGACCACCTTGGAGTAGAACTTCCCTTCCGTGCTGACGAAGCCGACCAGCATCTCGCCGGCCTCCACGTGCACCAGCTCGGCCGACCGCGGGTGCGTGTGCAGCGGGTTCACGCCGCCGGGGGCCAGGTCGACGCGGTTGATGGACAGGCCCAGCGTGTTGAGCCCAGGGAACGCCTCCACGTTGCCCGAAGTCACGGCCGCGCCGTTCGGGCTGTCCGTGCTCCCGGCGCTCGCGTGCCCCGCGAAGAAGAAGTCGTCGGAGACCACCGACGACGTCGGCTTGCACGGGAAGCCCGGGTAGGTGGTGGAGTAGGACGCGTTGTTGCCGTGGCCGCCTGCAGGAGCCGCGGCCACGCAGAAGTCCTGCACCGGGTCCGGGTCGGCGCGGCAGGTGGCGGCGAAGAACAGCGTCGCCGGCAGCAGCAGGAGGAGCAGCAGCAGCGACGACGACGAGGATGGCTTCGACATGGCTCAGGATCGACTGGAGTACCGTGCTCGTGCTCGTGCTCTGCTGGTGAGTGGTGACACGATCGGTGTATAGATGTGTGTGGATGATCGTGCAGTGCAGAGCCTTGATTGGCGTTTTGGAGGTATGCTGCTATGGCTATATAAACCCAAACAAGTGTATGTGTGGTGCGTAGTGCGTACGTGAAGAGGACGTACAAGTACAACACAAACGTCAAAGGAGTTGAAGGGTTCAAAGGCTGCTGCCCAGTGTGAGTCCTGGGTGACTTTATAAGGGAGACATCCACAAGTCGTCTGCGATGTTTCCTTGCACTGTAAATCTGTAATGGTCGCCATTGTCAAGTTGTAGTAGGTGTATTAGCGATCGTCAAAGATACTCTGGGGTCAGTGCTTTCAGATCTTAGCGTTCCGTTAAGTTGCAACGGGTCAGTTGATCCTGGCCGCCGGATCGTGACCCCACAGTGCAACATGATGACGGGCTATATACCGGCAATCATCGCCAGCAATGACGGCCGGGATAAGGCTTGATGTGCAAGTTAATTATGTGGTTCGGTGGAGACCTGGTCGTCCATGAGCCCATGAAAGAGGCATGAGAATTGACAAGTGACAAGTCTCATCTCCCATGTCGCATCCAGTGGCAGATGAACCAACCCAAAGCGCGTGGTTACGTTCCGTAACAACCAGAGTAAAAGACCAGTTAAAGCCGGGACTAGCCCAAGCAGCGTGGACATCCGAAGCATGCCTACGGCTACCGGATTACCAATGCGTCGACTGGCCCAAAATCTCAGAATAAATCAACAAAATCAGCTACAAGGATTTTCTTGGACTATGCATACAATTACTCACATATATACCAGCACAAACACATCCAAACAAAGCTCTACAGTATCGATACAAAAACTTTGAATGTCTAACCTGCACGCTAGGAGCTGCCAAGAGATCTAACTGACGACACGGACTGTGCTGACACGGAGGCTGTGGGGCTGTTCACCTCCCTGTCCCGGTCACCATTGGCGAATCGTGGCTTCCCGCTGATCCTACTGATACTCTCCTGGGCAACGTCGATGAACCAGTCGTCGCTTGGAAGGACCCTGCACACATTAAGCGAGCACATTAGTTTCAGTTCCAAGGCTACCGTGCGTCTGTGCCATCATGAGCAGGTATATGGGACTTTACAACCCAATGCTGCATAGTTTCTACTGAGAGTAATCGACGAAAGAATTTATTGAGCATAACAAGGGCGAAACTGATATGATGATGCAAGAAAAAAGTGATACCTATCAGGGTCCATCCCTGTTGCAGAGAACGCTCTCATCGCTCTATCAATGATGTCCAATATGACTTGATGCACATGCCGAGATAAGAAACGCCCTTGCCCGAAAAGGATAACAAATTGCATATCCAGGTAGAACTGAAAAGGAAGGTAAAGCAACAGGGAATGTTAGCTGTCAAGTGAAGTGTCAGCTGTCAGGTGAAGGCCTGGGAGGTTTTGCAAACTGAAATGGAGAGAACACAAACACGAGAAGTTTAAAAAAGGAGATTGCCTGCTGAAGTCCAAGTGGACCCAGAGCCCTTGGTCCTTCTTCAATCTCTTCCCAAAAGCTCTGGTCATCTGAGAGCCAAAGCATGACTGTCTCCGTAAGTCTCATCATAAGCAGGGTAGAAAACCTCTCCCTACCAACAAACATGTCTGCTGCAACACTTGCCATCTTATTTAATTTTGCATACAATTCCTGCAATGAACTGCAGGTGAGATGACGCAGAAGACGAGAGTTTCTTGGGAAAACTTTTGAGGAGCAACATGCGACAAATTAATTTCCATGATTCGTCATCACATGCCAAAAATTATGGAAATACCTGGAAAATCGGCGATGGAACCCATTCTGGATCTTCAACGGTATTATCCATATTGATGTACATTTCTGGGCTCAGATGGGTGTCACCTTCTTCTGTGAATATAAGATCTAGAGCATGCTGTCTGCAGAAACTATCTCTAAGTTTGTCTACCATGCGGTGCAGCTTCCGTTTCCATTCTCGCTGCTCTGCTGCACGATTTTGTTTTTCAGGACCTCTTCTATGCAACCTATCCATGCTGACCGGATTCATAGAGTACAGCTTCATAGCTGCTCTTGGTAGCAACTCTTCAGCTAGTAAAGATGCATTAGCTAACAAAGCTAACTGTTGGTCCTCTGTCTCTGCCATTCTAACAATCTTATTCCCTAAACCTTCCAAGTTAACTTCATCATCCACTGACCCTGGTAGAGCACTTATGAGCAAGTTTACATACGAGTTGAATATTTTCAGAAGCCCATCCATCGCGGAACCACCTAGTTGTAAGCTAACCAGTGGTCCAACATCATCAAAGAAATCCTGCATTTTAAAGTTACATTGAAATATAATAAGAAAATAAATGTATTGAGTCTCAGAGTAAGATGGAAATAAAGCATACATGTTGCATAAAAAATGTACACAGACTAATTAATAGTATGTCCACAAAAAAAATGGCATCTGCATCTTGAAGTCCGCACCTCACATAGTTAAAGTTAATGGGGTAAAGAAAAAAAAGGAAACCTATAAGTTTCAAAACAGTCAATACTCCCTCTTTTTTGTATATATTTTTCATCTGCTCAAGCAGTGAACATTACCTGAACCATTGAATTGAAACGGTGAGCACTGCTTGAGAGCTTCGGCTGGAGTGACAGATTACCAGCAGATGATCTAGCCAATGGACGTATACCAGTTGGATAGGTGAGTACCCAGTCATCAGCTGCAGCTAAAGCAGCAGTACTCTCTTCAATTCTCCTCAAATTGGAATCTAATGCTTGCTCAACAGAGGGTCTGAATTGCTTCATCAGAACTGACGCAAGTGATAGACCACGAGCTTCCAGCAAGTCTGAATAACCAATTGCTATCTTAACACATTCCGCAGCAGCTCTTAAGCCCCCACCAGCCGCACAAGAGGCTAAAGCATGCCTCTTTACAAGCAGCGAAAATGACATTGCCTGTTTAGTAGCCCAAGTAACTAGTTCAGATGTGTATGCTGGTTCGTCACCAAAGACCTCAGCTGAGTCGTTGAGAGCCTGAGCTATAACAGGAAAAATTTGCTGTGCAAGAGAAGCAGTGTATTCCCCACCATATGATGTGCTAGATGGTTGTATTGTTTGCATGTTTAATTGAAGTCTCTGATCATGTGCACTGAGCAACAAACTATGAGCACGAGGTCCATCACCAAGTCTCTTGAGAGCAGAAGCTGCAGCTCGAAGCTCAACACCACTAATAGAAGACTGGCAAGCAGCTTCAGCTAGCTGATCAGCCAACTTCTGACGATTTTCAGATATTGCCCTCTTTAAAGCCAGAATGTCAGCCGTGGTTAGAGTACCCTTTTGTTTGGCATCAGCAGCAATCCGTTCTGCTTCATCCAAGGCATCCAGTGCTTCATCCACTCTTCTTTCGGCTAGCAGAACATCAAGCATGTCAGGGAAATCTGTGGACCATTTCCATATTTCTGATGGCTCCTGATCTTCAACACTGGATATGTCTTGTTCAGCAGAACCTTCAGGCCCTGTGGTCCATGAATCTATATGAACCCCTTCGGACAGACCATGAATTAAAGCTGACTGTGTACTTAGCAAATTTCTAACTGATAGTAGCTCCCCTTCAAGGTCCGATATCTCCTTTGATGTTCTGTACCAGGAGACTACTTTCAGAAATGCATTCCAAATTCATGAATCGGGCAGTGGAGAGGAAGAGTACATGAAGTAAATTTAAACAGAAATTATGTGGAAAACATGGCAGCTCATGTTAAATTTATAACTACCAATTTTGCACGCCATACATTTCATGACTTCTAAAGGCGGAAACAATATCTAGTTCTGAAGAAGCAATAATAATTGCATAATGTGCTTTTCTTATCAATTATTTGCTGGTGGTACCTGACAAATAGTAACTTAAATCACCAAGAAAAAATATCAATAGAGAAGTTGGAACATCCATGTTTCAAAAGTGGAAAAGAAATAAAGAGGCATACATAGCCTGCAGTATCTATATAAAAATGCCATCCAGGGCACTTCTAAGTTCTAAGCAATTTGTTGGAAGCTCCCACCAGTAGTCCAGGACAAATTTCATGTAGGTTGAAATGAACCACTGTTTGAACCGTGACTAGAGGCTCATCTGGGGTTTCGACTCTAGCCTACTCCAACTTGCTTGGGACTAAAAGGCTTTGTTGCTGTTGTTGTTGTTGTTGTTGAAATGAACCACTGTAAGGTTGAGCTACACAGGCAACAAGGGTCTAGGATTGCTGCTGCTGACATCAGAGCTCCAGGCTAGAGCTGTGACTGTCTAGTAGGTCATAGACTGTAGAGTTGCTAACTGTTTCCATGTAAATCGCTATCTTGTAGGGACTTTGTAGTTTATGCTCTTCTCTTATAAATGGAAGCCGATGACTCGGATCTTTCGAAAAAAAAGAAATGAACCACTGTGTTCTCACTTGATGAATGCAGCATAATTTGCATAAACACTTCTGCGCATCTCTTCAGCTGAAGCCTTCTTTAGATCTTGCAGATAGGAACACAGGTGCCTTATTTCCTGTCATCAATTTTGAACATTAGCCCTGTTTCAGCTTTCCAAGAATTTTGAAGATTTTTAACACAGCGATAGTTAAAGAAAAATGCTTCAGAAATACAAAGCAGAAAAGAAAAAACACCAGCGTTCAAATCATGAGCTTGCACAAAAAGTCATGTGGACTCTACAATAGCAAGAGTAAGAACATTCTAAGCTAAAATATATTGGCAACTTAACCTAACTTAGTATAATACAGCTTGTCTAGGGAACTATGTGTGCATTAGCATTACCCCTACAGAATAAAGTAGGATCATGTCCCTACTACGAGTTCTTGTTGGAGCTTCTGCTTTCAGGAAAGGCCAGAAACTTGACCAGGAAATGAAAAGCTACAACAGTGTATGCAATTAAAAGCATGAGGTTTCCAAAATTCAAGATTGTTGATTGATCTAGTGATAGACTGATAGTTGATCCCAATTGCTGCTAAAATGTGATACGACATCCCTACTACCAAATGAATCAACTGAACTAAGCATGCAAATCTCTACTTATTGAATGTTTCATAGTCACGTATCCAATACACACAGGAAAAAACCTCACAGCAACCTTTTGAATATTGACACCAAGGGAAACAGAAGCAATTTGATCAAAAAAATGATAAAAATTACTCTGAAAATGCTACAGGGTTCAAAGTTTCGTTTGTTTCTTTCCTTTAAGAAAGGAAGGTTTCATTTGAGCATATATGTGATCAGTTTCCCTGACAGGCCCATCACAATTCCACTCGAGTTTTGATTTGAGATTTAGACAGAGGTATAATCAGAAACACTACAAAACTATATGCCCACATGTAGAAGCCAAAAATAGCATCTGTACACACTCTGCTCCAGTGCTCTGTTTCATCCATGCTCAGGCAAAAAGAAGCCACACAAAAAATTCATCATCGAAACTAATTCCAGACTTCCAGTCTACGCGGTGCAATAGTAATTTTGTTAGAAAGTTTGTATATTTAACCTAAACCCAAAGCGATGTACACCAACAAAAAATTCTGAACGATTCAATCGTAATCACTCCAAATTCGCACTAAGCTACTCAAAACGCGTCGAGAACCCCAGAAACCCCGTGCCCCTCGCACTTCCAAGCGAAAGAAGACGCAGCCCTTCCCTTCCACCACCACTGTAAGCAAATTTCCGGGGCGGACGAGTTCCTCACCTTCTCGTCCATGGCGCGGCACTTGGACTGCACGTAGGCGTCGGGGTCGAAGTTGTCGGTCTTGAATATCTTGAGCTTGTCGGCGAGCTGCACCGCGCCGTCGCTGCCTCCGGCGCCGGCCGCCGCGTTCACCGGTAACACTCCGGAGTGGCCGGCGGGCCGCGACCTCGACGACTTGGCGGACGCCATCGGGCCGAGAGAGAAACCCTACCCGCAGGCGCAGCTCCCCTCCCCACCTCCGTTCGGGAGATCCAGAAGCTTCTCGAAGTGGATTTCTCGCTTGGCTGGTTGCTCAGCTCGGGCTCTCAGCCATTCCCGTGCCTCGATTGGCGTGAGCGGAGAATTTCAGGAGGGAAGGAACGGAAGAGAGGAGACTCGTGTTGGACGGTTGCCAAAGGTGGAAAGCTTGCCAGTTATTACTAGCTGCTCTGTTCATCAAATGATTTTGAGAATTTTTTATTTCATTTTTTATTACCAGAGGGAAAGACAGAAATTACGCTGGAACTTACGTACGACACGATCGCACGAGTGACAGTTGTAGGTGTTTATTCGAGGAAAAGTATCTGCGCTGGTTAAGCCCAGATACTCTTTCAGAATATAGCTACTTTTACTTTTATCGTTTAAATTAAAGTTCACCTTAGAGTATGGTTGTGTATGGATCGTTAGAGATAATACAAAATTATTAAAAATTCTATCTGATCAGCTCGAACTATCCCCAACCGCATATCTTATAGAAAGTTGTTAGCTGGATTATTTAATTATTGCGGCCTATATAAAAGTTTAATTAGAGAGGATACGGATAGAACCTGAGCTACTCCGTACTTCTGATTTCCTAGGTGCCTTTGAACTTTGAAACGCCAAAACTACACGGACACTGCTACTCAATCGGCATCTGCACGTATGTTTAATTTGTGAGGGCATGCATGTTTAATTTGGAAGAGTGCTGCCACCCGTATATGTAGCGGGACAAGATAAATGAAGGACAATTCTTTTTTTTTCCCTAAAACTAGCTAAGTATATTCTTCTTCTTCTTCTTCTTCTTTGAAGGCTCAGTGGGGGGAATTCTCCCACCTATTTTTTTCGTTTATAATTGATATGGTAAAAGAGGTACAAAGTTACAAATTTACAAATGCACGAGGGGTGCAAACAAAGAGCTTGCAAAGCTCAAAACAGAAAGAAGACAAAGACACCTAGGGGATAATCTCTCTATTCACAAATTTAGGGAGCCTGCAAGACTGGGCTTGGCTTTGATGTAAATCAAACCAATCTCTGCTTTGAAAACAGAGAACCAACTGCTGATGCTACAGGGAGCATTATCAAAATTCAGGGCATTTCTCAAATTCCATAAAGACCAGCAAGCAGTAATAACAAATACTTCCTTGAACCGGCCGGATACTTGACATTCACTTTGGATAAGCAAGTTGCCTTAGCATGTTTTTTCCCAATAAAGTCACTCTTAGTTCAAATTTTGTGAGAGTTTCAATCTCATTAAATAACATGTCACACGTACTCCGTAGGATTGTTCCATTCATCAATCCAAACCTCTGAAAATGATGTGACACTTTCCGAAAATGTGTATTGAAACACCCCCAATGAAAATGGTCTAACACATATGTTGTGTATAACGGGATATTTATATTCCAATATGAGTAATTCATAGAGCTGGAGTTAAGAATGTTTAGGTAAATCATTGGGCTTCTAGTTGAAATGAAAATTAGATAATTCAACCACATTATTTTTTCCCTATAAAATATTTCCTCTATCTCAAAATAAATAATTATCTAAAGTTTAAATTTTGTCTAAAAACACTCTATACAAACATGGGCCATTGCCTCCTAATATGGCAGTTAATCACGAATACAAGCAAATGGTAACAACCAAATCTAGAAGATATCCTTCGGGAAAGAAAAGAATATGAGAGTACATATATATTTTGTTAGCGTCCTCAATCTATCTAAAGATTTACAAGATGTTATTTATTTTAGAACGGAGTGAGTATATGTCTGCTTAGAGCTGGGAATTGTAGTTCTGATCCATGTACTGATGTACTGCTATGCCTTTTCCTCTAGTTTCAAAGACATTTTACCAAAGTACAAAAAAAAAGATCCATGTACTGCTATGCTAGTCATAGCTATAGACAATAGATTCCTTCTTGCACACTCCGATTACATACAACACATTGTAAAATGAGATGGTCATTGTCATATATGGTTCATTGGATTGTGAGACGTCCTCAATCTATCAATCCTTGTGTCAAAGCTTGTTAATAAGTACTAGAGTATAATTCTAAAAAAAAGCAGAGTATACGAAAATCACAAAGATGAAGCTGTTTCTTTAGCATAAACAGTCAAGGTCCTTGTAGTTACATGCATGTTGCTTACACAAGCTGACTTTAAGCAAGAAGACGAACTATAAATAAAAACTGAAAAGAAACCAAGCATACAGTGCGCCAATGGATCAGATTCATCAAATTCAGACAGACAGCTAGACACAGTCTCTGGCCACCACATTAAAAATCCCCAGGCTGGAAGGCCGCAGCCCAACAGCTGCGTCGCTAGTGCTCCGTCAGCACAAGCCGAGGACGTCTCACAATCCCCACAAAATTTTTTAAAAAAACTACAAGCAGAAGAAAAAAAATAAGAACACTCGTGTCCTTTAATTTGCTCATCGCTTTTCTTCAGTTATGTCTCCGGGCTTCTTCCTTCTAGTCCGTGCAGGAGTACCTCCATCCCCTGCCGCCATGAATGCACGCGCTGCGTTGCCGCGGCTGTCAGCCCAGCAGGACCGCAACGGAGGCGAACAGCGCCGACACGAGGTAGAAGAAGACCGCGCAAGGCTGCCTCCCGGCGCCGTCCGCCGTCGGCGCCGCGCTCGTGCTCTTCCCGGTCGCCGCGGCACCTGCGCGAGACACGAACACCAACACAACCAACGCATGCGTGAGCAATCCACACAGACATGTTTCTTCTAAAAAAAAATCCACACAGACATGCATGCAGTGATATATGCAGAAAAGTGTAGACGTCATTTATTTGGCCTTGTTTACTTCCAAATTTTTTTACAAAATATGAATAGTGACACTTTCGTTTGTATTTGACAAATATTGTCCAATCATGAACTAACTAGGGTCAAAAGATTCGTCTCGTCAATTTCGACCAAACTGTGTAATTAGTTTTTATTTTCGTCTATATTTAATACTCCATGCATGCGTCTAAAGATTC
>Ga0182004_10004205_pt1 | contig 11579 bp, 8 predicted proteins | sample Sormic07211540_1_FD_120479 | JGI IMG/M metagenome (GOLD analysis project Ga0182004, IMG submission 120479) | Endophyte microbial communities from Sorghum bicolor roots, Mead, Nebraska, USA - 072115-40_1 MetaG | ecosystem: Host-associated > Plants > Roots > Unclassified | place: USA: Nebraska...
GGTGCAACGGGAGTGTTAAAAGGATTAAGGGAGAGGTCAAGTCTCTCAAGAACCGTAAGGTTATGGTGTTGAAGTGATGGGATGGAGCTACTAAGTCCACAAAAGCTGAGGTGCAGTACTCTCAAATTCGGGAGGGTGTTGACTGAATGAATCCAATTAACCGCCGCACTCAGGTTCACATATCCCATGTCAAGATGCTCTAGTAAACGAAGGTTTTCTAACCATGAGACATCCGGTGAATATGCAAAGAAATGAAAGTAATCGGTGTGAATGTCGAGGTATACCAGTCTTGTGAGGTTGCCTAGCTGAGGAGGTACGCGACCGAAGAACTTCATGTTTGAGAGGTTGAGATGTGTCAAACTCTTAAGAGAGCCCATAAATTCCGGTATAGGCGCCATATCGCCTCCAAGCATATTTCCGCTAAGATCAAGATGCTTAAGACGGCGTAGTTGAAGAAGAGATGAGCTTATCTTCCCGCGCAGCCAACGAACAACATGGTTCTCTGAAGATAGTAAATCTTCTTGGTCCTCACTGGATACATCCTCTTTGAAGAAATCGTTGTGCAGGTCGAGCTTCACGATGTGGCCTGTCCTGGTGCTGCACCTCACGCCGTGCCACCGGCAGCAGTCTTGGCCTCGCCACGATCTCAGCCGCCCGCTGGGGTCACTGGTGATGCCGGCTTTGAAGGATAGTAACGCCTCCTTCTCGGCCGTGATGCAGCTGCCATTGAACTTCTTCGCTACACTCGAGAGAGACGAAGCGGCGATGGTGGTGGATGGTGCTAGGAGGAAAAAGAGCAGGAGGCACATGGCTGCAGCGCCATGAAAGGAGGATAGTGGCACTGCAGACATTTGGTTCTTCTGTTTGCAGTCGGTGCTTGATGGAAAATTAACTGGCAATATAATACTTGGGAGCTTGTGTATTCAATTGGACATCTTATGCTTTCAGTAATTATAATTACATTGGTCATTGAATACGTGACTGCCTGAATAGTCATCCAAGAGTTCTTTTTTTCTAGAACACGACTTCACATGCATTAAAAAGTCATCAAGAGTTAGTATCAATCACTTTGGGCGTATATCACTGTTGCTACTGTGAGGAAGAAATTATCTGCAGTGTGGTCTTCCACCGTTTAATTTGCCCGTGCAGGAACGCTACTCCAGCATACCGCAGACTTCCATGTCAGACTGTCCGATCAAAGATCTTTCAGACACAACTACAGTTTTCAAAAAAATTCTTTTATTGAAATGTAAAAAACTTAGCTTAAAAAAGTTATAATTTCGTAAAAATATTTTTCTAGACAGATATATATACATGTTTCATTTTCAAAAATCTAACTCAGTATATACAAAATAATTTTCGACTAAAACTTACAATAATTCTCTTGAAATCAAATTTAAAACAATTTACTAACATGCTACACAAAATGTCAGAAATTGATGCGACAGCAGGGAGTAATAAGTTTTTTATTTTTCATAATAAGTGCAGACATGCATGGGTCGCTGGTTCGCCATCAACTACCCAGCAAATTCCAATTCTAAGTTGGAAAAACACCAGCAAGAAAGTCACAGTAACAAACTGGCGACGGGACATTTCTTAGTTTCTTTCTCAATAATGATAGCGATAGATCAATACGTGTCTGTGTCGATGACATACTAGTCAAACTGGCGACGGGACACTTGTAGCATAGGTTACAAACCACACAAAGCAAGAGTAGACAACCCAAAGTAACCTAAAATAATAAGAAAAAGCAGGGGAGGAGATCCTCAGCCATGACACCCAACAAACATGCTAAGCCTGTGAAAATAAAAGACATCGGCACAACGGTTGCCTACATACAACGGTTTCTTGTCTTTTTTTGTTTTGTTTTGTTTTGTTTTGTGATGCCCTGTTGTAAAAAAAATACTTATATGTGGTTGGAGAATTAAATAGGAAGTAGCTCATGTCTTCGCTAGCTCTTATCTGCCAATCAGGAGATGTGGTCCGGGTTCGAGCTAGAAAGTGCATTGTCAAGACTCAAGTGTTAGTTCCACATGTAATTTTGATCAAATAGTGCTATACTCTCTCCGTACTCATAAATAAAGTCATTTAAGATAGCGATATAGTCTCTAAAGTCTAACTTTGACTCCTTATTTTTATAAAAAAAATTATTAGAAGTGGTATATGTATATTTTTATAAAAATTATTTTCAAGACAAATTTATTCATATGGTTTTCACATTTCTAAACTCAACAATTTAAAAGTTATTCATGATTTATATTTCTAATGTTTGACCAAAACTTTGTTCAAAACGACTTCTTTTGTGAGTATGGAGGGAGTATGTAATTTTGATCAAGTGTTGACTTAACTCAATTTCAAATAGTTGGCTATCTATCCCATGTCTCGAAAGCCACCTCCTCAAGAATGAAAGCTTCCTCACCTCCATTGTTCAGGCTTGGCACCAGGCTCCGACATGTCCAAACGCTGCTGGGCTGCTGGGCAGCTTGTCGCGTGCATCAAGTCCTCGAGGGCCGCGGCTAAGGTTTGGAAGAGGTGTAACAGGGCACCACCACAAATTATTCAAAACTGCCAATTCATCATCCAACTTTTTGACTATTTTGAGGAAACCCGCCTTCTTTCAGCAGCTGAGTTTCAGGTCCGCCTTAAGGCCTAGGAGCGGTTGCAGCTGGAGATCAAGGCCAAAGCAGCTTACTGGTGACAGCGCAGCAAGCAGAAACGCATTAAGGCATGCGACGAAAACACTGCATACCACCATGTGCACGCAACCAACAGAATGCGACGCAAGTACATCAGAATGATCAGAGTGGATGGGCAAGAGATCGCTAGTCACGTGGGGAAGACGGAGGCGCCATCAACCTTCTTCAAATCTATCATTGGCGTGCCTGGCCACGCTGCACCAATCGACCTGGATCCCCTCTACGTGGGCTCTGCTAGGCCATCTGAGGCCCTTTCGTCAGCCTTCTCATCTGACGAGCTCAAGCAGTCTGTGTTTGCAATGAACAGACTAAGTGCACCAGGGCCCGATGGCTTTGGCCCAGCTTTCTTCTGTGCAGCCTTGAACTCAGTAAAGGACACAGTTCTAGCCTTTGCAGATGCTTTCTACAACGGCACCGCTGATCTAGACAGGATCAACAGATCACACATGGTACTCTTGCCAAAGAAACCTGATGCCGTGGAAGTCAACGCCTTTCGGCCAATTTGCCTGCAGAACTGTGCTCTCAAGATCATTTCTAAAACCCTCACAACCAGGCTGCAGTCTGAGATTCCAGGCCTCATTGACATCCAGCAAACAGGTTTTGTGAAGGGTAGGTTCATCTCAGACACCTTCATCTATGCAGTCGAGCTCGTTCAGACTTGTCACAAAAGAAAAAAGGCTGCAATTGTCCTCAAGCTTGACTTCGCTAAGGCCTTTGATACTGTCAGCTGGGTCGGTCTCCAGAGAGTACTGTTGGCAGGGGGTTTTGATCAAAGATGGATTTCGTGGATGATGAGTCTTCTCAACTCCTCCAAGTCAGCGGTGCTAGTGAACGGGACCCCAGGACCTTGGATCACCTGCAAAAGAGGGCTTTGTCAAGGAGATCCACTGTCCCCCTACCTGTTTATTTTGGTGGCCGAGACGCTGCAGCGAATGTTCAAGCAAGCAACAGATATCAGACATCCAACCGATGACGGTATGCCTTGTGCCGTGCTGCAATACGCTGACGACACTCTGGTTGTCTTCACAGCCGAGGTCACCGCGGCCTCCAAAGTCAAAGAAGTTCTTGATCAGTTTGCGGATTTAAGTGGGCTGCATATCAACTTCAGCAAGAGCACACTGACGCCAATCCACACGACCGAATCAATTGTTGTTCAGTGCGCTCAGACTCTAGGATGCACCGTTGGAGAATTCCCTCAATCCTACCTGGGCTTGCCTCTGTCTGTCTACAAGTTGCCTATTTCAGCTTTCACGGTGTATATCCAAAAAGCAGACAAGTTCCTCAGCTCTTGGCAAGCGGACCTGCTGAACCCGATGGGAAGATCAGTGCTTGTCAACTCGGTATTGGACTCCCTGCTGGTATACCTAATGAGCTCCCTGCAAGTCCCAGTGGCAACGGTCGAGCTCATGGACAAAAAACGTAGAGCCTTCCTTTGGTCTGGTGACAAAAACGGCAGAGCCTCCCCGGCTGCCTGCCTCGTGGCTTGGATAAAAGTTTGCTATCTAAAAGAGCAGGGTGGACTCGGCATTAGGGACCTTGGGATCCAAAACATCTGCTTACTCCTAAAGCTAATCCATAGGTTGCACTGCCCACAGTCTTCTGCATGGGCTTCTTGGGTGCAAGGTCGTGCATCCTTGGTTACTCTCACTGGTGATCTGTTTGGAGACCATTGGAAGACGTTGTAGGACCTACTGCCGTTATATCAGGCCATCACTTCCGTGGTCCTCGGGGATGGTCGTAATTGCTCCTTCTGGTTTGATGTCTGGCTGGGAGACGAATGCATGGCGGATAGATACCCGGAGCTGATCACTCACTGCACGAACTCTTCGCTGTCAGTCTATGACACTATTAGCAGGGGACTACAGTCAGTTCTTGTGCCCAGGTTGTCGGTGATTGCCAATGTTCAGTTACACTCGGTGCAACAGTTGCTGAATCAAACGGTTCTCTTCAATGAACCAGATAAAAGGCAATCCCCCTTCCTCAAGCCGGACCAAAGCTTGGACACTGCAGCTCTCTACAGGATGATCAAGGCAAAAGGACAGGAGTCTCACCCCAAGGCAGTGTTCATCTGGAAAAGCATGGCACCCCCCAGAGTCAAAATGTTCATGTGGGTCCTAATGAAGAGGAAAATCTAATGCCGGGAAGTCCTTCTCAAGAAAAGAGTTGTTGATTCTAAAATTTGCGAGATCTGCAGCTCTCAGGTCGAGTCTCCAGAACACATCATCCATGGGTGCTCAATTGGGAAGGAAGTATGGACTCGGCTGCGTCTGCAGTCCATGCTGACGACGAACGTCTCCAAAATGCATCTGGTCAGCAACCAATCATCATCGCCTATACCTGAGTTGCCTACTTTCCTCTCCCTAATCTGCTGGCACATCTGGAAGGCAAGAAACGCCCATGTTTTCAGACAAGAAACAGTGTCAGTCGACCAACTGCTCATCGATTGCAAGGCTGCAGCTGAACTCTGGCAGTTTAGATTCCATGTTTCCAAGAGGTCTGTGTGCCTAGCTGGTGTAACATCCTTTCGATGGCTAGACAGGAGTAAAGTTAGAAGTTAGGAGTTAGAAACAACTAGCCTCTCCATCTGCAACTTCACTGTTGCGTCTATTGTACTTGCTACCATTTTTACGAGCCGTTTTGGGCTAAATCAATTGATTTTCAGGTGGGGCTGTTGAACCTCAAAAAAAAAAAATTGAGAGGGAGACAAAGGACGCAAGACGAGCCATAGCGTGACATGCCTAGGCTCGGGCTTAGAAGCAACAAAGAAGATCAAAAGGTGGATATATTAAACAAAGTGTTGGGGGGGGGGGGGTTTTGCTTTGCACCATGGAAAACCAAAACAAATGTGCTCTAGAACTTTTTTTTGCAAATAAAATATTATTTTTAAACTATGAATTTATACGATCCTTCCTGAATTGTTAAAAAAAAATATGTTCGGGCTAAGCAGCTGGACCATCAAAACTCAACTATAGCATTTTAAGAATATTAATTTTGAAACAGCAAAAGTTGTGATACCAGATACAGGTGAAATGGGTCGTACTTAAATTTTAACATCTACTTGGAAGATCATAATATTCTTTTAGGGCCCCTAGTTATTCGTTGTGGATTAAATAAAAAAACAAAAACCTACGTGCAGAGCTAAGCGACCTTCCCCAACTCAATTTGATTGATGTACTTCTTACTGCCGCTCTAATCGGCGGGAATCAAAATAACACGACTCAACACGCCAGGTCTTTTTCTCGGGAGATCAATGTAAATTGAATGTATGAGTAAATTAAGAAAATAATTGATTCCAAATGAGAAAGCAGAAAGACGCAAAAAAAAACTATTAAAAAGATTTAGTTAGTTAGATATAGTTCGGGGTTCCTAATATAAAATCGTTTAGAAAGTTATTATAGGAAATTGCTGAAGAACTAAATTTAAGGTTGATATTTTCTTATGTTAACTTGCTAGATCTATTAGTTTAACATGTAAATTCAACCAAACTCTTAAAGATGCTCTTAGACCTTTTCTGAGAAAATATAGAAAACTTCTCTTAGACATCTACTTTTGCAAAAAAAAAAAACAAATATAGAAAATATATAAAAGTGGAAACAAATATATACAAATATAGAAGTATTCGTCCCCTTCCATAACGGGCCGGCCCAAAAGAGCCCCATGGGCCGCCACATTCTGCTCTAGTAGTAGTAGGCTCTGTGTGACTGTGTCTTGTCTGCTTTACCCTTGTCTCCCTTCCAGTCCTCCTCCAAGAAAGGAATCATGGACGCCGCCGCCGCCGCCACGGCCGCCGGCGACGAAGAGCAGGACCAGGCGCGGTTAGACGCCATCGCCGACGGCCTACAGACCCGAGACGCGTACGCTCTGCTCCTCTACTTTCCTTTCCTTCGAGGAGGTGGCAGAGGGCGGCTGCTCCATCTGCTCTCCCTTTCCATGCTCGTGAGTTGTGGCTGACGAGTGACGACTCCTCCCTCCCTTCCCCGTCTCTCGTTGCAGGATGCGGCTGTACAACTGGCTCTCGCACCGCTGCTTCTCCGACTGCGTCGTCTCCTTCTACCGCCGGGCGCTCGGCAGGCGCGAGGAGGAGTGCGTCCGCTCCTGTGTCCGCAAGTACCTCCTCCTCTCCGCCACCACCGCCGCGCGCTTCCCCCACCTCGCCGACGACTCCTCCTCGTCGGCAGCATTCGACGATTGATTGATCGGTTGATTTGATCCACCCGTGCGCTCTTCCCGACAGTTACTTCTTTTGCTTCACTTCTTCTGTCAGTGTAGCTTAGTTTTTACTTTACTTGCCTTATGATGATCCATGGAAAGGAAACACAACGCCGTAAGACTCACTCACGAGAGTAGCAGGTATTAGGAAGGAACTGCAAGGCCAGGAGTGATTTGTAGTTTTGTACTCCCGCACAGCAGATTTGGAATTTTGATGAATGGATGGATGAATGCATGAATTCTTCATGTCCTGGTGTTTCCTTTCTGAATGAATAATGAGTATTACCTTGATATGAATATGTGAAAAGGTTCTTACTGTATCTCATTTCTCATGTGATGGTTTATGTTCAGCTTTGGTTGTCATCCTGTACAACATCACTGCAATCCAGCTTTGTTGGCTCAATGTGTTTGGTCAGAGTAATGTAGCAAGCACAACTGGGCCTCATTGTAGATGATGTTACAGCAGAATGAATGACAATTACCGCCATTATATAACATAATCCTTAGTTGCAGACTTTTATTGGCAACAATGGTTTGGGACTTATTGCTTGTAAGATAAATGGAAGTGTTAACAGACATTTTCGGTGCTGTTCTGATTCCTGCAGTAGTCATATATTACCAAATTTTTGTGCCTTGTGAAAGTCCATGTCCAACCAGGCTAGTACTGTCGGGTTATGCACAGAAATTCACAAAGAACAGCCTTATGATACTCCTGGCCTAAAAGAGGCCATCATTAGTTCACAGTCTGCTAAGAGATTAGAGACAGACATCAATGGGCTAACACTCTGAATATAAGCACAAAGAATATTCTTAATGCTCATATTCTTTTGGAGTATGTATATACAATGTTGGTGGAAAAAAGCCTTTTAATGAGAGCAGTCTTCTCAGAAGCAAATGTTGTAATAGTTGAGCCAGCAGACTACTTCAGACAATTTTACCAGCTGTTTTGGCAGTGCTTGCTCAAGAGATTCATTGGTCAAAGTGCATCAGTAACTTAACTTCTGTAGTTTCTTTGGATGCAGAACATCCATGTATTGTGTTTTCCTTTGCTAGATGAAATTTGCTGTTTCATCTGAACTTAGCATGCTGCTTTGATATACACGTGAATTTTCCACCTGAAATTATTGCTGAAATGTGTTGGTCAACAAACATCAATGCAGCCAAGCTTGGGTTTTTTCTCTCATAATGCGTCCATTGGTTATTTCCTGACTCCTGGTATCTCTAATGATCTATTCCTGAATGTCCTTTCTTCCCTAGAAAGCGCTTCAGAAGAAGAGAAAGGGTTTGTTTTAAATGTAATTGATCAATGAAGTTGGAACAGGCAGATGTAAAAGTTAGATTTAGGAGAACTGCACTACATTGTTTACAAATCACATGACACGAACATGATTCTTATGTGCTTTGCTCTGTGAAAATTATTAGTGGCAGTGCTTGTATAAAAGGTACAATTCCATCTCCTTTTTCAGTTATTGTCAAGGGTTTTTTCTGTTGTTGTTGTTTTTTTTTTTTGGGTGAGGTTTTTTGTTTCCTTGGTGTGTGAGGTGTGCATGTCGTTGTTGAAGCCATTGCTGCACAACCACCTACTGAGGCCTCTTCAAATTAAGCCTCGAAAATGCGTATTTTTCAGAATCTGAGTCTGGTGAGTGCAATTGACTGTTTTGCTTCTGAGTATTTCTCGTGTATTCAAGAGGTCCAAGGACAAGGAATGATCTATCATCTGTACCATCAGAAAGCCCTCTTCCAACGTGATCGTTCCTAAGCCCTGACATGTTTCAGCGCCCTTTTATTCCAATTGTACGCCAGTTATAAGTCACAAATAATTTGCTGTCATTAGTTACCAAACTGTCCATTGTACAAAAATAATGCGTCATTCGACCCTGAAGGTTGTGGGTGGCCCCTCTGGCCACTTTCAACTTTAACAAAGAAACGGTAGTTAATATTGCACTAAATTAACCAAGCATACATCTGGCAGTCAGTGTGCTATTAACAACTTGACTCACAGATTGGAACCAATGATTCATGCAGTGGTGTTGTTACTACTTCAAAGAAACATCCAGTTCAAGTCATCCACAAGAGGTAAAACCAAGTCCTACCATCCTGCCTCAAGTAAAATCCTCCACCATCAACATACATAGCAAATTCTGGTTCAGGAAATGTCACATCTTACACTCACATGTTTTGAGCATCTGGCATACATACTACTCTATAGCAACGTACTGGCACATAGACTCTCCACGTGTACAAGATAACTCAGTTCGGGTTCCTGAGAACAATGATGACCGAATCCCCACGGAGGAACATCTTGCTTATGAACCTATCTTTGTTCACCGGAAGAGCCTTCTTCTTGCCTTTACCGGTCTTTGGTACCTGTAACACAAGTAGAAAGTGTTCATAATGATTAATGAACACAGCAGTTCAAGCCAGGGAAACTTTACAAAAGGGCGACCGTTCAACATACCTCAGTCCACATCTCCCTAACATTCTCGAGAACCATGTTGCAATGCCGATCAAAGGCTCTCACGCGACCAAGCAGCTTCTTGTTGTTCCGGCAGTTGATAAGAACCTAAGACACAAGAGGCAATGCATTATCAGAACAAGGAGCAGTTAAAAAGCACTATCTGCAGACAGCAGTATGCAACCTGACACAGGACACATAATATGTGATACATGAGAGAAACAAAGATATATCAGTTAAGTAATAATGACATAGCGATCACACTACAGGAACAATGGCTTTGGGTTATATATGGACAGTTTTAGATCAAATGGGTGGAAAAATATGGACCAAGGAAACATGTTTGTCTGGCAGTTGGCAGAAACTAAGCTAGCAATTCAGTTAGTACAAAAATAGTAAATCTTCCTTTTGCAATTTATGAAAGAAATAAGGATGCATGAATTTTTTTTTTTGTCTGAATGGAGCTAACATCAAGCAAATCAGCCTATATAAATCAATAGTGCCACTCAGAAAACAGTTCCTGGCAAACTAATCCAACTTTGATGATGGAAATGACTAAAACAAGATAAATGATACGTAGCAAAAACCTATGACAGATAGGTACTACCATTATAGCCAAAACAGCTAAATTATGATGCAATACAATACTGACTACCAAGACCAGACCACCGCATTACTTCCATGCATGGAAGGTGAGAAACATGTGCGCATCAGAGTTAAGGGAACAAGAATACAACACCAACTACACACTAGTGCATCACTTCCACAGACTAAAATAGTGTTAGAATCACAGGTGAGGGACATGTTTAGTAAAAAAATGGGAACCACAGCTAATAAAAATGTCTTAGCTAAGAAGATTGGCCATATGACTTGGTGAAGCAGGAGCTTCAGGCTGCTGCACAAAACTATACTTGTCTCAGCCAATAAATGAAAAGGTTAAAATACAACACAAACGATCATACTTGGATGAAGGATACACAAAAACATGGTCAAATACAAGGTAACAATGGATCTAAGTTTCAGGACTACCAAGAGCAGGAGGCAGCCAACTAAGGTTAACCATATTGACACAGCTGGACAGCAGGCACATTGCATAACGATAATTCACATCATGGTACCAGATTCTACAATAAAAACACCAGCACATACATATTTTTCATACTTGACCAGTAAAGTCAATGTAGACAGACAGCAAAGAATACACTGAATTTTCCAGAGCAAATCTACCAACCTGAGTATTGTTCTTGACGCTCATCATGAGCACTGAGAGAGGACCGGTGCTGAACTCCTCTTCCTCCTTCTTTACCTGTTTGGACAAAAGGAAAAGTAAAAGATCAAATCGCAATTAATTCACGGCACCAGAAGATGAGAGCAACATCCGGGGGAAAGGGAATGCAGTAATTTTTTTCAGCTTACATTGGTTTCTTCCGCCATGGGCGCCAATTGGAGCCGTAAATCTGCACATGGATTGAACACCAAGTCACTAACTATTCGCTCGAATGAAACACAATTCTCAGATCCATATATCGGGTAACAAAAAAAAAACTCGACGAGTATGCTTGTTCCTATCGTTGGCGGGCGAAAAATTCTAAGTGGCCCGCATGGATCTACACTCCAAAACCCGGGAATTACCTGGGTGGGCAGATGCGAGTCGGGGCGGCGAGACGGCGGCGGCGCGTCGGGAAGGAAGAACCCTAGGCTGGGCGGAAAAGAGGGTTTTTCTGGAGGAAGACGAACTGGCAGCGATTTTACACACTGGCGCTGGGTTGGGCCCGGCCCAGGAACATATTTTTTTTGGCCTTGTGCAGAAATTGGCGGATGGGCCGTCATGGATTGGGCCCCCGCTTAGAAACACATTCCTTGTTTCGCCTTGTGTAGCTTCTTTGTAAAAAAAAAAAGTTTCTTTTAAAAAAATTTATGCAGCTAGTTATATATTTTTTCGCCTCTCAAAAAAGTGTTTTGTCACCAAATCAATCATATATACCGGGGGGGGGTAAAGAGCATAGACGGAAGATTAATTAACTTGAGTACACAGAACAGAAGATAAGATGAACCTGGAGCAAAAATTAACTGTTGACAATCTAAAGATGAGTTGCATTATACAGTACGTACGCCTGATTTACAAGCACCATGCAAAGCTGGACAAACCACGGATTCAACAGAACTGACACAGCAACGAGGATTTATAACACACCATATAAGACGAAAAACATATAGAA
>Ga0182004_10004206_pt1 | contig 11577 bp, 7 predicted proteins | sample Sormic07211540_1_FD_120479 | JGI IMG/M metagenome (GOLD analysis project Ga0182004, IMG submission 120479) | Endophyte microbial communities from Sorghum bicolor roots, Mead, Nebraska, USA - 072115-40_1 MetaG | ecosystem: Host-associated > Plants > Roots > Unclassified | place: USA: Nebraska...
CATGGGCCAAGTCCCTAGAAGAGGCCCAACTCAAGCCATTGGAGTGGTATGTAAAATCCACCCCCACGGGGGGTCGCTTGTAAATTTCTGCTTGCCTATATAATGCCATGATCATGAGGGCAAGGGGGCTCTCTTCACTCCCCCACTATTTTCTCGCAAAAACCCTAGCTGCCGCCTCACTCTCCCCCCTCACTTGTTGGAGCCTTCGACGACAGACCTTCTCCATAGAATCTCCGCGCAAGACCATTGTTATGCAGCCTTTTTTTGTGCAACCTCCGTCATGGAGCCTTCTCCACAAAGCCCTTATAGAGAACAATCAACAAACCTCCATCCGAGGCTCTTGTTCTTGGCCTTCGTCCTGGACCTTCATCAAGAACCTTCTCCAGCCAGGCCTTCGTCGTGAACCTTCGTCGAGAACCTTCTCCAGCCAGGCCTTCGTCCTGGACCTTCATCAAGAACTTTATCCAGCCAGGTCTTCGTCCTGGACATTTGTCGAGAACCTTCTCCAGCCAAGCCTTCGTTCTGGACCTTCGTCGAGAACCTTCTCCAGCCAAGCCTTCGTCCTGGACCTTCGTCGAGAACCTTCTCCAGCCAGGCCTTCGTCCTGGACCTTCCTCGAGAACGTTCTCCAGCTAGCAATCCCCGAGGAGCCTCCATCTCTCAACCCTGTTCGGGACGCTTGTCCCAACATTGGCGCCCACCATGCTCGGCACGAATAAGTTTTTTGAGAGTGGCTTGACTCTATGAGAACCTGTGAGGAAAGGTAAGATTCTCAGGGCAAAAGGTATGACATCTTTAAACCTTGGTAGTTAGCGGAGTAATGTTACCCTCGCCAACTTTTTTCATGGAAGATCACCTAATCTTTTTTCCAACCTTCAGTTGTTTTTCTAAAAAAGAAAAATATAAAAATCAACCACGCATTCGTCCATTGTTGGTTAAAAATGTAAAAAAGCTTCAAAGTCTTCGGCTGTTAATCACCGAAGCTAGTAAAACCTTCGGCAGTTTTCTTTAAAAAATAAAATAAAAACATAAACTACAAAGTTTAGGAATCACCAACCTCAGCGAGCTCCTCAAAATAGGCTAACCAGAAAAACATGCAAGTTTTCGTATCATATGTATGCGTAGGTTGCTCTAATGATATGCAAAGGCCAGGAAGCTGCATTGGACGAAGGCATGACACACGCGGACCTTCTAGCTCCCTACAACAACTGCGCCCCCAACCTCCACATCACCAATGGCTTCGTACTGCCCGCCATGTTGCACCCATGAGGACACAGAGGGGCTCGCCGTGCTCCTGTCCGGTTATGTTGGCATGTCACGACTCGTCAATCCCACTCACTCGCCAGTTCCGCTCACTCGCCGAAGTTCAGGCGAAGGTCCTGAAACCGGCAAAGGTGTAGCAGACTGCGAAGGTAAGCAATCAAGTATGCACATAAGGTATAGCGAAGGCTCAGCAGCCACCTAGCGAAGGTCTCAAGAAAGCAGCAATATCCTTTACAAATTAAATAATTTCTCTTTAAGTTAAAAAAGAAAAGAAGCTACAAAAATCAGCAACACTAAAGACCTCCATGCTAGCTAACCAGCAGGAGGGCAAGCTTTGGTTTGTATTGAGCAAATGCAGGACTCATCTACGCTCTCTCTCCCATCCTAGAGCAAGATGGTGGGCATGTGAAGTCGCCAGCAACCTGACGCGGCCGTCATCCTAGCCGTCTACACCGGCCAGAACGCAAGCCCGAAGGCTAGCGTCGCATCGTCCAACATCGAAGCTGCCAGCACAACCAAAGCGCAACATGCAGCGAACGCCGTCTTATTAGGAACGCCATCCACAACACTGACCTCGCGAACCTGAGCATAGCACAACAACTTTGAAGGGTCGCACCGACCTTTGGCCGGCAAGTCATGATGGCACTCTCTCAGCTCTCGTTCAGGTGAACAACATAAACCGCGAAGGTTGGACCGCCCGATGCTAGCGAAGGTTCTCTACATGCAACTGCCACAGTTCGCCATCTAGCAAATATATACCATCACACAAAGGCCCAGCTAAGTATCTCACAATTCCCAGCTAAGTATCCGACAATTCTCTTTTAACAGCTCTAAGTGTTTTCCTTCGCAAGCCAACAAACAAGCCACACAAGTTTTCTGTATATATATTGTAGGCACCTGCGTTGTCATTTTCTACGAAAATGTTAGTTTTAGCCTTCACGAGATTTCCCTCGAGAATTTCTTTTGGCCTTCGCTGTCTTCTGGATTTTTTTTGGGGCCCGAAACAAAGATAAGCGTATTCCCATCCCTCCTCATCTCAAAATTATTAATATTAAAAACTAGCAAAACTAAGAATCTGCAGGATTCGAACTTGGACCTTCGAGCCTTTCGGCTCCAACTGAACGGTAAACCACCGCAATAACTAAAGCTTCTGTGGCAAGCTTGCATGATTGATTTTATTTGAAACCTCCTGGAGGCTGGAATTTCAGTTTTGGACATCTAGAATTTTTGGACGTTAGACATCTCCCAATAGATCTACAGGCTTCGGATGACCAATATATATATGAAATAAGTATCTCATGTTTTCTTTGCTAGACTGTACAACCGTTTGCATATCAAACACTAACATCACATGTAGACATCAAAGTCTCTTCTTGCAGGAACATGCCACTTGACAAAGTATTTGCGCAGGAAGCAAATACAGCAAGTGAGTAATTCTCACCAACTCATAAATCATAACCAACTTATAATATCTAATAATTTTGTCCCTATGATTTATTTTGTCACATTCTTGATCTCACAATCACCTCTCAAGACAAATTTCAAAATTTAACCTTCGTATATAACTTGTCACCAATGTGACCAAGAAAGTTGTCGTGACCTTAACCTTCGTATATAACTTGTCACCAATGTGACCAAGAAAGTTGTCGTGACCTTCGTCACACTAAAAAGCTTCGCTTGAGGGGCTATACATGCTTGGTCTCGACTGGCTAATTCAAAAACCTATCTTTTTCATATGTCAAATCCTTTTGTTACTAATATGCAGGTCATCATCACTGTTAGAATCTCTTACCCTTTCAAGTTAACCCTCTATAGATTATATTTTATCTGGTGTACATGTATGTTTTTTTTACAATCCCAATATATACAGTTTTAGATAGTAGCTCTCCATAAAATTCAGCCTTCGTCACTCATAGCCTTATTCAGTATTCTTCAGCCAGTAAGTTAGTGATATTCATCTGCCATGGGTTATTATCAGCCAACAACCTTCGTAAATTATTGGCCTTCGTCAGTTATTGGTTATTGGCCTTCGTCAGTGGACAACCTTCGCTAGTTTTTTGCCTTCATTAATCACTTTTGTCAGTTATTGGCCTCAGTTAATAAACAACCTTCGTTAGTTATTAGCCTTCATCAGTCACAAGCTCTATCGGTTATTGGTCATGTTATTTGCCTTCGTGAATAATAGCCTTCGACATTTAGTGCCTTCCTCAGTTATTAGCTTTCTCATTTGTCAATGGCCTTCATCTATGATCGGTTATCATCAGTCAACAGTCTTTATCAGGTATCGACCTACAAAGTCAGCAGCCTTCATCAGTCAATGGTTTTCGTTAGCCAGTTGATTTTCATCAAGTCAGCAACCTTCATCAGTTATTGACCTTTGTCATTGAACAATGCCTTCGTTAGTTTTGAAGAGCCTTCATCATTCAACAACCTTCGTCAGTCAGCAACCTTCGTCATCTAGCAGCCTTCGTCTATCAGCAACCTTCGTCCTCTCGCAACCTTCGTCATTCAGCAACCTTCGTCATTCAGCAGCCTGCATCCGTTGACAACCTTCATCATTTAACAACCTTCGTCATTCAACATTTTTTATTTGTCAGCAGCCTTCTAATCAGCGGTCCCATCAGCAATCAACCTTTGACATCTAATAAACCTTCAAAACCTCTAACGCTAACACTTCTCCTACTTTTTTCAGGTTGTATCATTAAAATTATTAGGACTTATAAATGTTATTTGAGCTAATCTTCGCAGGGAGCTAATACTCTTTATATTCAATAACTACAAGTCATATCTACACCAATGCAGGTTCTTAAATGGCAGCCTTCACTTGCCACCTGAAACTATGATTCCTCACTTGAGGGTATCATTCTTCGTATATAGAGCATAACTCTTACTTAAGATCAACCATCATTTTGTAGGGCGCATGACACATTTACCTCTTCTAATATTTTCACGTAAATGTAGTCGTCCTTATCATCGATACCACATATACATACATACATACATTGCATAAGTGCATTGCAAAATATGGCTCAAGCCACCTGGAAGAAGTCCCAAAGATACATGGGCACCAGGACTATGCATCAACATCCTCGAAGAAGTCCCAAAAATACATGGGCACCAGGACTATGCATCAAAATCCTGGAAGAAGTCCTGAATCTACATAGGCACCAGGTCATGAAGCTGAGGCTTTCGTGCTACCCTCACGTATCATATAAATGACTAACCATCTTTTGCAGCAAGTGCCTTTCTAAGTGTTGAAAGACTTGTAAGCAAGTCGATATTCGATGGAGCTATAACGCCCAACCTAAGTCCCTAAAAAATGCAGGAGAACAACTCATGTGCATTTTCACGCGACTTCTATGGCCTTCGACACATGGCGACAACATCTACATTGCCATTACCTTCTCCAAGACCTTCATACGAGGGGCTTCGCCACCATCTTCAGTGGCTTCATCAAAATCATCTCCATTGAAATAACTTTTTCAGGAGGGCCTTCGTCAAACAACTTTGTAGCAGGGTCTTTGTCATCGCCTTCAGTTTACTTCACCAACCTCGTCTCCGCCAAACACCTACGAAGGAGGGTCTTTGCCTGTAGTCATGGCAAACCAGAATGACTTGCCTCCATGGATACATCGCTAGGAGGGGCTTCATCAACACCTTCATCATCCACACTAATATGTACTTCACCAAGCACATTTGCAGGAGAGTCTTCGATAAGAGGGGCTTCACCGTCATCCTCGCCCACTACAATGGTTCAATAGCTTTCGTCAACTCCTTCGGCATCAACATCGATGGCACCTTGCCCCCATTCCTCCTTCGCCACCAAGTGCTACAACACCTTCTTCGCTGGGCCTTCGCCTTACTCAACATCTACATCAGCGAACATCTACTTCCACTACTACGACTACATCGACCACACCTTCATCATGAGCACCGACCAAGAGGGGCTAGGGGAGCATATCAGAGGACCAACAACTCCGGACATGAAGACTCTTTGTTCGGTTCTCACGAGAAGGCCTCGAGGACAAAGACTCCCTCACTGAGAAGGCCTGAGAGAAGACCTCCTTGATGAGGAGGTTTGAAGATGAAGACCTCCGCCATGCTCACAGACTTCGTAGCGTGGCACATTTTGAGCATATGGCCCGTAGGAGTGTCATTAGCCCAAAAAGTGGGGAACTGTTGGGGGCTGAATGCCGCCTTCCCCCACCTGGTAGCTCCGGAGGATCTCCTCCAGCCATGACCTCCGCTCGGGGAACCTTCGTGCGCAGCAGTGCGGAGGTTCTGGGCAAGACTAATGTAAATGCGTATCTTGTGATAGCGAGTGAATGTAGGGACCAAGTCAACAGCGGAGGCCACGAGGAGAGAAGGAAGGAACCTTCGGATCTCCCCACGATGAAGGATGGGTGAAGGCAAGACGTAGGACACAGCAGGAACGACAAACCTTTGGTGCACCCAGGCCGAAGAACCTTCGGTATGACCAGGCCGAGGAACCTTCGTCACCTCTACGCCGAAGGTTATGCGGCCGAACGAAGGGACATGAAGACTCTTTGTCCGGTGCTCATGAGAAGGCCTCGAGGACAAAGACTCCTCACTGAGAACGTCTGAGAGAAGACCTCCTTGCTGAGGAGGTTTGAAGATGAAGACCTCCGCACCGAGAAGGCCATGAAGATGAAGACCTCTACACCAAGAAGGCTCAAAGATAAAGAACATCAAGCCAAGAAGCTTTAATGCCAAGGACCTTCACGTCGAGAAGATATTGGAGGAGAAAGCATTGAGGATGAAGGCCTATGCACCAAGCAAGTCTGACATAACAATGCCAATGAAGTGCATAAAGAAGGCAAAGCCCAAAGTTAAAGATGTCTACGACAACAAGGCACTTAGGGGTAGTCGCCTCAGGACTTAGAACATGTATTGGTTAGAGTCATGCACGTGCTCTTTTCTCCATGCCTTTTTTCCCACAGGGTTTTTGAGATGGAGTATTTAGTGAGGCGTGCATGCATGGTTCGTGAAGGGCAATCCTCGCAACTAAGATTCAAGTTGTATTGTGCCTCTTCTAGTATTAGCATCTACTAGGTCATGTGGTACCAGCCATAACCAAGTAGATGAGGGGCTAACTGTTGGGACATGTCATGTTCACATGGGCCAAGTCCCTAGAAGAGGCCCAACTCAAGCCATTGGAGTGGTATGTAAAATCCACCCCCACGGGGGGTCGCTTGTAAATTTTTGCTTGCCTATATAATGCCATGATCTTGAGGGCAAGGGGGGCTCTCTTCACTCCCCCACTATTTTCTCGCAAAAACCCTACCTGCCGCCTCACTCTCCCCCCTCACTTGTTGGAGCCTTCGACGACAGACCTTCTCCATAGAATCTCCGCGCTAGACCATTGTTATGCAGCCTTTTTTGTGCAACCTCCGTCATGGAGCCTTCTCCACGAAGCCCTTATAGAGAACAATCAACAAACCTCCATCCGAGGCTCTTGTTCTAGGCCTTCGTCCTGGACCTTCGTCAAGAACCTTCTCCAGCCAGGCCTTCGTCCTGAACCTTCATCGAGAACCTTCTCCAGCCAGGCCTTCGTCCTCGACCTTCGTCAAGAACTTTCTCCAGCCAGGCCTTCGTTCTGGACCTTCGTCGAGAACCTTCTCCAGCCAGGGCTTCGTCCTGGACCTTCGTCGAGAACCTTCTCCAGCTAGGCCTTCGTTCTGGACCTTCGTCGAGAACCTTCTCCAGCTAGGCCTTCGTTCTGGACCTTTGTCGAGAACCTTCTCCAGCTAGCAATCCCCGAGGAGCCTCCATCTCTCAACCCTGTTCGGGACGCTTGTCCCAACAGTATGTAAGTCTCTAATATATATTTTATTTTCTAGTGTTTTGTATATATTATTGTTTTCTTATCTTATAATATTAATTTATAGTCTTATATAGAAATATATATGGTTGCAGACATAGAAATGGCCGATCATCCTCACGATGATCCTGATTATTTGGAAGATGCCATGAGGAATATGATCGATAACGGTAGTCAGTACTTTGTTGATTACAATGAGCTCGTGTAGAACAATCTGGCTGAGCAACAAGAGGGCAATGCGCCTGAGCAACAACTCATCGTGCAACAAAAAGGGAATACCGGCAGACCACCAAAAGAAGCAGTGGGAAGCTCAGAAGAAGTCAGCACTGTCGGACTGTGAGTGCTCTATGGTCAAGTCTGCATAACATCCGAGGAAGGGAGCAGGAAAGGGGGTCCCACAGCTCGGGGACGTATTAAAACCGGTGCCCCCGTTGATTGTGACAAATCAATACGGCTCAAATGAGAACTTGAAGCCAAACCAATTTTTAATCTTGTCTGACCTAGATTCGCTTGAGCATTACTTTGGACAAAGCGGTCTAAATATCGAAGATATTGCCGCTATTGCTGGACGTCACATGTTTGAAAAGGCCTAGACAGTTCATCAATGGAGGGCAAGATATGAACCGGGCAGGAGTCTAATGAACCCTCAGCACTTACATGAGCTCGGCACACAAATGGATACAATAAACAAGTGGTGCATGAAGGCGTCTAACAGGGGAGATATTTAGATTTCTGTTCATATTCCATAACATCACTACTTCTGTGGAGATGACCTCATATACGTCCAGTTCGACAAATTGCACCAATTATGTCACCTCGATGCTCTCAACAAATCTCTCGTCAGCTGCTTTTGTTTGTCAGTATTTCTTTCTTTTTTATTAAACTCTCTATCTTATTTAATTATATGTATATAATCATTACACACTTATGATTTGTATGTATATATGCAGGCACCAAACGAGAGAGATCAGAAGCAAAATCCTTACACACTTATGATTTGTATGTATATATGCAGGCACCAAACGAGAGAGCTCAGAAGCAAAAATGACAATAGTATTGGGTTTGTTGACCCCTATATTGTTTTCAAGGCTCCAGAGGCAGTGTGGACACCATCTTATGAGACAGAGTCTCCACCAATCTTATGAGGTTCTTCGTGAAGCAAAATAAAAAACAAAAAATACTCTTCTCTACAACTTCGAGTGATTTATATAGTTATTAAGTGCATGCATATTTTATTTTACTTATTATTACTCGATCCGGGTTTTATATAGATATAGGTCTGACTATATATATGTGTAAACAGCTTTCACTGGATACTCATGGTCATTGAAATTCCCAAGAACCGGTTGATAATCTATGACTCACTGAGAAAACCGCAAGAAAATTACCAAGAAATGATAAACATTGTTCGAAGGTACGTAATGTCGATCTCAGCTAGAAGAATATCATGATATGACTCTGCAATTATTAATTGACGATCCACAATGGCTGTGTATAGGGTTTGAGAAAGATTTATTGACCAGGAATATCTCATTGGTTGTAGAGCGCCGCTTGATATACTCCATCCATAAGTAAGTTGTACTAGCTAGCAAACTTTCGCTAACTTTTAGCTTTCTTATTGTCCTGGTCGTGAATCTTTTTTATATATTGTACAGTGGTGTTTAAGACAACAAGAGGGAAACAATCTCTATGGATATTATGTCTAAAAATTCTTGATGGTCCACGATAATCAAACACCCAAAGAGTTGTACGTTACATGTCTCTTTTCATTATCTCTTAAATTATATTAAATAACTTAGATAACTAATACATTTTTCCTTTTATTTCAAACTGAAGACGGAATGGTTGACGGAAAAAGTCGTGCAAAAAGACCGCATCAAAGCTATTCAAGAGACGATAGCAGGATTCCTCCGCGATTAAGTGATCAATCCAAATGGTGAGTTTCACTTCAACGGCAACGAAACTCTTATTCTAAACAACGATGATCATTTGTATCGGCTCTAGAGATTCGGAGAAGAAAACTCCATGTATATATATATATGTTAGGAATGTTATACTTATAAAACTATATATAAAACTTGTTACATATCTAGATATTTAATTATTAATGTGGCTTATTCGTTTTATTATAAGCAAATCATAATTATAAAGCTAATCCTATAATAATATCTATGCTTGATATGCGTGTAAAATATATATATATATATCAGCATAAAATACGTATTAACAAACCTATTATTATTATATATAAATAATAAACAGAAATGAATAAATGAACCTAAAACAAAAAGAAAAAAAGACCCCTTTTAACACCGGTTGGTTATACCCCAATGAAGGAGAGAGATTATGCCTCTGCATTGATCCTCTGACCTTTTGGAGACGATCTTTTGTGGATAGTTTATAAACATCCTTAGGAACATCTCCAGAAAATTTGAGCTCAATCGGATTTCATTTGAATGGTTTTCACCTTTTTGGAGTTTGGGTTTGGGCTGCTCAGACTACCAAAGTGGACCAGGCCGACCTAGCTAGCTTCCAGGCTAGGCCGGGTTTGCATCATGGCTAGGCCAGGTTTGCCTGGGCAGAGGACCCCTCGGCGGTGATTTTTAGTTCAGGTGTCGCTTCTTCGATCCGTTTCTTCCATGAGATATTTTCGAGATGTCATGGAATGTTCTGAAATCATCAAGTCACCGGTTGGCTTGTTTGAATTCACCTTTGAAGGACCGAAAACGTTAGCCACTGTCCCGAGTTCACCACCAAACGCGCAACAACTCCAAATCTAGAATACTCACGCCAACTGGTGCCGGGAGTACCTAGAGAAATTTCTTAGGACTATCGATATTCAATGCAAGAGACGAAATACAAATCGAAGTCCAAAGGACCAAGTTGTGGACAAAACGGAAAATCAGGGCTAGAGAAAATTCATTAGAAAATCGCTAAGAAAAAGGACAGAGTAACGGCTTAAAAATGGAGTACTCTATTTTACCAGCGAGAACTGGATCCCTGCAAAACAAATCACTGAATTGGATTTGCTCGGCACTCGATGGTGCGCGGCCTACCAATAAAAAAAAACACAACCAGTTAGGAGATGAACGAACTTAGCTCCTGACAAAAAGATGAACCAATTTGCTTGCAAACTGAAACAAGAGATTGAATGGAACAGCAGCCTGAGCAACGAACTACTAGCAGCTGCCAGTTCGTGCTTGGATGAGCACTTGCTCGGGCTCGGCGCTGAGTGTTTGAAGCTGTCCGGCTGTCATCCATAGGAGCTGCTGCAATGAAGAGCAACTAAAGCAAAACGCTAGGCAACGGGAGCCCTCCTGGGACTGCAGCGAGTGCTGCTCAAGTGAGCCAGCAAGGTGCTTAAGTACTAAATGCTGCTTTGGTAGCACTGCTGCTAGTTCAGGCCATGACAGCACCCTTCCAGACTCCCGTAGGAAGCACGAACTCTAGAACAAGAACGAAGCTGAACGGACAGAGGGAGGAGCGGTCACAAAAACAACAAAAAATTCAACCAAAAACTCCACGAAAAACTCTCAAACTTGGCATAGACCAAATTCAACCTAGCACGAACTCATCCCCAAAAAATCATTATCTAGGATTAAGCCAATCTCTAGGAAAATCAGATCACGTGCAAGAACTCGAAAAATATCCCCAAAACCGAAAATTGCTCAGATCTTGATGCACGAGTGGAAATTGCTCAAATCACTCGGTCATCCTGTTCATCACTTGGTAAAGCATCAAACTAACCAAACAAACTCCATAGAAAAACTTAAAACTAGCACGAATCTTGTAAGCGAAAAATAGGTGAACAGTAACTTGCGATAACAGAAACACTAATGACACACGAAAATCACTGCTAAATATGTTGAATCGCGGAGGACAAGTGGAGGATTTGGACCTCCATTCCCAACTCAAAATCACACGAAAAATCACCACGAAAAATCAGTTCATGGCACTCTCTCTTGAGAAAATCTAAAAAAGAAAAACTAACCCCTAGAGAGCGCGCTACGGGAGAGCTACAGGAGAGAGGGAGAGAGCAGTAGGTGGAGAGGGTCTTTTGGAGATTGGGAACTCCCGGTTTATTTATCAGACATATTACATATTCTCCAAATGTCCCTAAATATTTTTGAGCGAACTAGCTAGCCCTAGAGGCATTCTAGTCCAACTCGACATGACCTAAATCCGACGGCCACCGCGCCTCCTCACCGGTAGCCTCGCTCCAAAGCGATCTCACCGATGCCGCCACGTGCTATCCGTCCGCATGGGACCTCCTTCCAGATTTTGAGGCCCAAACCCGCGAAACCCGCCGCGAGTAGCGTACTCCATACGCTTTCCCGCCACTCGACACGTGTCACCACCGTCCTCGATTGGCCGGCCCGCTAAGTCCTCCTGAGCCTCGCTCGACTCGCGTCCGCCGTCTTGACTTGGTCAACACGGTCACTCCCATGTACACTTGCACTTGTCGATGTCCC
>Ga0182004_10004207_pt1 | contig 11577 bp, 14 predicted proteins | sample Sormic07211540_1_FD_120479 | JGI IMG/M metagenome (GOLD analysis project Ga0182004, IMG submission 120479) | Endophyte microbial communities from Sorghum bicolor roots, Mead, Nebraska, USA - 072115-40_1 MetaG | ecosystem: Host-associated > Plants > Roots > Unclassified | place: USA: Nebraska...
ATCTCAAGCCTCGCTCACGTACAGCAGCGCTGCTATCTGTGTGTGAAGCTCTTAAACCCACTCGTCACACTGTCGATCTGCTGTGTGTGAAGGAACTTCTTCGTCACCACCCTGTGAATCTTCCTCAGCTTTCTACCGTTGTTACCATCCGGGGCGGCCCCCGGATGCTTCTCGCCGTCCTCTTCTTGCCAATGCACGCAACTGCTGTGATGCGCCGCCGCTGTCTCGGCTTCGGCTTCCGCTTCGGCGGCGGCGGCGGCGGCATCAGGAACCGGAAACTCTAGACTAGGCCGTCTCCTAGACTTGGTCCGCTTGTTGGGATCGCAGGCGACGGCGTCGGCGTGGAGAACGTCTTCGATCCGAGACAAAACCGCGAAAGCTAGGCTCTCCAGTGTCCTGGAGTAGCTCTCCAAGAGGGCATACCCAACATCCTGAAACGAAACGAAACAAGAACCCCAGCACATCGATCGATTCAGTTCGTCGTCATGGACGACAGAAACCTGGAAAGGATCGGAGCTGGGAAATTGAGGCTCTTGGTACCGTGTTGTACTGGATCTTGCTGATGTCGAGCGACGACTGAGGGATGCCGGGGAACCTGTGCTTGAGGATGAGCAGGGCGGTCTGTGCCCGCTCCTCGAACTCCTCTCGCTTCTCCAAGCTGACGCCAGCGGGGGCCCACGATAGCTTGTGACAGATCTTCCTGTGCCAGATGACGACGGAGGCCTCGATCCGGTCCTTGAGATCCACGATCTTGTGCTCTGTCGACAGGTCTACCGACTGCAGGAGCTCGTTGGGGTCGAAGATGTCGTCGGTTATGATCTTGTATATCGAGTCTCCGAGAATGGACCTTCCATTCTGCAAATTTTCAACGACGAGGAGACTAGTAGTCTGAGTTTTTTTTTTAAAAAAAAAAATCTAGTGAGATTTTAGCAGTGTCATTTGAAAGGAAAATGATCTTATGCATGATGAACTGATGAAGTCATCACCTTTGGCAGGGACTCCATGTACTCTTCGGGGATCTCCATCTCTCCGAGGACATCGGCGTTGATGGCCATGGCCGCCTTGAGCACTTGCCCTACAAGGTCCTTCTGGTGCTGAAGCCACTTCCTGGACGCCTCCGACAGGCCCTCGGCGGGGACCCTCACCGTCGGGATCCACCATTTGTCGCACGTGCACGTGTCGTCGTCGTCCTCGCCACCGTCCGCGTCTTTCGCCACGTACCAGAACTCCTGGGCCTCGCCGAAACTGTCAAGATACTCCTGTTCCATTCGTCCACGGCAGAAAAGGGGGGCCAAAAAAAAAAAACAGCGCCCAGATGAATTTCAGGAACAACAAACAAACAGCGCCGTTGCATTGCATCTGTATATTTGATTGAATGAGCTCTAAAAAAAAAGAAACGGCCATGCTTACGAGGAGCATGGCGTCGAGTTTTCGCAAGGCCGGGATGTTGACAAGGAGATCCCCGCGCTGCTGAGTGCCCATCACCTGAATGGAGATCCGGTAAGGACGAAATGCCAGGCCGTGTACATGTCCACAAGTGCAATATATATAATCGCAGGGTGAAATTTCGTTGCTGACCTCGAAGTTTGTTCCATCCTCGGATACCTGTTGCGAGGGGGCGAACTCGACGATGTGGTCGGCGACGGAGAGGAGCCAGTCGATCTCCCTGTTCCATCGCGCTCTCCGCTCCGCGGACATGGGCTCCAGGCGGCGCTGCTCCCCGAACACGGAGGCTGCGAGGTTCGTGATGGCATTGGAGAGCGCGAGAGCGGAGGACACCCCTTTGCCCGTGCCGGACATGTCCTCCCCAAGCAGCAGCTTGGCGAATTTCTCCTTCATCATATCCAACTCTGCATGCATCGCAAAGAGAATTTTGAACAACACAAGATGGTTTAGCATGCAAGCTAGTAACGGTGATCACGTCATCACGTCACCTGAAGGCGGTCCACTGTCGCGGACGGTTCTCGATGGCACCGGCGGCAGGTCCTGGCCGGACCGGCCGGGAGTGGCGGCGCGCGAGCCGTGGCTCCTGGACAGCACCCGTTTCTGCAGCAGCGGCGGCGGCGGCGGCGCGTCGTCGTCGTCGTCCGCCATCGTCCCGCTGCTCCTGACGCTGCTGCCACGCGGAGACGACGGCGAGGAGGAGGAGGAGGAGGAGGAGGACGAGGACGACGACGACGAGAACGAGAACGAGGGGCTGGACGAGACGGCCCGCCGCCTCCTCCTCCTCGACAGGAACCTGTCGAGGCTGTGGCCGCGCCGCAGGAACCCACCGACCATCACAGGGTCATGCGAAGAGAAACCGTGCACGCGCGCGCCCGCTCACGACGGGCGCGCATGTGGACGCGCGCGCGCGGCCGGGCCGGGAGGAGCAGGCGATCGAGGCGAGAGCAGCAGGTCGAGATCGAGACGACGTAGCAGCTGGGCGCGTGCATGGGCTGCTGCCCGCCGGAGCTAGCTCGACGGACGACGGGATGATGGGTCGTGAGGCCGGGCGCGCAAGGCAGGCAGGGCAGGACACACCGGCCGGCCTGCCTTCCGCGGTTCCGCCTCGCGACTGCTAGAGAGCGGAGGAAGGGGAGGCCGCGCGCCTTGGAAGTTTTGTGTTGCTGCGTGCCTTGTGCGCGCGTGCATGGCCAGCCCCTCCCCCGGCCGGCACAGGCGCGCGCACGATTGGCTGGCAGCGTCGAGGAGAGAAGGGACGTGGTCATGCTTGGGGAGACCAAGCCAAAGTTGGAAAAACCAAAAGCCAAGCAGGGAACGCGCCCTTGTTGCGGCCAAATTTAAGCAGCCTGTTGTTTGCGTTTGCATGTATGCTTCCACATTCACGTCAAAATTTAGAGTTTTGTTTCGGTGGTTCTTTTTAAAAAAAGTTACACCAATGTTAAGAGCAACTCCAGCCCACCTCCTAAACAAGTCCCTATTCTAAATCTAGAGACTTGATAAAAAAATCAACTCCAACCCACCTCCTACTTGGGCTCCCATTTTCTATGCCCTCCCAAATTATAGTTTTAGCACCTCACATCCAGAACCCTCTATCCAGTAGGTCCCACCCACTTTCCTCTCCCCACTCATAAATCAAGACAAGAATTACAAATGGAGTTGATGTAGGATTTATCAATAACAGGTGGGTCCCATGTGAGATAAGGACTTGGTCTGTTTTTTTCATTGGAGTTGGGTCTTAATTTGAGCCCCTACTTTTTTTGATCATAGCCTGTAAATAAAAATTTAAGGGCTTAATTTAGAGACTTGGGCAGCATTTGCTCTAAAGCACCAAAAAAGTACTCCCTCCATCCCGAATTATAAGTTATTTCAAAAATCTTGCAGAGTCAAAGCATTTCAAGTTTTTGATTCCATCCTACGCGACATGGTGTAGAGGAAGCATAGGGAGCATGTAGTAGCTATAGGGAACAAAGAGCAAGAGGAAGAACCATTGAAATCTAAGACGTGAACAACAAGCGTGTGGAGAGAATGGGAGGGAAGGAAGACAATTGTTTTGTTAGGAAGGGACAGGGGCAAAAGAGTCTTTTCACATCACTCTGTGCCAACCCTCATCTTTGGATGGCTGATTGTGCGTGCCATGTTAGCAAAAAGGGTATGTGCATTTCCTCTCTGCAATGGCAAAAATATAGGTTCCCGTGTAATGGCAATCGAAGACTTGACATTCGTATAAGAGTGACATAGTTAAATATCCATGTGGTTCTTCCTCTATACCAATGCAAGTTAGTGGTTCGTGGTGAATCCCCTCTAGTTGTTGTGGGTATCTGGCAATGCCTTCTCAATGAAATTATCTTGTGAAGGTTGTTGATGAGTTGTTATCTTGATTTTGTTTGTAGTTGTGAAGAGGGTTTCCCGTTTTGTCCTAGCTAGCTAAAAACTGTGGTGAGTTGTTTAGTCTAGTTGTTAGTTGGGAATTGTGTTGTGTGTTTTTTGAGCTCGGTTTTCATTTAGAAAACTTAGGTAATACTTGTTTTATATTTCTTGTTCTAAACAAAAAAAAAAGTGGCCAGGATTTTTGCCATTCCTTTGAAAGAAAAAAACATAATAAACCAAGCAAGTTTCTATCTTTTGTTGGAATAATGTAACTTAATGACCTGCAAAATACCTTAAAAGTAAACTAGAAACGGTAGAACAAGATGGTGCTGGAGATTGCTCGTGTAGGCAATAATAATAATAATAAATGTGAATATCAACTCGATTAGTCCATACTAATTGTCATTTGTTTCACATCAACAATCAAAGAATATAGTTTTATGTAAAACCATAGAACCTTACACATTTCCTGATTACAATCAGTCCTAGGGTGGCATGAAGCATTCTACTTTCACACCGTGTATGTTTAGTATACAGAGGGAAAGCGAGGAAGAAATGAGAAAATTAAATCAGGTAATTGAATTCACTGGGGAGGGAAAAATGTAACACTCGGACACCAAAGTTACAACACAAGATGGAAACATACAACAGGGATGTACAGGGTTGCATTACAGTATGCACAATGCAAGTACCTCGGTGTTGCTGCAAACAAAGAACATTTTTGCTAGCTTGCTTCAACTGAAAGGATCTCAAGCTCTGCCCACCAGAGTGGAGATAACCGTGGCGTCGCAGCCTCAGGCGAAATTGACAGTACTTCTCGCAATCTAGTGGTGACCTCCCTCATGGTTGGTCTCTTCTTCGGATCGCTTTGGATGCAGTCCTGGACCAAATCACATATGATTTCTAGGTCCTTTTCTTTGTGATCCTTCAAGTTAGGATCAAGCAAACAAGACATGCTCCGGTTATCCCTAATGCACTCCAAAGCCTGACAGAAATAACACATTTGATATTATGTTAAGATGCCTTATGTGGTATTTTCGAAGTTTCAGTAACTAGTAACTATCCATAGTATCTTTGTCATAATTACCAAGTTCGACAGGGAACCCTTTTCTTCGGAATACGGAGGCTTTCCTGAGATGATCTCCAGCATGAGTAGACCAAAACTGTAGACATTCCCAGCTGGATCGGCAGCTACTCGTTCATGGTGATCAACTAAGTCGTCATCCTTGGGCATGTTTCCTCTGGAATATACTTCATGCCAAACGCTCATGTCTACTATCTGTGGAAAGAATTAAGGAACTAGTGTAAGGAGAAAAGCATTATGTGAAGTGCTTATCTAAAGTCCCCGTTCAAATGAACTAGAAAATGGTTCGTCTAATTTGTGCAGTAGCTAAGTGTGCATCAAATTCATACTTTTAACCAAATATTGATAATATAACTCTAAATCAAAGGGTATAATTGCATGAAGAACTGATAGTGATTTCAATGATGAAGTTTCAGTCTTGTACTATGTTTGTTTCCTACTTATCATCAAATCTGGGCAGGCAGTGACTTAGGAAATGCCCTGTAGAAGTCTCCAGTCTCCAGATATTCAAAGAAAGAAAAGATGACACTCATAAGCACGTTTTTACCTTTGCAGCTCCATCCTCAGATAGCAATATAGCACTTGACTTTATGTCTGGGTGTGTTATAGGAGGGCTAAGCTCATGCATGTGTAGGGTGCAGTATGCTACTCCCATAATTACCCTCATTCTACCATTCCAATCAATAGGATCAAATCCCTCGACTGCAACAGACAAAGCAAAACATTTCAATTCAACCACAAAGATCAGAGGGTAGACATAAAAAAAATGTGGAATAGATCAACAGCCGATACCATGGAGGTGTTCATATAGTGTTCCATTGGGAGCATACTCCATCACCATCATCCTCATGAAAGGTTCTTCCTCCTCACAGTACCCAAGCAGGTTGATATAGTTCTTATGGTTGACTCGCGAGAGTGAGTCTATCTATGTTGTCAGGAATAAAAATAAGGAGAGGTTGAAACAAGTTTGTTTAGAGGCCACATATCAAAATTACAAACTTAGAGCCTTAGATGCACTGAGTTAATCAAATTAAAATATATTGCATTACCTTTTTCCTGAATCGCCCTTCCGAATGTTTTGACCAATCTTTGCTAGAGGTAATCATGGTTGATACAACAGCAATCTCAACACCACTTGATAAGGTTCCCTTGTAGACAGTGTACTGTGGATAGGTTGCCACAATGTTACTGAAGTCCTCACACGCACCTTCCAGCTCAGAGCGCTGCAACTTTGGTACTCCTAAAATACACAAGGGGGAAAATTATCACAAATAAATAGAGGCAATATAAGTAGGCAACTTTGACACTCTTTCAACAGACATGAATTTGTTACTCGGATAAATCTAAATAACATATTAATATTACTTAATGCAAGATGTTAGTTCACTTTATACAAACTGCTGGCACGTAGAGGTGGAACAATTGTGCATACTTTTATTTAAAATGATCTCCAAAGGCGAAAAAGTAGATGCAACTATGAAATATTTTTTTTTCCTCGCATGAGATAAGCTTACTTCTTGAGATGGATTAGATAGCAATAAAACTTTACCTGTTACAAATGCCTTTTGGAGCTGACCACTGAGCCCTGTCTTCCATGGACCTATTGTTTTCCCTGACTTGGCGCGGCATAGGAATAGCATGCATGCGATGCCAATAAGAATTGCGACCAGTGGCACCACAATGACATAAAGCCATTTGATGGACCTTCTTTCTGGAACTTCTTCGGCAGTAGTACTGGGGACCGTTGGTGGACTACTTGGGGGATTGACAGCTGGTACAGGTGCATTGTTGGGACTAAATGCTGAAAATGAACCAGTTCCAGTGGAAGGAACAGGAACAGCAGCTGGAACAAGTGCATTTGCAGAAGAAGGTGCAGCAAGATTGCTATCTTGAAGTAACCTGCGCTGGCTAAGCTGTGCTGCTGGATTTCTTGCTGCGTATTGTGAAGGAAGTTGAGCTGGGAAAAAGAAGCAAAGATATCATTTACCGACTAGCTTATGCATCTAGGACTCGACTTGTTTTCTTTTTTCTCAAACGAGCTGTGTATCTTTAAGAGAAGAAAATATAAGGACTTGAGCCTAGTATAGTCAGTTCGATTACCAGAAAGGTTGTTAGTGTCCTTTTTGTTCTCTTGTGAAGAAGAACCAGATTCCAACCTAGAACGGTCCAGATTAAAGAACTGCTACCATCAGGATCTGCAGATAATTTCTAATTTCCAAAGAGAAGGAAGAAAAAAACAGGTGATAACTTAGAGGGGAATTTGTAGCACTATTTTTTTTTCTCTTACCCATTCTCAGCTCTTCGATTCATATTACCCCTCCCGAGATTATCATAAATATTGAAATCATTTTCCTGATCAAAGTTCCCATAGGAATGTTGGATCAGAGGCCACTGAAAGAAGTTATTGGAAAGCAATCTGCAGAAGCGAAAATATCATGCCATTGTACTTGCTGATGATGAAAACTTTCACGAAATTAATCAGTCAGAAACCTACAACTGCCTAAGTGATTGCATTTCTGCTATCTCTTGTGGAACCTCCCCACTCAAGTTGTTGTTGCTTAGATCCAGTATCTCCAACATTGCAAGAGCACTCAATTCCTTAGGTATTGCTCCACTGAATAAGTTATTGGAGAGTACACTGCAAGTGGATAGCTAGGTGTCAATCATTGTCATGGGTGTAGCAACTAGTCAAATACTACCAAATCAAATTGCCAATCTAATTTGTGCAACAAATGACAATTTATATTCTGGCGAAAGCATTAATATATCACTAGTTTTTCCTCAAACGCGCAAGAAAACTGAATATAATTGCATTAAAAAAGGAAAACTAAAGGTCTATACAAACTGAAAAATAATAACAGAAGTTTATGACTATACTTACAGAGCCCTCAGATGGCTAAGAGTTCCTAGCTCTGGACCTAGGGTGCCTCTTAAGGAGAGATCCTTCAGGTTTCTGGAAAAAGAAACAGTTCACATAAGTAGAATACTCCAGATGCTAATGAGATAGCATAGCCAAAGCATATGTAAAAAAGAACTGCAGCAATAAAAAAAAAGTAACGTTCTAATCTTATTTGGCACATAGCACTGTACAAAATGTTGTCCGAATTTTTTTTTAAAAAAATAACAACAGCTGTGTAAGAATCATCTTCTTAAATAACAAGAAGATTCACTGGTAAAACTAAAAACATGTGATTCCAAGAATCACTGATAAGTACTTCTGCATTTGCATCTGAATATCAATGATAACTAGTGGAGATGGTGGTTCCTGAAGAACTATGTGTGCAACAACGATGGCCCTTGAAATGTCATGTAGCCCTTGAAATGTAATGTAGGCAGAGTAAGCATTTTTCCCATGGTGATCCCACATTCCCACACCATAAAAAAAGTGCCACCAGGAATAGAAATCAATAATATAAAACTAGCTGGAGCCACTTGTTCAGGTTGGCCGAGTCAAGAAACCACTCTAATACACCAAATAATGAGCTTGCTCCGAGGCTTCATTTGAAAACTAATTGGGAATGGTGCATTATATAGGAGTCTGAACAATGTATTCACAGCAAATACAGATAATAAAACGTAACTGTCTAATCTGTTAAAAATATTTTATTGTATGCTTTTAAAAAGGTAGAAAATAATTTAAACCATAGCATGTTCAAGGGCATATGACACCAAATTTTAGTTACTAGAGATGCTCCAGGGTGCATGGAAATTTCTCCAACTGGAATATAGAACGCTCCTTAAGCCTGATCACCGCATCCACTCTGTCAACCATTGAACAGCTAGGTTTCTTTTATAACTTGTCTGAATTAAGAAGCAGACTACGCTTGTGTTGGGATAAACTTGACAGAAGAACTGATACATTTCTTTTCATGTATTCATTATAAAGTCAAACCACGGTAGCTGCAAAGGGAGAAAGTTTTAGAACGAAAAGTATGGGTGACAACACAAGATTCATTGAACAATAAACCAATGCCACAACACTCTTCTGCTATGAAAGATACAGTCAAATGGAAGACCCGTTAAACGGGGAATGAAACGTTGGTTGTTGGCAATCATGATGATCCATGCTGAGACAGTGAAATGGAATTCCAAACCACTGCACATTCAGAAGGGGAGAGAGAGCATCCAACTCACAACATAACAACTCGGCCATCGACGCAGCGCACGCCATTCCAACTGCAGGGGTCGCCGTCGCGCGGGCTCCAGCCCACCATGGCGCCATACGGATCCTCCGCCACCCTTGACTGGAACTTGAGCAGTACCGACCCTGCGCACGCCCACAGCCACAAGAAACGCGTGCCAAGTCAGCACGACAATGCAAGCACCGAAACCAAACACCGGTGTCGAGACGCCGGCCCGTACCTTCAAGGTTGACCGCCGAGCAGCCATCCACGGCGAGATGAAGCGCCAGCACGACGAGCGCCAACGACGACGACGAAATGAAGCCATCCATCCTGCGCATCCTTTCCCGGTTCCGCAGGCGCGCGACGATCGAGACGGCGGCAGGGCGCCGTCACATGATCGTCTTCGCGAGCCTCTTGAGCAGCCTGGAATGCATGGTCAGGCGCGGGGGGCAGGCATTGCGCCCGCTGCAGCGACGACGATGCGAGCTCCACCACCCAGGCACGGAAGCCTCACGTCCGCTTCGCGCCTGCATGCGAGAGGGAAAACAGCTCAGAGGCGCCAGAAAAAGGGCGACGGGGGAGCAGAGGAAACTTGCAATCACCATAAAGCACAGAGCAAACAAAGAGCTTTAGCGCCTTTTTTTTTGTTTTGCCTGACGAATTTTGCTTACACCGCACGCGATTCGAATCAAGAAACCGAAAAGAGGATTCGCAGGATAGAGCGAGAGGGTGCTTACACGGCGGCGCGTTGGGGAACGGAGACGAGGGAGAGAGAGAAAGAGAGGGAGAGAGAGAGGACGGCAGGGAGAGGGAAGCAGCGGTCGTCCGCTGTTGCAGGAACGGGTAGTAGTTGGAGAAGAAACCAAGAACAGCAGGCGCGACACGACCAAGCCAAAAAAAAACACACACACACACACAAACACACTTTGAAAGAAAGAAGATTTCACGGCGCATCCTCTTGGCTGTAATCGTGTTTGAGATCGCGTTTTTTTAATAAAAAATCGACAGACGTGAGTGGAATTCTTCCTCCGCCACCTGTAGGACAATTCCACGCCAGGATTCGAGCGGCAGGCTTAAAAAAACTGGATAATATACGAGGGGCGGTCGTTGTCAAGGGTGGAACAGGACAACCACTCTGCGAGTCTGCAGAACGCGCGCGCTCACATCGTCGTCGCCGGCGACGGATTCGACGGTCCGCATTTTAAAAACCCTCTGGCGCGCATCATCACATATGGCAATAGAATATGGCCCGCACCCCGCATTGACATTGTTCCGCCTCCTGTCTTTGGTGCTAATCGCGGCCGGACATCTCAGCCACGCCAAATGCTGCCTGTGCTTGAAGAGGGGGAAAAAGGAAATTTCTGAGCAAGGGAAGGGAATAGTTAAACCACGTCAAGAATCCCCAAATCGGTTGCAGCTACTTTTTTTGAAAATAAAATAAAAATCGAAGAGTTCGTTAAGGGAAGAAGATGCGACAGAACGGAGCTAAGGTTTCCAGGACGAGCTGGTGTTGGGAAATGCGGTCGACCGACGGCGATGGCCTTGCAACTCGCGGTGGCGCTGCAGAGATGGGCGGGCCCTTACCCGTGGTTCGGCCGGCGCCGCGGCCTGGCGGCCGGCGGCTGGAGGCCTGGATCCCTTCTTCAGTCGCGCGGAGCTCCGAGCTCCTCACCAGCTTGCGTTCCGTCGTGGCGGGGGAGACGGTGGCCGGCGGCCGGCGGCGAGCTGCCGAGGCGGGGGAACGGCGGGCGCGCGCGCGCCTCGCGAGTCGCGGCTGGTTGGCTGGGGTTCGAAGAGACGTGCGGTGGGGCCCGCGCGGGGCAGGTGGGGACGCGCAAACGAGGGGAGTTTCTAGTGTGTGTTTTTTTTGTTTTTTCTTGCTTAGCTAATTGATTGCCTTTGGAGCTGTGTGTGGGCCCGCCTAGCTGTCCCCCCATATCCCTTTTCTGTTTCGAGAAATAATATATTTGTTCAGTTTATTATGTCGGTCGTTCTTCTTTCCTTTTTATTTTTTGAAATTTGTTTATTTTATTCATTCAGTTTATCTATGTCCGTCGTTCTTCGGTTGAGAAAAGGAAATGAAAACCTCCTCGCCCGCCGCACGTCGTGTTGCCGCCAACCGTCGTGCCCGCCATTCTCATGAAGTTTAGGCGCACTCGCAACAGCATCTGTTCCCTACTTTATTTGGCTACACTACTCTTTTCTTTTGAGAATAAGCAGTGTATACTCAGATCTTTTATGTTAATTAACCTCATCAAATATATGTACAACAATATTTAAGTTTCAGCAAATCATAATGGCATGGATAATCAATATAAGGTTGCATCATCAAGAATTCACTTCGAGCTCTTAGAGCATCTGTAGCGTGCAGAAATGATAGGTATTTAAGGTCACCCTTATACATTGCAAACTCTCTTAGGCCTTGTTTACTTCCCAGAAAATTTTGCAAAATTTTTCACATTCCCCGTCACATCGAATCTTTAGACGTATGCATGGAGTATTAAATATAAACGAAAATAAAAACTAATTGCACAGTTTGGTCGAAATTGACGAGAC
>Ga0182004_10004208_pt1 | contig 11577 bp, 9 predicted proteins | sample Sormic07211540_1_FD_120479 | JGI IMG/M metagenome (GOLD analysis project Ga0182004, IMG submission 120479) | Endophyte microbial communities from Sorghum bicolor roots, Mead, Nebraska, USA - 072115-40_1 MetaG | ecosystem: Host-associated > Plants > Roots > Unclassified | place: USA: Nebraska...
AAGCTGAAGCGAAGGCGGAGGCGCAGCCGGAGACAAGCAGCAAACCGGAGGCAGCTCCGGCTCCGGGGTCAGGAAAGGGCGGCTTGTTCTCATGCTTCCCCTGCTGCTGATAAGCGAGCAAGATGCAGTTTGCAGTGGCCAGAATGATGTCTCTGTAAATCGCCACTTGGCCGTTATGTAAAATGGAGTAGGGTGCGAAGAAATGCAGGGTGCAAGTGTAAGGGCAGAGGGTTTCCTGGTACAAAAAATGGCGTTGTGGGCAGCAAAAGGTTCTTGCAATGCAAGGAAGTACAGTATATATGTCGAATTCAGAATGGCTAACTTGCTATACTGGCGGTGTAAACGATCTTTTTATGTACTGTGGAGAGACCGAACAATTCCAAGTCGTTTTTTCGCGCTTTCTATAATGCCCTGTACAGTTCAGTTCTGAAAGTAGAGTTGTAATGATCCTTTTATTTTGTGTATATATATAAGCAAGGGTATCTGTAACATGAATCTAAAAGGTCAGGGATGAGGGTACTTTAATTTGGCAACCTGACCTGAATCTGAATGTAAACAACTAGGAAAATCACAGGGACCCCATGATACAGTATAAGATAACTTTGGCTTAAATGTTTCATGGCAGAAAAAGGTTCCCCTAGCACAACACGAGTTGAGCATGATATGACCTGCACGGCGACTAAAAGTTTGCAGACAGATGAAATTTAAGTGCCAAAGATTTGAGCTCTTTGAATCATGTGGAAACTACGTGCTGAATACCCAGTCAAACAAGGGACAGTAACAAAAGGATGTCTCCTTGGACAATTACAGCATAGTACACAAATTCTGAGATGGAATCTCCATCACACACAACAGGCATTCTGATCTAGTAGAACGGTAATGCCAAGCGCTTACAAGTAATTTCATATTTGCATACCATTCAGCTAGAAGACCCTACTGCTGGCTGGAGACTGGCGTGCCATCTTCATTCTGTGCAGCTTCGGTTCCCAGAGTTTTCTTAGCGACTTGTTTGGGAATATCAAGGTCATCTTGGATGCAACGTTGCAAAGGATGGGATAGAAGAATGCACATCTGACGAAAGAGAACACGAGCAAGCCCTTGACCAGTCTCAAGAATGTACCCCTCATACTGGCTGACATGGTCAAGAGCATCAACCAAGGCATCATATACCATCTGTGGGCAGTTGTCAGCACTTGGCTTGTCATGGAGATAGATTATGTCAAGGGTGAAATTCTTTGGCCTCACAGGCCACTGATGCTGTGGCTTAGTAGAGGAACGGCAGTAGATGAGTACCTGGAATGATTAACCTTGAAGCAATCAAGACCCAATACATTGTATAACTGATAAAGAAATGGAAAGTAGATAACTGCATGAGGAAACAGTGTGCCAGTATCAAAAGAAGACTCATGTACAAAATGGGGCACAGAAGGATAGATAGTGATCTGAGGAAAATTAGCACCACGATGATTCAGAGTGGTCCTGCATTTTACATATACTGAACACAGACTAATATTTCCAGAACACCATAATTAACGTCGAGAGCCCTTCGTGTGTGGTAATAGTTAAAAAAATTATCAACAATGTTCTAAGTGCTTGATGTCCAATTGGTTACCAGACACTAACATGGGGCATAATTAGCAGAGAGACACTACTAAAGTAATGTAAAACTGAGTCCTAGTTACCAAAAAAAAAAAAGCTTACCACCCTGAGAATCCGGCCTTGCGATTCTGCTCTTTTCCCTTCCTGGTTAGCTGTCATGAAGAGCTGGGTGAGATCAGCCATTGGATATCTTGATTCTGAAGCAGACAAGGAATGGATCGCCTCCATTGCTGAACCAGCGTCACTGCTGAAGCCCTTCTTCACCTTAAAATTCAAAGGGGACATGTTATATTAACCAATATATTATCACATTCCAGAGATACAATAAGAATCTTGACCAATAACTTTCAGAGCAATAATACATGATGATTGGGGAAATTTGGGGGCGAATATCTCAACTCCTAACTTAAACCTAACCTAAACAGAATTCCCTCTCGTAGATCCCCTCATAGCTCGAATTGAGCGCTCAAACATCAATGGTTTCCAACATCTATTATGACAGACAGCGGGTATCTGGTTACATTTCTGCACAAATAGTGATACTCGTTCCCTAAATTTCTCATCGATAAGAGCAAGGAACGCGAAATCCGACTAAATGTTTCCCAGAAATGAAGGGATCAGGTGAGGGGCGTCGGGATACCATAGAGAACGTCTCGCCGAGGGATCCGAAGGCGAAGCGGTGGTCGGGGCACATGGTGAGCTTGCTGTGGACGAAGAGCAGCAGGGCCTGCTTGATCGCGTCCATCCGCCTGACCGCGGTCCGGGGCACCGCCGCGGGGGCACCCCCGACGGCCCCCGCGGGCTGCGTCGGCTGCGGCGACGCGGTGGAGGTGGAGCCCGAGGACGCCGCCGCCGCGGACTTCATCTCCGCGCGCGCCTCCAGGTCGACGTCGACGCAGAAGAGGATATCCTCCGCGGGGAGGCGGCCCGGCGGCAGCGAGTAGCGCGGCGCCGGCGGGGCGTCCGTCGCCATCTGGACAGCAGCGGGTGGTGGGCTGGGGACCTCCGTGGGCTGGCTGGCCGGCTGGGTGGGGGAAGGGTGGGTTCGGTTTCGGTCAGGCAGGCGGTCTGGGAAATGGCTTCCGATCGTGGTGGGTGCGGTGAATCAGGGAAACTCGCAAAGGTCGGCTACTCTACACTCGCAAAGTCAGGCCAAGATGGCAGGAAGCGCTGGCTGCTAAACCAGAAAAGGAAAAAAAAAACTGGGGGGATTTTGGAGGAGAAAGATACTACTCTCTCGCTCGGTTTTAAATGATAAGTCATTTCAGAAATTTTGAAAGTTAAAATATCTTAAATTTGACTAAATTTATATAGTAGCATAATAACATTATGATATCAACTAAATATTATTAGGTTCTTTATTAATTATATTTTCATAGTATATCTATTTGATGCTACAAAACTTTGTAATTTTTTCTATAATTTTAGTCAAACTTGAGATACTTTGACTCTCCAATATCCTTAGAATAACTTATAATTTGGGATAGGAGTAATGTTTTCTTCAATGTGTTATATACACTGAGGTAAAGCCACTCCTTGTTGTCACCTGAATTTCTGATCCCCGGTTCTTCTCCTTCTCTGCATGTTATACAAGAGCGAACGACCGCTCTTCATGTTGTTGGTCTCGCTTAGCCACGACTACGCCACCGACATCTTGCCCAAGGATATGGCACTCTCACCAAACTCCAAGGACACGACTACCTATCGCTTTGCCATAGCAGAAAGTAAGATCCGGTCATCTTCTTCCACAACAATGGCTTCATCATTAGATCGCCTAGGTCCACTGTATACCACCGCCTACTTAACCTCCCTGTTGCCGCCTATCGAACATCATCGTGGACTACCGCGGTATTGCCTCGTGCCAAGGCACACCATCTTTGTCGCTTATGAGGACTTCCTCACAACCCTCAAGTGGGCGTTGTCCCATGGCAAATCATGGCTCATCACGCATGGTGTCCCTAGTCCTCCAACCACATATTCCTCATTGGCAATAATAATGCTTGAGAAACGTGCCACCACCTCGCCATACGCTCAGACATCTAAGACGCTAGGTTTAGAGGCATCATGCTCATCCACCCGTGGTTTTCGTGGCAAAAAGCTCATGGATGGTGAGTCATAGAACCCCTTGAAGCACAACAGAAGGGCTCTAGGCATGGTAGCCGTCGTGGATCACTCATGAATATACTCGATGATGTGGGGCATGTGAGGCCTAGGATAACTTGTTTGTGCTCCACTTGCCTGCCAATGAGCAATCAGGCAAGGCCGGTGTTGTTCACGAACATGCAAATGAGGGCTAGGAAGAGGAGGAGGATACATAGGTGCAAGGCCTGTCGTAGGGAGGAGGCTGGGATTAGTTATGAAAAAACAAACGGGAATGGGTGGGGAAAACCCTATGTGTTTGATCTTATGAGTTTTTTTATGAAAAAGGAGTCGAGTTTGGAAAATCCAGGTTTGGAAACAAAATCGACATGTACAAGTGTATGGAAATGAATCAATATGACCGGACATTCAGTAGAAACGGTTGGAAGCAGGTAACTTGAAGCCAAAATATTGCACATGTTTATATTCACAAGTCACAATGACAGACAAAACTCATAAGTTCACAGGTTAAACCTTTTGCAAAGAAAAATAGGTTAGCATGAATTTAAAGATTCGGACACAAAATGACAAATGATAATCAGAAGCTCACGGTTCACGGTCAGCTAAAATTAACTAAGCACAATTCATACTTTTACCATGTCTAGAAGACTAAAAAACGAGTTCAAAGTTCATATGACTAGATCTAGATACATAGTTCAGATCATACGGCTAATAAATTAAAGTGAGACGACATGAATACGGTACAACACACGATAACTTGAGTTCTACGTGTGACTAAAAATGATAGCACTTAATAGCTAGCAAAGCTGAATAATGTAAATATATGTCTATGACCTTGAGAGTGAGATTTTTTTGTTTGAGAAAAGACTTCGAGAGTGAGATGTGAGAAGACTAGGATTTGCTTAGGTTGAGGAAGCTTTGATGGGTCATAGTGGGCTTGGCATGTCATACAAATCCGGATCAAATCCAGAACAAACACATGCCTATTTCGACTAAATAAAGAATTCTATAAATAAGGGAGAAAAAAAAACACACATTCTATTTTCGTTTTGATTCCATGAACTTCCGTCCTTGGAGTTTTCCAAAAATACAGAAATAATTAAACTGATCAAATGTAAAAAAAACAATAGACAGGCCAAGGCGGAAGATTTTCTGTCCGTTTTGAAGGGTAGCTACAGGGGTGGCTCTAGGAGGAGATTCGTGGAGACAAAATGTCACCGGCCGTGATTACACTGATTTGGCCCCATAATTTTCCTTTTTATTTTAAAATTTGTTGGGTTTGTTTGCCGATCCATGTTATTTAATATAGATATGTATCAAAATCATCGACACATCAGAATGAAGAAATATGAATATGCAGTTTCGAGAGAAAACCGATAATTCAAGAAGGTAAATAATCTTTTTTTGACGAAAGAGGGAGTGAGAGCCCCTATAGGGATTGAAGAACAATGCCAATTTGGTTCCAGCAATTAGTGGCAAAAGGACAGCTTAAAAAAAGATGGTCTAGTGAAGTGATCATAGATCAGCTAGTTGGGTTTCTTGTAGCGGAACTTACTCATCCGGATTCAAAGTCTTCGATTTGACACGGGTGCTTGTATTTTTCTGGATTTATTTCAGGATTTAACGACGCTATACTTTTAGTGGTAGACGACATATCCATCGAGAGCGAGGTGTCTGTGATGACTTCATCAATCTCAAGATTTACTAGTCCAACTCAGTTTTTCAAAGATACTCCTAGGTGTAAGATGGGCGGGTGGGCGTTCATATGAGGTGAGTTGCACACGTATTTTTTAGCGTCGTATCTCTAAGTCTCACAAAAAAAAACAAATTAAAGATATTCCAAAGTTTCTTCCATTACTTTTATGGGCCCTAAAGTATAGTCAGCTTCAAATTCAGGAGGATATAGCCTACTTTTATGGTTGGTCTTGTTTAGTTCATCCTAAAATTTTTAAAAAAATGAAAATTTTTTATCACATCGAATCTTATAATATATATATATATAATATTAAATTTAAATAAAAACTAATTAATTACATAATTTATTTATAATTTACAAAATGAATCTTTTAAATCTAGTTAGTATATAATTAAATAATAATTACTAAATAAAAATAAAAATAGTACCGTACCAAAAAATTTTTTTTGACCTCGTCAGCTAAACGAGGCCTAAATCAGAAACCTTGGAATTGCAACTGATCGGCTCCCGACTCGACCGCATCACCGGGGACCGGCCTCCTCCTGTCCCGTTCTGCTGCAGAACTCGAGGGTTTGAGCGCTTCCAGGGTTTGATCCGGATGAGCCGCCGCCTCCATCGCCCCCCATCCTCAGCTTTTTATTAACGGATCCGGACGAGGCGCTGGTGTCATCCTTAACGCCGCCAACCTCCGCTCCCCCGTCGTCATCACCCCTCACGCCTAGCAGTACCAGTAGACCTCGGCCTCCATCTCGTAAGGCTAGATAGTTTCATCTCTATGTATTGACCATGGTTTAGCCGTTTAGGTACACTCTGTGGATTTGTTTGCTGCATCAGTGTTAGGGTTTGTTTGTTATGGATTTGGATCGCAGACCAACTTGTTTTTTTTTTTTTGAGGTTCAACGGGGGGAGTCGTTCCCCACCTGAAATTCAATTGATTTAGCCCAAAACGGCTCGTATATACGGTAGCAATTACAATATATGCAACAGCGAAGTTGCAGAGGGAGAAACTAGTTATTTCTATCTTCTATCTTCTAACTTCTAACTTTGCCCCTGTCTAGCCATCATAAGGATGTTACACCAGCGAGACACCACAGACCTCTTGGAAACATGGAATCCGAATTGCTAGAGTTCAGCTGCAATCTTGCAATCGTTGAGCACTCGGTCGACTGACACTGTTTCTTGCCTGAAAACACGGGCGTTTCTTGCCTTCCAGATGTGCCAGCAGATTAGGGAGAGGAAAGTAGGCAACTCAGGTATAGGCGATGGTGATCGGTTGCTGACCATATGCATTTCCGACATGTTCATCGTCAGCATGGACTGCAGACGCAGCCGAGTCCATACCTCCTTCCCAATTGAGCAGCCATGGATGATGTGTTCTGGAGACTCAACATGAGAGTTGCAGATCTCGCAAATTGCAGAATCAACAACTCTTTTCTTGAGAAGGATTTCCCGGCATTGGATTTTTGTTTGCGTTAGCACCCACATGAACATTTTAACTCTGGGAGGTGCCATGCTTTTCCAGATGAACACTGCCTTGGGGTCGGTCCCCTGTCCTTTTGCTTTGATCATCCTGTAGAGAGCAGCAGTGTCCAAGTTTTGGGCAGACCGACTTGTTTGTGCGCGAGAACGGAATAGATGGGGCAGTAGGAGTGCCAGCCAATCCTATTTGTAATTAGGTGTACTCTGAATTTTGATTGCTCTCCAAACCAAATGCTGCATTTTTTTTATACACATACACGTAACACGTAAGTCCAAACTGCCAGCAATCATGCATGATTAGGTTCAGGTCTGAAGCTATAAGCTTGCTTGCAGCTGAATAATATATTCATCCATCTTTAGTGTATGTTATGTATATGTCTGATCAGGACCACCACATATGCAATTCGCTACACCTAGTGATCTGCATTACTGAACTCACAAATTCACATGAATTATTTGTATCATCAGCAGAGTAAATGAAGAATGAGATTACTGTATGCCACATGAATGAAAACTTAAAAAAAAACATGCAGAGCAGGGTTGTGCATGCTGCACTATGATAAATTAATTACTTTCTTTCCACTAAGATGTTGCATGAGTCAGTTCCCTCTTCGCTGCTTTAGACATTTAGCAGGTACACAAATAAAGTGTATTATAATTTGCTAGCTATATCTATATCTGCAGTCTGCACTGTTGAGTGTTGACATCATGGACCAACTTGTATTCCACAAAGCTCGCAGAAGCAGAACCAGGTTAAGGAATGATTTAGGAAACAATCTTGAAATAAACCTACCAGGTTAAGGAATGATTTAGGAAACAATCTTGAAATAAACCTACCGCTGTCAGAAACAAAACAGAAACGGATTAGCAGCTGCCAGCATCCATTAATTACACGCGCTGCACAGCAGATGTTATTAGTCTTAAAATGTTAGAACCCTCCCTGCATATGAATGGAGGGATATCGTGAGCAAGTGAATCTTTATGACTTTGGTTAGTGGCTGCATCTGTGTTTGGTGTGGACCTGTGCTATTCATGCTCTTGTCTGCTCTAGTTTTCAGAATGGTTGCACCTCCATTTAAATCATGTACTGTGAATATGCAGTGATGGTCATTAACACTAACATGGTTATCTATCTAACCGTACTATTTTAGAGGATGATTCTGTGCACAATAGAGGGATGCTAATGTCTTGTTCATGTTAAGGGTCAATCACTCCAGTTTGTTCTTTTCAGATAATACCAATTGGCCTAAGATCAAAGAAGAATAAGTGAACTTGCATTAGCCTATTTTCAGTTTGTTCCCTTGTTTTCCTAGCTTGTCATTTTAATCCTTAATATTGTCATATGCATACAGGAGAATCCTTCTATAAAGACTGATATGTAAATTCACTTTAGGAGTCATTCCAAGATTCACATTCCAAACAGGATTGGAAGATGTGAAATCCTAAGCTTGTCATTCTGCTATTTTAAACTGATCTGCCTTATTGCATAGTATATGGTTCTTGATTCACTGCTCATGTTAATAACATTTTAGTCTGTAGTTTGTTAACTCTGAGCCTTGTGTAATTTCATCTCAGGCCTGCATTTTCATGATGAAGGAGGCACGATCTTCATCTTGGTCAGACCTACTGCCAGAAATATTGGGGCTTGTTCTCAGGCGGCTACCCTCTTTAGCTGATCGTGTTCGACTAAGGGCAGTGTGCCGCCCATGGCGTTCCAACGCTCAGCTAGATGCCCTGCTCCCACTGCTTCCTTGGCTCACCCTCCTTGACGGGACTTTCTTGAGTATTCCGGATGGTAAAATTATCAGATTGCCGATACCTTTTAAGGCTTTTTGCAGAGGTTCTGTTGACAACTGGATGTTCTTCGTGCATGGTGATGGTGGGTGCTCACTGATGAACCCTTTTTCCAAGGCCACACGGGACATTTCTAAGCTAGTCACCACGTGGTTCAATTCAAACTCCAGATGTTACAGTTATCATTTCTTTAAGCTGGTGGCACCCTCGCCCTTGGAATCATCACCAGGTTCCCTTGTTGCGCTGATCTTGGAAGGTGGTGGTAGAATTCGTATTTGTCAGCCACCAATCGCAGTTGACTTGGAGTTGCACCCTGACTCCTCTTGGGCTCATCACTAGCCACGACTGTCCCTCCTTGATGATATTACCTTCTTTCATGGAAAATTGTATGGTGTTAGTAGGGATGTGCTTTCAACTTTTGAGATTACCTATGGCCTTGATAGTAAGCCAAAGATATCCTCCGACCTATGCATAACCAGTTACCCGGCTTTTTTTCGACTTTGGCCACCCCGACAGGTGCCTGGCTCGTGCTTGGTGCTGAGTTATCTAGTTGAATGTTGTGGTAGACTGTTAATGGTGAAACGAATGATTGGGTGTAATCTAGAAACAGAACCTTGTCCCTTGGAGTCTGATCGCACCGCAGGGTTTGAGGTCTTTGAGGCAGATTTGAGCACCAAACCAGGCCAATGGATATCTGTCCGTGAGTTGGGTAGCCAAGCTCTCTTTGTTGGGAAGCACTGCTCCAAGTCTTTTCCTGCTGGGGAGTTTACTGGAGTTGAAGAGAACTGCATATATTTCATGCGTGACTATTTTCCGGCGAACCTAGCTGCTAATCCTCTTGGTGACAGTGGTGTGTACAACATGAAAAGTGGGAATATCAAACCCTTGTTATCAGAGACTGCAGCTGTGCCACAGCATCATGGTGGTCGGTGGTGTCCAACTTGGATATTCCCAACTGATGCTATGTAATCGCTCAGCTTAGCTTGCTGTTCTGGGATTAAGTATGCACTTTTAAACTTATGTTAGTCGCTCAGTTATCTATTATTGAACCATATTAGCTACTCAATAAGACTAAAGTATCATCTATTTGCGGTATGTTCTTAAGCTAGTTTTTCATTGTACTGAACTTAGTTTCAATAATAATGTTTACTTATGGTGATGATGAGACCAAGGAGAATTTCATTTCACGCCTTGTCTTGGTTGATTTTCTTTTATAGTCCTGTGGTGATGCCTGGCTTTTGGTGTGTAAAATTTTCTGTCTCTGGTTTATGTATATGATGACTGTAATCCTGTGGCTCTATCTTACAGATATTTTGCTTCATCTGATGCACATTTCTCTCGCAGCGGCTAACAATATTGCTGCCCTCAGATCAACCAACCGGGCAACCAGATTGGGTGGCATTTGTCTTTATCTCGAAGGATTGTGTGTGCTTTTGTGTTACATTCTTCTGAGACTCTTTCAGTTTGTCAAAATTTGCAGGGTTCGTTCTGTGCAGCTACCGGGCCGGTAGCTCTCGTCAAATCTGTTTGAGATTTGCTTCGTGTATATAAAATCAAAACATTAGCTTCTTCTAGACGGATCTAATTCATACAATTGTTTCATCTTGAGATGCATATTTTTTAACCTCGTAGGGTTTTGACTTTTGACGCTTGAAATCCAGTCCGCAAAGCAAATCAATTATCAGAAAATGGGTGTCAATGGAACTACTACGTTCAATGTCAATGAGACAATGACGGCTCTCTTCTCTTCTCTCTCTGCCGTCTCTGTCCGCCTCCAACTCGATCGCAGGTCCACCAGTGTGAGTCCGTGACGAGGAAGGCTCAATGCCCATTAAAAAGTTATATCTATATTTTGAAGTAGACCTGGGCTACAGCCCATACATGTTCTGCCTTGTTCTTTTAGAGTTACCTTAGCAATTGCATATAACATCCCAAACATCTATTCTATCTGTCTTATAATATAGTGTATTCTAAGAATTATAAGATAAATTTAAAATATATATATAAGACGCATGTAACTTCATTTTATTTATTAATCAGACGCTATCATAAACATGATTAGTGGTGATTGATTGATAAATGGATTTAAGACAAAAATAGTTTTTATCCTCTGGAATATTTTATATTTAAGAATAAATTTTAAATACAAGAATAAACTATATTACAGGACAGAGAGAGTACTACATATTTTTCTTAAAAAAAAGTCATACATATCGGGGTCAGAGTGGGCGTACGTGCGGCACTGCAATTTACGCCGGATGTTTGGAAGAATAAGGACGACGGGGTGGAAGGCCCGATCAGAGGAGGGCAAGCCGGCGCTAGCTACACATTCAGGCCGAAACAACAATAACTACGCTGGTGGTGGTAGAGGGTAGATGACGGCAACGCCATGGATTGAGACGCAGGGTAGCAGCACGATAGGCTCACAGGCCTCGATATCCATCCATCCTAAAAAAAGAAGAAATGCCAAGGCCGTGTTTAGTTCTCTACCCAAAATTTTTTCATCCATTACATAGAATCTTTGGACACATGCATGAAATATTAAATATAGATAAAAAAATAAACTAATTACACAGTTTGGTTGAAAATTGCGAGACGAATCTTTTAAACCTAGTTATTCCATGATTAGCCTTAAGTGCTATAGTATCCCACATGTGCTAATAACAGATTAATTATACTTAATAGATTTGTCTTGCAGTTTCCAAACGAGCTATGTAATTTGTTTTTTATTAGTTTCTAAAAACTCCATCTGACATCCTTCCGACATATCCGATGTGACATACAAAATTTTTTTCATCTTCTATCTAAACAGGCTCTAAATGTCACTAGGTTATTTTGGAGCAATCTAACTCTTGATTTCTTGCCCTGTGATTAGTTTTGGTTAGGGTTTGGGGTTGAGTGACCTTCCT
>Ga0182004_10004209_pt1 | contig 11576 bp, 7 predicted proteins | sample Sormic07211540_1_FD_120479 | JGI IMG/M metagenome (GOLD analysis project Ga0182004, IMG submission 120479) | Endophyte microbial communities from Sorghum bicolor roots, Mead, Nebraska, USA - 072115-40_1 MetaG | ecosystem: Host-associated > Plants > Roots > Unclassified | place: USA: Nebraska...
AAAACAAAAACTGAAAAGAAATGAAAAAGGAAGAATATAGACAGAAAAAATAAAATAACAATGAAGAAACATAGAGTATGTGGATTTTAAAACCCGTAACAACGTACGGGCATTAACCTAGTATTTATAACATTACATTATCGTCACATGCTTTGTTACGTCCATATCACGTTATTTTATATCTATTAATTTATTTAGGCACATTCTTTATTACATCATTAATAAAGTTATAATCCCTCACATTGTTTGTACATGTCTAAAAGTAAACCTTGGGTAGCCAAGTATATGAAAAGGGTAACAATTAAAAACATATAAGTATTAAACTCACTACAAGATGAGTGTTCTCTTCTCCAACTTTCCTACGGCCTTCGGTAGCACAACTGAGACTACGACGGGTTCTTCACTCATACGAGGATGGATAAACAAAAGTACGAAAATATGATAAAATATGGCAACACGAGATGTTTAAAAAAGTGTCAAGTCAAAGTGCAGCGATATATGCAGCTAAGGCATCCTAACAATCAAATGATTTCAACCTCACGACACGACCCGATCAAATCGATCAAGCACTTGCCATCTAACTTTTCTATACCAATAATTCATTCAATTAACACTTCTGTTATATTTGAAATACTTTTTAGAAACACGTGTGTGTCGCACGTGCGTATCTGCTAGTAAGCCCAAAAGAAGGTTGAATTGGGTACTTGAAAGCTTAACCAAACTCAAATTCAACTTATATTAGTATGTGTCAACTATGCCTCTATAGTGTGCTCTACCTATCCAAGCCAGAAAGAGTTTTACAACATAGAACTAATCCTATCAACTAGCGTATGTTAACCTTGGAAAAAACAAAGGCCACACAACACAAAAACTTAAATGTATAAGGTAAATAGCACGTTAAGAAAGAACATGGAAAATAAAATTTATCTAGTGGTGTAGGCTACCAAAATGTAACACATAGTCCATGTTAGATATGATATGTTCCTAGTCACCAAGAATGACCCTGATCACGGTGTTGGTCAAGCCACAAAGACTACCGCCAACCAAGATAAGTGGCAAAAAAAGACTAGGACACACCACTTGTCACCTAACTCTTTTGATCACTAAGTTTCGTCCACTACGCATTTTCTCCACCAAGGAAGGCGACTCCTCGTTCTCAGCACACATAAGTCACCACAACACCTCAAAGGGTTGACAACATTGACGATGAGCACAAAGGCTTCAAGATTCTATGAACCCAAGCTTAGAAGAGACCAACTCAACTCTCTAAACAAGAAATAATCACTCAATAATTGTTCTTTATATACCTTTGGAATGATCACTATGCTCTCATGAGGTTTAAATGTAGTGTAGCAAGTCCCTCTAACTTCTATGATATTCAACATCCTTGAAAAGCCATTCCTAAAAGATATCCATGAAAAGCCAATTGGACATCTCCAACAGTTTGCCAAAATTCACTTGGCAAATATCTTGATTTGGCAACTCCCTAAAATATATGGCAAGTAAAAAAAATAGACTCTCTCTAATAGTTTGCCATTTTAACTTGGTAAAATAAAAAAGTAGACCCACAACCTATATTATCTGGGTTTATATTTCATTCATCAGTTTGTAGTAGAACAAATACCCACGATGTTTATTTTCTTGTGAAAATTTTGGTTGCATTCACAAACAGGAAAACAAGGAGCATCAGCATTTATTCAAGACCTGGCATCCATGTTCCATCAACACGGCCTAGTGCAGACAAGAAGCGGCAGGAGCAAATCAGTACATCAATTCCAGAAGCAAAGCAGGAACCGCATGTCGGCCACCAGCAGAATATACTCTCCCATCGCATCCAACAGCATGTGTCCACCAATCAGTTTCTGCTAGGATTGAAGAAGAGCAGGACCTGCAGGCCACCAACAGCGATGCCAAGTGCGATGCGCGTGCGTAAAGATGCGCGCGGAGGGGAGAAATAGTAAGTTGCTAAAAATGGTAACCTCATTTGTCAAACTATTGGAGATGGAATTTTCTTATTTTGCCAAAATTTTAAGGATGGCAACCTCACTTGGCAAACTATTGGAGATGCTCGCCCTAAGGAAACCCATTGTCGGTGTCTGTTGAGTGGCAATACGTCATAGGGTAACCCGAGACGATGTTTGGTGGGGATCGGTGGGTGCCAAACTCGATGGTGAACTCAAAGACAACATTTTGTACTAGTTTAGGCCTCTAGTATACTGTAATACCCTACGTCCAGTTAGGCATGTTGCCTTATGTTGGATTGTTGTGTATGATTGTGTTACAAGGGGGTGCTCCTTCCTCTCTTTATACATTCTAGAGGGCATGCGCATTGATCAAGTCCTAGTTGGATATGATAAAAGAGTTCTAATCTAATTACAGAGTTAGACTTACCTAGAGTCTGACTACATTAGTCATTTATGTCTTGGAGTACACACCACCTTGCCTTGTGTCCTCAAGTAGACTGTGGGCCCTATGGGGAACCCTTAGCGTTGTGTTCTATCAAGCCACCAAGCTCTTCATGGTTGATCTTTGAAGTCATCCTAAATCTTCTAGACTTGGCCAAGTAGAATCATGTAGCGTCTGAGTACCTCCTGAAAGAAGCCATGAGGTGCCCTTCAACTCTTCAAGTGATGTGTGTTGATCGTGGTTAACTATCAATTTTAACCATCAACTTGAACGACAAAATGTTATAAAAAGAACCACCATCATAAACTAAGGGATTAAGTGACAAAATTCTATGAGTTTTGGTGAATATCAATTTCTATAGGGTGTCAGCTGAAAAAAACCATGGAAGGCCCACATGTCAGGTTTACATAGAGAGAAAGCACCTACGTACAAAAAAGAAGAGTCTAGAGGACTCAGGAAGGCACCCCTAGAGAGAGGGGCCCACCTATCATAGAGGGTGGCCGCCCTCCCCCTACACCAATTAGGTGCAGGCTCGCAGATCGTCCCTCCACTACCTTTGAAGATCAATTATAATCATCCATCTAAGTTGATTTGATCCAACAACCGATGTTCCGCGCAAAGAGCTATATAAGCAAGACGCCTGGCCCCTGGAGGAGCAATGCTGAGAAACCCTAATTCATTATTTCCAGTCAAGATCAGCTGAGAGAGGTTCCTTGAATGTATCTCCTCTCTAGAGCCTACCATTCAAGAGAGATTAGCTTTATAGCCTGTATGTGAGATTAGAGTTCTTCTTCTAGATTGAGAGAGATAGAGTGGAGGGAAGAGTTGGTGGAAGCCCGGCCTGTCAGTGTCTCCTCTCTGGCTTGTACTTGTGGGTTAAGCATAGACTTAGTTAGTCATCACATGTTTTCTCCTTGTGGATAAATAAATACGATACTCTAGAAATATCTCCTGAGTGAAGTGCTCACTGATATCCGTGTGCTTGTGGATTATTTATCTTTGATTCTTCTGACAAATATCAACAAGTATTTCTAGCATCGTTGCTAGGGAGAAAGACGGTCTGCTGACTTAACATTAACTCTTTCTTTACCTTATATTCATACTTTTACCTTTTTATTCTTTTATTCCTTATCCTTATCTTTTCTTTTATCTTACCTTTTTCCATCCTTATGGATGACATAATTACCATTCATATCTTTGAAATTTCTGCACCCACAGAGTCCATGGGAATCATCACAACCAATCCAAACCCCTAACTATAGGCTGAGTTCGAGGTTAATTGCAATGGTCCAAAGCCTATCCTTTTCAAGAGAGGAAGACGAAAATCCTTACCTTCACATTTGAGATTTTGAACAAACTTGTGATTGTCTCCGCATAGAAGGCGTATCTAATAAAACTTTATGTTGGAAGCTATTTACTTTTTCTTTAAAGGGTAAAGCTAGACAATGATATAGTAAAACTATAGGTAAGCAACAAGGAGATTGGGGATCCTTATGTTCCAACTTCTACTTAGACTTATACCCTATTTCCTAAATCATCAACCTTAGAGTTAAGGTTCTAACCTTCAAACAAGAACACAATGAATCTTTGGCCTTATCTTGGAATCGTTTTTCCAACCTTTTAGATTCTAGCCTAGACGTTAGTCTACAAGACCATATTCTTCTTCAACATTTTTACAAAGGTCTTCATAAAGACAGTATGTAATTGCTCAATAAAACTTCAGGTGGGTCATTCTTGCATATCTCCTCTAAGAAAGCAAGATTGATCCTAGATCAAATCTTAGCTTCTGAATCTGATAATAACATCCTAGAAGTACAACCCCTAGTAGCTGAAGCCAATTCTTTGCCACATATACCATCCACTCCAGCTACCCCATGTTCTAAGCCACACAAGGAAGAAATTTCATTTTTCTGATTTTATGCTTGACATTGAAACTGATCTTTTTGCCAATTTTGGAAATGTTTTGAACTACTATTCTATAAAGAAACCACAGAATCATCACAAACCTTTTGGAAAATCTTTAAATATTTCTAAGGGTATTTCTTATAGAAGCACCTCAGGAGAGTTAGTGCCGATTGTTGACAATCACTAATGCTCAGTTTTATCCATCAATTATTGCTTGATATGATATGATATAAACCACAAAGCATAATTCTAGGGTTTGAAACTGACGAGTTCTATGAGTTTTGGTGAATCTATGTTTTACAGGGGTTAGACTGGAAAAGGACCAGAATCACCAAATAGAAGTATCTCAAGTGATGAATTGGAGTGCACCATTGTGAAGAGCTTGTCAAGACACATGAAATAGAGTTTTGATTCACCCAAGTTGGAGTCGAGACGACAAAGTTACGCCTTCCGGAAGATTCCAAATGGGTTTCGAGAGGAGTCCGAGTAAATTGGGCATATCTCCCTCATCCGAAATCTGTTTTACTGATCTAGGACTTTTTGGAAAGCTAACGAAGAGATATATCAGCCCATCGAAACAGAAGCCCACCTAGAATAAAGTTAGGATGGCCGACCCCACATGTAAGGCCGGCCAGCCAACCCCCAAGACTTCTCGTGTCGTGCTTCTTCAAGACTCTTCCACCGTCTCCAAGGATGCATCTTCAGCCTACATTAAGGTCGGTTTGATCCAAGGGTTGCAATTCATCCCACCAGACTATATAAGCAGAGGCAGACCCCACTCAAAGGCATCTCCTTCATTAGCTACATCTAGAGCAGAAATTAGGGTTTCATCAAGTAGGGAAGTAGAGGTCCCTCTAGATCTTCTAGTTCTAGTTCTAGTTTATCTAGTTGAAGTTGTCTAGTTCATCATCTAGTTCATCTAGTTGTAAACTATAGAAGAGGGAGAGAGAAGATGAGAGAGCCGAGGAGGAGACAGATCTGTCGAATCTTCCTCAGCATTGTACATTTGCAGTAGCCGGTTCATCTTTGGGCAATCTCCAGGTTCTTTAATTTTATAATTCCTAAGTTCTTTATTTAATTTCCATATTTACTATTAAGTTATTTATTGGATTCCTATTTGCATCAAGTGCTCTAGTTCTTTAATATGCTAGAGTAGTAATTAATAGGCTAAGCGTGACACTTAGTCTTGCAGTTATCTAGAATTGCACTCAATCCAATGGATTGTTGTGGTAGCCCTAGGATCGTGACAGTCCTTACGGCTGACGTATCCCACCATGTTTGGATTGATGCTTGTAGGACCATAGTTAGAGCTTCCTAGCCCCCATCTCACCCATTTCTGTGGTTAGTGTTCTGATGTCCCAAAATAAGTAACACTAGAGTAAACCCTCATTCCTAGATCAATCTATAGAACTCTTAGAAAAATTCCCCTCTCCCTACAAAATCATATATATAGTTATTCTTGGGCGATCTAAACCTCAACTAGTACACTTCGCATTCCTCGTGGAAAATCGATACCTTGGAATACTCCTGGTTGAAAGCTACAACGGTATCCGTGCGCTTGCGGATTTTTCTGTTTATGTTTACAATAGCCAACAAGCTTTCTGGTGCCATTGTCGGGGAATGGTAGTTGTGCTAGTTCTGAGCCAAGTTCGTCCATTTATTCTTTTTATTTTTATCATTTTTACCATCTTTTTAATCACCACCATCATACCACATGGATTCCACTCTAATTTATAAATTCTCCGCACCAAAGGGTGAGTTCTTAGAGCCACCACAATCGTCAAAGCCAATCACAGCTTCCAACTATGAACTTCATCCTAGCTTTATAGCCATGGTTCAGGACCAATCCTTCTCTAGGCTAGAAAATGAATATCCTCATAACCATCTTAGAGAATTTGAGTAGTTGTGTTCTTGCCTGACTATTGCTGGCATGACACAGGAGACCCTCAAATGGAAGTTGTTTTCATTCTCCCTTTTGGGTAGAGCAAAACAGTAGTATGCTCATTCCGTAAGAGGTGTCAATGGAAATTGGGATGAACTTCGAGACAAATTTTATCATACTTTCTTCCCTCTTTCTAAAAGAGCAGCCCTTCATAGAGAAATTCTTATCTTTGAACAAAAAGAGAAGGAGACACTAAGAGCAGCTTGGGCGAGATTCATGAGCCTTACTAATTCTGGTCCAACCCATTCCTTGCCTAAAAACATCCTTTTAGAACATTTTTATCTAGGACTTAACAAGGAAGCTGCTCTACATCTCAACACTGCTTTAGGAGGTTCATTCTCGCAGAAAACCATAAATTAGGGGCAAGCCATTCTTGAGAAAATCCTTGAAAACACCCCTTACACTGGCATTTTTGATGAGTTTCTCGAAGAAGAAAAAGAAGTCGAGCCTATCACTGCACCACAAGAGGAGGAACCCACAACTGAATTGGATATTCTAGTCGACTCTTCTAATAATTTGGTTGTTGAAAAGCCTCCCATTGAGGGAATGCAAACTCAACCAAAGGATGATGAAACATCTCCTTTAGAGCTTCCCTTTGAATTTAAGGAAGATATTTTTGAAGATTATGGAAATTCCTTGAATTATCCTATCCAAATGGTCAGAGACCACTCCTTTTGAACCACATGAAGAATCAGTGGCTATAGAACACATTCAAAACCTTTTGGCAATCATGAGTTATGAATGGCTAAGAGAAGCAGAGTTATCTCCTGAGGTAGCTCGGATCACCTTTCCATCCACCATTCTTCTGTGCCAAGTTAGAGGGTCGCTAGAAGAGTCCACTACAATCCTTCTATCGAGATAAATATTATTTCAAAAGAGTTAGCTAGAACTCTTTATCCCAACATGTCCTTAACTCCATCTCAAAAGCTTCTACAAGGACCATCAGGATTTATTCTTGAAAGCCTTGGGGTATTAAGGACTATTCCTATTAGAATCAAGAACTTTGGGATATGCCTAGATTTTCACATTTTTAGATCCTAGAGATGCCTCTCTTGATTGGCAGACCAATCATGGGACTTCTACAAGAACAACCACTACAAGGTCAACTAGATTTCAAGGGAATTCTACTATTGTTGTCCCTCTTGCCTGATCCATTAACATGATAGTGGAACCCGAACCTAAACCAGACCCTATTGAGGAGGTCTTAATGGTGTCTCAAGAAGAAATGGTCCAACCATTCTTTGACAAAGAATACTTCATTCAAGAAGAGGAAGAGTTGGCCAAGCCCATTGAGCTAGATATAAATGAACAACCTCCACCTTCTTCGATAGAGTTGAAACCTCTTCCACCTAGCCTTAGATACGTCTTTCTTCACAACAACCAAAACACTCCTATAATCATTAGTGACAAGCTCTTTGAATATGAAACACAACAATTTATCACTATTTTGGAAAGATATAGATCAGCAATAGGCAACTCACTCGAAGACCTTAGGGGAATTAGTCCCGCTCTCTGCACTCATCATATCCCTATCGATCCTAAATTCACACCTTCAAGGGAACCACAGTGGAGACTTAACAATGCTATGTGAGAGGTTGTTAAGAAAGAGGTTCTTAAACTCTATCAAGGTGGGATTATTTATCATGTGCCACATAGTGAGTGGGTTAGCCCTATCCAAGTTGTGCCAAAGAAAGAAGGAATGATAGTCATTAGGAATGAGAAAAATGAACTCATCCCTCACCAAATTGTCATTAGGTGGCGTATGTGCATTGACTATCAAAAACTCAACAAGGCTACAAAGAAATACCACTTCCCATTACCCTTCATTGATGAAATGCTGGAACGGCTAGCAAACCACTCTTTCTTTTGTTTCCTTGATGGTTATTCTGGATATCACCAAATCCCAATCCAACCAGATGATCAAAATAAGACCACTTTTACATGCCCATATGGAACTTATGCATATCAACGAATGTCATTCGGACTGTGCAATGCTCTAGCTTGTTTTCAATGGTGCATGATGTCTATTTTCTCTAGCATGATCCAGAACATCATGGAGGTGTTCATGGAAGATTTTACCATCTATGGAAAAACCTTTGATGAGTGTTTAGAGAATTTAGATAGAGTCTTAAAACAGTGTGAAGAAAATCACTTAGTCTTGAACTAGGAGAAATACTATTTTATAGTTCGAGAAGGGATAGTGCTAGGGCACAAAGTGTTTGAATATGGTATAGAGGTGGATAGAGCAAAGATTGAGGTTATTGAAAAACTTCCACCTCCCACAAATGTGAATGGAATCTATAGCTTCCTAGGACATGTAGGGTTGTACAGGCATTTCATCAAGAACTTCTCTCAAATCACTAGACCCCTAACTAGTCTCTTAGCTAAGGACGCACCTTTCATCTTCACTGATGAGTGTCAGGAATCTTTTCAAATCCTCAAGAAAGCACTCATCTTAGCTCCAATCATCCAACCATGTTTTTGGAATCTTTCTTTTGAGATCATGTGTGATGCTAGTGATTTTGCAGTTGGTGCTGCTTTAGGCCAAACCAAGGATAAGATGCATTAAGCCATATTCTACGCTAGCAAAATCTTGAGTGGAACCCAACTCAGTTATGCTACAACTAAAAAAGAACTATTGGCTATTGTCTATGCTATAGACAAGTTTAGATCTTACTTAGTGGGGGCAAAGGTGATTGTCTATACAGATCATGTTGCTCTAAAGTACCTCCTCACTAAGAAAGACACTAAGCCTCAGCTAATTCGATGGATTCTTCTACTCCAAGAGTTTGACATAGAAATTCAAGATAGAAAGGGAGTAGAGAATTCTATAGCCGACCACTTATCTAGGCTTCATTTCAAGGACACACATGAGCTTCCCATCAATGACAACCTGAAAGTGCATTTGCCCCCTATGTGGGTTTCGGTGTATTGATGGCACCCAAATTAGGGACTAATATGTTTTGAATGAGAATTGCTATAGCTATTAGTCCCATGAAAGATTCAAAGGATTGACAAAAGATGAAATGGTGTCCCTCAGTTTATGGAATTAAGAAAGGCATTTGACTCAAAGTGAAGTTTCAAAGTTTATTCTTCTTACTTTGGGTTTAGGTATGTCGTACAATCAAGAGGGATGCAAAAGTTGTTGGTTTGGGGAAGAAAGAGTGCTCAAATATTTTAACTATAACAAACTAGAGACACTCTAGCACTTCACAGGCACGTAGAGTTAATTTCTATGACTTCTGGTGTCGGAAGTCCCGACGTGAGTCGGAACTCGTGACGCTGGGTCTCGCGCGCACACGTGTCAGAAGTCCCAATGCCAAGCCCCTGGCCTGCTTTGCTCTTGCTCTTGTGCCAATTGTTCCGGCGCACATCAGCAGTGCTGACACGTTGGGAGTTCCGATGTAGGCATTTCGCGTAGACTCTGGCTATCTCTGTAGTAGTGTTTTCAGTGATTGTCAGAAGTCCCAAGATCTGTGTTAAGACTTCCGACATAGATCTGAGTAGTCACTTCTCTCTGTAGTATAAATAGCTCTCTCTCTTATTCTAACTGTAACCCACTCATTCATTGCGACCAACCTTCAGACCTTGGTGGTCACCTCAACAATGGCTCGTAGGAACTTTGTAGTGGGGTTGCCGGACCTCGGGATAAATCTTTGCATCCCTTGTGGTTGTTGTTCTTGGTATTTACTTGTATTACTTGTATTTTCTTGTCTCTCTCTCTCAAACTCATTTCTAGGGTTTGGTCTCAATCTATGATTTGGAGCACTCTTGTGGTCAAGAAAGGTGCTCAACATCCTTATCTAACCACTACATAGTGGTGTTGGAAGTTGTGGATCTCACAAAGTGAAGGATGACTCATCAAGTGGTGAAGAAGATTCCGATCAAGAAGTTGCTTTTGCTATTAGAAACCTTAGCAAGTTTATGAAGAAGAAGGGTCATCAAAAGAAGAAGAGGTTTTGCTATGGATGTGGTCAAACCGGTCACTTCATAGCTGAATGTCATGTGAAGGATAAGAACAAGTACAACAAGAATAATGACAAGAAGTACAAAGGGAAGAAAAACGGTGAAGCTCATCTTGGTGAAGAATGGGAATCCAATGATAGTGACTCAAGTGATGATGATGAGAAGAAGAAGAAGGGAGCTACAAACATTGCCATCCACCACTCTTCATCACCAATTATGAACCTCTCCAACAAGGCTTCACCACCAAAGCTCTTCCCCAACTTGGACTCTTCATCGAGCCTCTTCTCCAACCTCATGACCAACGACTTGCCTCATGGCTAAGGGGGAGAAGGTAACTACTTCATCCGAGACTTCTAGTGATGAATATGATAGTTGTGATGAGAATATAGAACAACTTGAGGCATCCTTGATAAAGAAGTTTGGTCATAAGGCCTTCACTAAAATAAAGAGCCTAATGAAGAAATTAGAGAAGAGGGATAGATGCTTAGAGACGCAAGGTGATACAATTGTCCAAGAGAAAGAAAAGAACCTAGCACTTGAAGCATTTGTTGCCGAGGAAAAGATGAAGATTGAAAATTTAACCATTGAATTGTGTTTAGCTAATGACTTTATTAGGAAATTGACTAAGGAACATTCCTCTGTTAATGATCAAGTAGCTAGCCTCAAAAATGAAAATAGTATAGCTCAAGAGAGCCTCACTAGCTTAAAGGAAAAATACCAAATTCTTGAGTTAAACTATAATACTCTTTGGGCTAGCACTTCAACTTCTCCTAAGGCAACCAAAGACTCTAATGTCTCCACTAGTAACAGTTGTAAAAGATGCTATAAAATTGATGTAAATGCATATGCAACTAACCTTGTTGAGCTAGAGAAAAAGGACAAGGAGATCAATAGGTTGAAGACAGAATTGAAGAAGGGGTGCAAATACCAAGAGCAATCTAACAAGACCATATACAAGGCATTTAGGCACCCATCCATCAAGGAAGGACTTGTCTACAATAGGTACGATGGAAAGGCCAATGGAAGGAACATGGTGAATGGAGTGCCATGTGTAAAATTCAACAAGGATGTTGCCCTTGATGAGCTTATATGCAAGGCAAACAACAAGGTTTACATTCCCATGATTCAACCTACAAGTAACAAGACAATCAAGACAAAGCAATCCGAAGCCCCCAAGCCACAAGCACCACTTTCACGGTGCTATGCTAGTGACTATATGTGTTGTTGGGGCAAAGATGGCAAGATTGTGGTAAAGTATGTTGGTGCTCACAAGAGGAAGGAGATATTGAGGAGTGTTTGGGTGCCGAAGCTTTATGTGACTAACCCCCTAGGACCCAAATCTATTTAGGTACCTAAA
>Ga0182004_10004210_pt1 | contig 11575 bp, 12 predicted proteins | sample Sormic07211540_1_FD_120479 | JGI IMG/M metagenome (GOLD analysis project Ga0182004, IMG submission 120479) | Endophyte microbial communities from Sorghum bicolor roots, Mead, Nebraska, USA - 072115-40_1 MetaG | ecosystem: Host-associated > Plants > Roots > Unclassified | place: USA: Nebraska...
ATCTGGTTGTTCTACCCGGTGTGGGTATAGATGTAATTCTGGGTATGAAGTGGATGAGTGGCAACGGAGTTCTTATCGACACCACCACTCGTGTAGTGATGTTGAGAGACCCGAATACCAAAGTGGCATTCTTAGTGCAACTTCCTTGGGATATTCATATCCGTAGCACAATGAATGCAGTTACATCTAGGGCCATCAAGGATATTCCAGTGGTGTGTGAGTTTCCAGATGTATTCCCTGATGATTTGCCCGGGCTTCCTCCAGATCGAGATGTGGAGATCAAAATTGAATTGCTTCCAAGTACTGCTCCTATCTCTAGAAGACCTTATAGAGTGCCACCAAATGAGCTAGCTGAGCTTAAGACCTAACTGAATAGTTGTTAAAGAAGGGTCTTATTCATCCTAGTTCTTCTCTTTGGGGTTGTCCAGCTATCTTTGTGAAGAAGAAGGACCGGTCCTTGCGCATGTGTGTGGACTACCGTCCTCTGAATGCGGTGACCATTAAGAATAAATATCCTCTTCCTCGCATTGTTATCCTGTTTGACCAGTTGTCTAAAGCCAAGGTATTCTCCAAGATTGATTTGCGATCTGTGTACCATCAGATCAAGATCCGTCCTGAAGATGTGCCTAAAAGAGCCTTCTCGACGAGGTATGGGTTGTATGAGTATCTCGTCATGTCCTTCGTCTTACAAATGCACCTGCTCACTTCATGTATCTCATGAATTCAGTGTTCATACCCGAATTGGACAAGTTTGTGGTGGTCTTCATTGATGATATCTTGGTATATTCTCGCCATGAAGAAGAGCACGCGGAGCATCTGCCTGTGGTGTTGTCACATTTGTGTGAACATCAGCTTTATGCCAAGTTCAACAAATGCGAGTTTTGGCTAAAGAAAGTGCCTTTCTTGGGCCATGTTTTATCTAAAGAATGTATATCGGTGGATCCGGCTAAGGTGCAAGAAGTGCTGGATTGGAAGGTTCCAACTTCGGTGCACGAGGTTCGGAGTTTTCTAAGTCTGGCTGGGTATTATCGTCGATTCATTCCGGAATTCTCAAAAATATCCAAGCCTATGACTCGCTTACTTCAGAAGGATGAGAAGTTTGTGTGGACACCTGAGTGCGAAGAGGCATTCCACAAGTTGAGGACATTTCTAGCATCAGCTCCTGTCCTAGCTCAACCCGATATCGAAAAGCCCTTTGATGTCTTTTGTGACGCGGCGGGTATCGGTCTGGGCTGTGTGTTGATGCAAGAAGGTCGTGTTATCGCTTACGCCTCGCGCCAACTTCGAAAGCATGAGGTCAATTACCCTACTCATGACATAGAATTGGCCGCAGTTGTTCACGCTTTAAAAATCTGGAGGCACTATTTGCTAGGCAATCTGTGTAATATCTACACTGATCATAAGAGTCTCAAGTACATCTTCACTCAACCTGAATTAAACATGCGGCAGCGAAGCTGGCTTGAGTTGATTAAAGATTATAATCTCCAAGTGCACTACCATCCGGGCAAGCCAAACGGGGTTGCGGATGCCTTGAGTCGGAAAGCGCACTGTCATTCCGTTCAGATAGAAGATCCATTATTGTCACATCTTATGCACCCACTTGTGCTCACCCAGATTTCTCTGGAGAGTTCTCTTCGCAATCGAGTCATCAAATTGCAGCAAACAGATGTAGGTATCTACCATATAAAGAGGAAAATGAAAGAAGAAGAAACCAAGCATTTCCGGGTCGATGAGAACGGAATCCTATGGTTCAAAGATCGACTTGTGGTCCCAAAAGACCGTGAGCTGTGAAATCAGATCTTATCTGAAGCTCATTTATCCAAGTTGTCTATCCATCCTAGAAGTAGCAAGATGTATCAGGATCAGAAACCTCTGTTTTGGTGGACGAAAATGAAGAAGGAGATTGCTGCTTTTGTCGCTCGTTGTGACAACTGTTGTCGTGTGAAGGCCGTTCACATGAAAGCAGGCTTACTTCAACCCTTATCAATTCCTGGTTGGAAATGGGAAGAAGTTAGTATGGATTTTATCTCTGGGCTCCCAACTTCTGTTAAGGGATATGACTCTGTCTGGGTGATTGTAGACCGTTTGACCAAGGTTGCTCGCTTCATCCCAGTTCGAACTGATTATCGTCCACATCAGTATGCAGAGTTGTATTTTGAGCACATTGTCTGTTAGTATGGTGTGCCTCAAACTATCATTTCAGATCGTGGACCACAGTTCACTGCCTGTTTTTGGGAGTGTCTTCATGAGCAGATTGGTACTCACTTGGTTCGTAGTTCAGCATATCACCCCCAAACGGCCGGCCAAACTGAACGTGTTAACCAAATCCTAGAAGACATGTTGAGGGCATGTGCTCTCTCATCAAAGGGGTCTTGGGTAAAGTGGTTGCCGTTAGCTGAGTTCTCTTATAACAATAGTTATCAAGAGAGCATCAAGATGGCTCCATTTGAAGCCCTATATGGTCGAAAATGTCGAACCCCGTTGAATTGGGTGGAACCCGGGGAACGAAGGTATTATGGCATCGATTTCGTGAACGAAGCGGAGCAGCAAGTCCATACCATCCAGCAACATCTGGAAGCTGCTCAAGCTTGTCAGAAAAGTTATGCTGATAAAAGGAGGAAGCCGATTGAGTTTGCAGTCGGTGACCATGTGTATATCAAGGTGTCTTCGATGAAAGGTGTACAAATGTTTGGAGTCAAGCGAAAGCTTGCACCTCGTTATGTGGGACCTTATCGAATTCTTGAGAAGAAAGGGAATGTAGCATACAAAGTTCAACTACCAGTTGATCTTCGAGCTATTTTTCCTGTCTTTCACGTATCACAATTGAAGAAATGCCTTCGTGTTCCCGAGGAACGAGTGGAAGTTCGGGATATCAAGTTGAAATCTGACTTGGTGTATGAAGAGAAACCTGTAGCGGTTGTTGACCGCAAGGAAAGGGTAACCCAAAATCGGGTGGTTAAGTTCTACAAGGTGTTGTGGAGTAACCACGGGGAGGAAGATGCCACTTGGGAAACGGTGGACTATTTAAAAGAAGTTTATAAAACCTTCTTCGAAAATCAGTAAGCTTCCAAATCTCGGGACTAGATTTTTATAAGGGGGGAGGGCTGTAACACCCCAGTGTTATGGTTGCATCAATCACATGCATAACATGAGCATCATCATCTACTCAAGCATATCATGATCATCATCTACCTCGAGTCATGTCACTTTATGCTAAAGTGTGCTTTAACTTGCTTAATTATCCTTCCTATGCTTATGTGTGTTTGTGCTATGCTCATGTTTGTGTGCTATGCCTTGGTAATTAGTTTATCTATGCTTAACTCAACCTTGGGAAAAATGTTCATGTTGATCACTTCTCCAAAATAATCACTTAAGTCATACTTCCATGAATAGGCCCTAGAAACCTCTTTTGCTTGGGCTTTTAAAAAGTGTTTCATAAAATGTTTACATGTCAAAACTCTCTACAGCAAAGTTGTAGCAAATTTTATAAGGAACAAAAGTTGTTTTATGGCCATCTCATGAAAATGATCACATCTAGTTCAAAAGTGACCCACAAGGAAGATTTTGGGCTGTTTCCAACACTTAGAAAATTTTTCCAAGTCGTGGAACGCAATAGTTTGCTCGATCGATTTTGGAAGTCTCATATCTTGCAATCTAGGCCGATTTGGCTCTTGCTCTAGTTGACAATGTTGTAGAACTCGGCTAGTACTCCAAATTTGTCAACTACACCATCTCCTAACTCGCCATGGTTTGGAAGATAATCATTGTTGAAGTGGCTCTGTCAGTCGTGCAACGCGTTGTCTGAATCGGAATCGAGCTCGCCGACGTGGCCGACCGGCGACAGAACATCGGTGACATTTGGCACCCGTACGTCGTTCCTAGCCCCGCTCGTCAGCTCTCAGCGCGCGCATGACATCCACGGCGACGCCCCGAACGGAGTGGACACGTCCATTCTCTCCTCTCTCTCGCTCTCTCGCCAGAAACGCGGCCGCAGCGAGCTCACCATCGCGAGCTCACTCCGGCGAGCTAAAACGCGCTCCTCGCTGCGTCGCTGCCCAACAAAACTCGTCCACAGCTCCGCCGTAACCTGCTCTCCATCCTCTACCCACAAACTCGCCGTGAAACCCTCCGGTGAGCCGACATTTCCCACTTCCCCCAAATCGGGTCGCCGTGACCTTCTTCTCCAGCGAACTCAATGCTGACCCCCTCGGAGCGTCTCGTCTCCTCTAGTTAGGTCCTAGAGGTAGCTTAGGTCCTTAGCGAATATTTGCGCCACTTGGTGGACGCTCTACCGCACTCACCGTCGCCGGACACGACGCGCAGCGCCACTGTGCTTCCGCCGGAGTTCGGCTCTCTCGAGGCTAGCTCATTCCACACCGTTTCAAGCCAAGTCGCCTACCTAGGAAGCTTCGCCGTAGTCCGCTGGTGCTGTAGAAAACCCTAGGTCGCGCTCTACCGGCCTGAGAGCTCCAGCGTAACGCCGAGCACCTCCGCCGAGCTGCCATGGTCGACGGCAAGCCCCTTCCGGTGGCTCCGCCGTGGGGAAAAGGCGGTCAATCGGTTTGCAAGGGTCTGGGGATCACGTTGGTGCCCGTGGTTTGGCCGGAGACCTCGCCGTCGTGGAGAAATCGCCGGTGAAAGTCGTCTCGGTCATGAGGAAGACGAACCTGACAGGCGGGACCCACTGTCACTGACACATCGTTTCCCTCCTTTTTCTTTTATTCAAATCCAGATTTTTAGCATTCTTGCAAAATCATATCTCCAGTTTCTTTGATCCAAAAATTGTGAAACAAATTTTGTCATGTTCCTTGAGATGACTAGTTTTTATTAAAAATATAAAATATACCAGGTCTTCGGAGAAAAATAATTGTTATGATTTAATCTTGGTTATTTAAGTATAAATTCATATCTGTTGATATACTGCTACTTTTACTATGAAATGTTTATGGTAGTCTCTGAGTGATATTAGAATGCTATGATAAATATTTCATGATTTTTGGAGTACTGTATCTGTGACATGTAATTTATGTTTGTGATATGGCTTGTTTTCATATTTAAATCATAATAAATGATTGGTGCTTATGCTGGTGCTCTACTCTGGTGTCAAACGGGTTTATGGTAACAGTAACATGTAAATAATCTGAAATCTGTTGTTTGACACTATCTAAGCCATGTTTCTTAATTTTTGAAATAAGTACCTTGATACATGTTAAATTCTTATCTTCATTTTGGTATGTGAATTTGTTCTGAAAATTTTATGGTAATGTCAAGATGCTATGCTAGTGCTTGTGTAATTTTTGTAGATTTTTCTGAGCACTTTTGCTGGTATCTTGTAATTATGTCCTTCAATGGAATTAAATTAAGAAATGCCTTGGTATTAAATATTTTGGGGTTAACATATGTTGTTTTGGTAATCTTATGGTATGCTTATGCTTGTAAGTTTTTTTGTTGGCACTATTTATGTTTTGGCTATGTCATTAAATAATTAAGTAAGGGGTTAAAAGCTGTTCTGGACAGCAAGAGAGCAATCCAACCATTGCTTAATGATAACTTGGTTTTCTGGGAGACTTGTCTAAATCAAAGTTGTTGTAAACTTTATGAACTAGCTGTGGTTTAAATTTGGGATCATTTGGTCCAGTAGTTTAAAAGTTATGACTTTTCCAAGTTGGGTTCCAGAAATAGGTGTTCTCTGTTTTTCTGGGACAGAACCTGGAACTTTGTTTACGTAACTTGTTTAACTTATGAATCTTGCTGTGGTGTTTAAAGATGAAATGTAGACAATTTTATAAACTTTCCAGAATGTCCTCACTCTTGTTTGTTGGATCTGTATAGCAATAGTTATGATCTGTTTACTGAGCTGTTCTGTAATGTAATGCTTGCTGTTTGTAGTTTAACTTGGTAATCTTGCTAAATAATTAATCATCTTGTGTGATCTTGTTATGAAAGTTACTCCGTAAATGAGTGTCCAGTGAAGTTCTAATTATGTTGCTCCGGGGCTTGCCTTTCACGAACGATGTAGGCTCATGATTCGGGCACTCAATCTCCTCTTCGGGCTCCTCGTGTCCGTCTTGGGGAGACTTAAGATGCTCCGGGGCTTGCCTTTCACGAACGATGTAGGCTCATGATTCGGGCACTCAATCTCCTCTTCGGGCTCCTCGTGTCCGTCTTGCTGGACCTCTACCTCCGGGTTGATCTCTTGGCCCTCGCGGTTCACCTGGAGCTCGAACGAAGCTGTCGCGTCCGGTGCACCTATTGCATGCATGATAAGTAAGAATGGGTGCATACTAGATGGGGATGAATGCTCGACAACATAATTAAGACTTCACTGGACACTCATTTACTGAGTAAACTTCCAAGATAAACTCACAAAGGATAACCAACTAACTTAGCAAGACCTAGCAAGACAAACTATAAACAGCAATCATTCCATCACCGAACAGCTCAGGAAACAAGTCATAGCTGGAGCTATACAGATCCAACAAACATGAATGAGGACATTCTGGAAAGCTTATGAAATTGTCTACATTTCATATTTAAACATCACAGCAATATTCATAAGTTAAACAAATCAATTAAACAAAGTTCCAGGTTCTGTCCTAGAAAAACAGAAAGCACCTCTTTCTGGAACCTAACTTGGAAAAGCCATAACTTCAAATCTACTGGACCAAATGATCCCAAATTTAAACCACAGCTAGTTCATAAAGTTTAAAACAACTTTGATTTATACATGTCTCCAAGAAAACCAAGTTATCATTAAACAATGGTTGGGTTGCTCTCTTGCTGTCCAGAATAGCTTTTACCCGTTTAATTAATTATTTAATGACATAGCTAAAACATAAATAGTGCCAACCAAAAGGCTTACAAGCATAAGCATAATACAAGATTACGAGAACAACACATGTTAACCACTACACAAATAACAACAATGCATTTATTAATTTAATTCTATTAAAGGACATAATTAAAAGATACTAGCAAAAGTGCTCTGAAAAATCTACAAAAATTACTCAAGCACTAGTATAGCATCTTGACATCACCATAAAATTTTCAGAACAAATGCACATACCAAAATCAAGATAAGCATTTAACATGTATCAAGGTGCTTATTTCATAAATTAAGAAACATGGCTTAGATAGTGTCAAACAACAGATTTCAGATTATTTACATGTTACATTACCATAAACTAGTTTGACACCAGAGTAGAGCACCAGAATAAGCACCAATCATTTATTATGATTTAAATATGAAAACAAGCCATATCACAAACATAAATTACATATCACGGATACAGGACTCCAAAAATCATGAAATATTTACCATAGCATTCTAATATCATTCAGAGACTACCATTAAAATTTCATAGTAAAAGGAGGAGTGTATCAACAGATATGAGTTTATACCTAAATAATCAAGATTAAATCATAACAATTATTTTTCCCAGAAAACATGGTACATTTTATATTCTTAATAAAAACTAGCCATCTCAAGGAACATCACAAAATTTATTTCACAATTTTTGGATCAAAGAAACTGGAGATATGATTTTTGCAAGAAAGCCAAAAATCTGGATTTGAATAAAAGAGAAGAGAGGACCGTTGAGTCAGTGACAGCGGGTCCCGCGCGTCAGCGACCCAGAGACAGGGTACATCTTCGCCGGCGAATGCTCGCCGACGGGGAGCTTATCCGGCGGATCCAAGGGCACCAACATGCTCCTGGAGTGATTCCGCACCGATGGAGGTCGGTGACACTAAGGTTACAGCGACGGAAAGGGGTCGCCGTCGGCCATGGCGGCACGGCGGAGCTACCCCGGCTTACGCCGGCCATCTCCGACCGGTAGAGCGTTCGGGAAGAACGGCCTAAGCACCAGTGCGACAGCACGGAGCTTTCTAGGTAGAAACGCCTAGCCCTAATGGCTCCGGTGAATCTGCTCACGTGCGAGGTACTCGTCGGCGGTGAGCACGGCGGCGCGGCGACCGTGTTCCCGCACGACGGCGGCATCAAGGCCGGAATGGCGTGGCATGAACCACCACTGAGACCTAAGCAAACCCTAATGCGACACAGAGGGAAGAAAGGAGGCATGAACGGAGCAGCGGCGAGGTTCGTCGGAGTTCGGGGTCGCGACGGTCGTGAACCCGACGACAGCGATTCGCTCACCTCAGGGAGATTTCGTCCAACCAAAGGGTGGAGAAGATGGAGGAGCTCGAAGCAGACTCGGAGACGCTCGGAGGCGAGGCGAGATGTAGAGGCGAGGGCGCGAGGAGCTTGCGAAGCTCTCGGCGACAATGGCGATGGCGCTTCCGCCTGACGGAGTCGCGAGAGAGAGGAAGGAAGAGAGTGGACGGGCGTTGGGTGAGTGCAGGTGTCGTGGCATCTATGACGATGCCATCGACCTGACGAGCGGGGCCAATGCCGGCGTACGGGCGCCAAATGGCAGCCAGGTGTCGCGCTGGGCGACCACGACGGCGAGCTCGGCTCTGAATCAGACAATGCGATCACCGACTGATAGAGTTACTTCGACGATGATTATCTTCCAAACCAAGGCGAGTTAGGAGATGGTGTAGTTGACAAAGTTGAAGTACTAGCTGAGTTCTACAACATTGTCAAGTAGATTAAGAGCCAGATCGGCCTGGATTGCGAGATATGAGGATTCCAAAATCGATCGAGCAAACTGTTGCGTTCCCAGACTTAGAAAATTTTCTAAGTGTTGGAAACAGCCCCAAATCTACATTTTGGGTCACTTTTGAGCTAGATGTGGACATTTTCATGAGATGGCTATAAAACAACTTTTGTTCCTTATAAAATTTTCTACAACTTTACTGTAGAAAGTCTTGACATGCAAACATTTGGTGAAACACTTTTTAAAGGCCTAAGCAAAAGAGGTTTCTAGGGCCTATACATGTAACTATGACTTGAGCACTTAATTTGGAGAAGTGATCAACATGAACAATGTTCCTAAGGTTGAGTTAAGCATAGTTAAACTAATTGCCAAGACATAGCATACAAACAAAGGCATGGTGCACACCAACACAAGCATAGGAAGCATAATCAAACAAGTTAAAGCCCACTTTAGCATAAAATGACATGGCTCAAGGTAGATGATGATCATGATATGCTTGAGTAGACGATGATGTTCATGTTATGCATGTGATTGATGCAACCATAACACTGCGGTGTTACAGCCCTCCCCCCTTATAAAAATCTCGTCCCGAGATTTGGAAGCTTACTGATTTTCAAAGAAGAAGGTTTTATAAACTTCTTTTAAATAGTCTCTGTTTCCCAAGTGGCATCTTCCTCCCCGTGGTTACTCCACAACACCTTGTAGAACTTAACCACCTGATTTCGGGTTACCCTTTCCTTGCGGTCAACAACCGCTACAGGTTTCTCTTCATACACCAAGTTAGATTTCAACTTGATATCCCGAACTTCCACTCGTTCCTCGGGAACACGAAGGCATTTCTTCAATTGTGATACGTGAAAGACAGGAAAAATAGCTCGAAGCTCAGCTGGTAGTTGAACTTTGTATGCTACGTTCCCTTTCTTCTCAAGAATCCGATAAGGTCCCAAATAACGAGGTGCAAGCTTTCGCTTGACTCCGAACCTTTGTACACCTTTCATCAGAGACACCTTGATATACACATGGTCACCGACTGCGAACTCAATCGGCTTCCTTCTCTTATCCGCATAACTTTTCTGACGAGCTTGAGCAGCTTCCAGATGTTGTTGGATAGTACGGACTTGCTGCTCTGCTTCGTTCACGAAATCGATGCCATAATACCTTCGTTCTCCGGATTCCACCCAATTCAACGGGGTTCGACATTTTTGACCATACAGAGCTTCAAACGGAGCCATCTTGATGCTCTCTTGATAACTATTGTTATAAGAGAACTCAACTAACGGTAACCACTTTACCCAAGAACCCTTTGAAGAAAGAGCACATGCCCTCAACATGTCTTCTATGATTTGGTTAACACGTTCAGTTTGGCCGGCCGTTTGGGGATGATATGCCGAACTACAAACCAAGTGCGTACCAATTTGCTCATGCAGACACTCCTAGAAACGGGCAGTGAACTATGGCCCACGTTCTGAAATGATAGTTCGAGGCACACCATACTGACGGATAATGTGCTCGAAATACAACTTTGCATACTGATGTGGTCGATAATCAGTTCGAACTGGAATGAAACGAGCAACCTTGGTCAAGCGATCTACAATCACCACCCAGATAGAGTCGTAACCCTTAACAGAAGTTGGGAATCCAGAGATAAAATCCATGCTGACTTCTTCCCATTTCCAACCAGGAATGGACAATGGTTGAAGTAAGCCTGCTTTCATGTTAATAGCCTTCACACGAGAATAGTTGTCACAACGAGCGACAAAAGCAGCAATCTCCTTCTTCATCTTTGTCCACCAAGACAGAGGTTGCAGATCCTGATACATCTTGCTACTTCTAGGATGGATAGACAACTTGGATGAATGAGCTTCAGATAAGATCTGATTTCGCAGTTCACGGTCTTTTGGAACCACAAGTCGATCTTTGAACCATAGGATTCCGTTCTCATCGACCCGGAAATACTTGGTTTCTTCTTCTTTCATTTTCCTCTTTATATGGTAGATACCTACATCGGTTTGCTTCAATTCGATAACTCGACTGCGAAGCTCTCGGCGACAATGGCGATGGTGCTTCCGCCTGACGGAGTCGCGAGAGAGAGGAAGGAAGAGAGTGGACGGGCGCTGGGTGAGTGCGGGGTGTCGTGGCGTCCATGACGACGCTGTCGACCTGACGAGTTGTCACACCCCAAAATTCCTACTTTGGGATGTGACTTCGAAAACACTAAAAACAAACCCAAAGATTTTATTAGTTATAAAATTTTCTAACTTTAGTTATGTTGTGAACATTTTAGATAGTGGAAAAATGTGGGTTTCTAAAATTTTTGCAATTCAACTTAGTGATTTGTTGCATTCATGCCATTGCATTATGTTTATGTGTGGAAAATGAATTTCAATTTTCCAAATGCACTTAGGGTTTGATCTCAACCACTTCTTTCTAAATATCTTGTCCAATCTCTAAGATTAATCATATCATTTCTTTGCTCCCTCATGGTCCTATCAAAAATTTGGACAAGTCAATCTTCACACTCTCCTGCCTTTCCTTTTTATGTCAACCAAACTTATATAAAAATTGGGTTAAGCCCTAGCTAACCCACTATCTCCTTTTATCATGAATAGCAGCCACACAACATTTGCTCCTTCTCCCACTCTTTGGCTGAGCCCTCCCTCTTCTTCCTGTGAAAACATGTGCCACCTCATCTCTGATCATGCACCACAACTCCTTTCCACTTTGGCTATTGATTTGTGAATGTTAAAGATGAGTGGCAGCCACCATATATTCTCTCCCTAGGCTGCACTCTCCTCTATTTATTCTCCTGCAAAAGCATATGCACATATTCCTTCCTCTCTTAATTACTAGACACACCTCTCTTATATGTGCTATTTTACTTCAACAATTTCTCTCTTCCACTTTATTCGCATACATGCAGCAGCTAGAAATATCTTCCCAACCTTTTTCCTACTCTA
>Ga0182004_10004211_pt1 | contig 11575 bp, 10 predicted proteins | sample Sormic07211540_1_FD_120479 | JGI IMG/M metagenome (GOLD analysis project Ga0182004, IMG submission 120479) | Endophyte microbial communities from Sorghum bicolor roots, Mead, Nebraska, USA - 072115-40_1 MetaG | ecosystem: Host-associated > Plants > Roots > Unclassified | place: USA: Nebraska...
GCGATGAGGTGGTGTGCTCTCATGTCTGATCCAACGGAATAACTGGCGCTCTTCATGCGAGCGACGTGAGTCCGGCGACGCCGCTACGTGGAGGCGTCAACACGCGCGCGCTGAGCTAGCTGGGCATCGCCTGTGGCTTCACGCGTCGGTGCTTGCATTACAATTGTTTTTTTCTTCATAATATACAGTTTCATTAGATGCTACTACTAGCGGTGCTATTTTTTTAGTGACGGCTAAGTTACAGTGCTTAGTGGCTTTAATTTGGGAGCATATATATATGCTGCAAGCTAAGGTTTACTATTTCTCTATAGTACATGTTAATTAATGCATCTTTTTATTTATATGAGAATCATATCTGCAAGTGAATGCTAGTTACTATTTCTCTATAGTTCTCAATGTAGTTTCCTTTTCTTTTATGTTGCCACTATTTTTTTGGTGGTAGTGGCCTAGTGGGTGTGGGAGCTTGTACTGTACCGATCCTAATAATTATCGTTACTAATGCACATGTACTGGGCCATGTTAGGGTTAGATTAACCCACTACATAATCTATGACTGTGTATTTGCACAGAGATTGGACCTACATCTCGTCCTCCTTTTGGACGCATGAATGAAGGTGGTCAAGCAGCAACACTGAAGGTAATCATGTAAACCGCGCACCGAACCAAACCATCCTACAGCTAGGTAAATAGGCAAAGCATCATCACTTCACGAGGTAGCTAGCTAGGTTACAAATTACAAGCTACTAGTACTACTAGCTAACAATGCTGTAGGTGCGGTGCATGCAAGGGGTCGCAGCTCCTCCGGCCTCGTCAAGACAGTAACCACCATCACCACTGCCCCTCAGTCTCATCAGTACAGACAGCGCCTGCAGCAGGGGAGAATAGAAAAATTAGCACATCACTCACCTTTATTACCCAGAGTTTAATTATGCTTCTCGCATGCTACGGCAGCAGCAAGACAAGAGATTACGGGCAGCAGCCAGCAGCAACCAGGAATCGCGCACCAGGTGGCGCGAGCTCCGCGCATCGCCGTCCACCCTTGCTTGGCGGCCTGCAATGTCCGGTGTCCCCTCCGTCTTCCTCCGTCCTGGCTGCTTTGGATTCCATGCATGCCTGCACAGGTATTTAGGCGCAGAGGCCACACGTGTAACTTTTACTGCGTGAATGAATAAATCCATCTGCAAGTGCATGCTAGTGTCACTTGTGCTGTGTATTCATGCATGCATGCAAGTAGCCGAGAATCTCGCCCTCTGCATGCACGCACGCAGCTAGCCGGCCCGGGAGCAACTTGCATGCAGCTCAACGCAACGAGCTCGATCCATTTCGATCTCATCTTCCAAGCTAGTAGTCTAATGAATCGACGATCAGCCACCTTTACAAAGCATGCAGCATCCATCGCGGGAACAGGCGTGCTTGAGGTTACCGGCCGGTCGTGCATGGGAAAGGCTCTTTCTTTGTTTGGTTCTCTTCTTCGCAAGGTGCAGTGGCGAGTTGGTTGAGCAGTTGCCCGTTTGGCCTTTGCTGCTGGTATTGTTTGTTTACCGTGGATGTCAGGGATTGTTTAGGGATCTAGGATCTTTCATCACATGTTGACTACAGTAGGCTTCTAGGCTTCTAGCACTAGTTTTTTTTTTTCGGCCCTAACCTCTGTTAGCTCTGCAGCTTTACTTGTATTTTTTTCTTATTAGCTAGGGATTTGAATATGAATATGTAGACAAGTTAGACCTGCTGTGTTTGTCCAGGAATCCCTCTTCTGCATCGCTCTGAACTGAAAACGCTATAAAACTGTCACGACCACGTCCAGAGAACGTACTGTTTGCTTCTGGCTCTTTCGTTGTCGTCCTCCACCTTTTGTTGACACGGCGGTGAGTAGTACTGCATGCATTTTTTTCAATCAGGCATATGTTGTTCTTATAGTCTTTTCAGCAAGTATATATATTGAGTCAGCAGCCATACATAATATAAAAGCGGCTGTCAGCATTTATTTATTTTTAATCAATAATATCAAAGCAAATCTTTCTGCCATTATTGGAGGAGATTTTTAGATTGAGTACGAAATACCGAAACCGATACATACGTATCGTCCACCCAACATAAATTGGCCGGTGTGCTCCAAGAAACGCAAACTGGAAAATGAAATGCTTCCTGCATGGCATCCGAAACACGTAAGTAGGCGACCTCCGATCCGATCCGGTATTGATTTGCCGCGCGCATCAATTGAGAGTAGAAAATGACTGCTTACTTGACACATATGATTAGATTGATGGACCATTAGTACTAGGACCGATACATGATGCATCTAACATCTGCTGTGACTACTCCAACAACGTGTAGCGGACTTCTATTAAGGGCCTCGAATGGCTTAATATGTGGCTTCGGATTTTCTACCGTACCACACTACAGCAGAAGCTAGTGAAGCCACCCCAAATTAACTAGCTTCATCAATCTCTCCTCCTTTGCTAGTTTATTTTGGCGGGAGAAAGAGAAGAAGGTCGCGATGCTACACTATTTTCATAGAAGTTGAAGCCGGTTCTAAGGGGATGTTTGGCACGACTCTTTACGAGGGGCTCCTCTGTTTTTTACTCAAAAATGGCTTCTTCGAAAAAACGTTTGGCAGGGCTCCTCTGGAGGAGCTAGAGCCGGAGCCAGAGAGAAGTCCTACCAAACGGGCCCTGAAGAGGACCTAAGTTCACACACATGAAGCCTTCAAAAGAATTTCTGCCCACCTGTCAAGAACCATCAGTAAGCCTGCGAAGAGCACAAGCAACCCTAGGGTCCATATACTTGATCAAATAAAAGGAGTAACCTGGTTGATACTTCAGCATTATGAGAACAGAAATGCTACACCACATGTGTGTGTTTAGTCGTGCTCAGCACCTGATTTTCGCATGAATGCACCCACGACTAGGGTTTCGGTGAGGGAAACTCACCGATGTCAAGTAAGTTTAGCGCGAGCACTCTTCGTCATCTCCCTTTCTTCTTCAAGTCCGGCAAGCATAGAAGGGACCGCCTAGGGGAGGTAGGCTGGCCAAGCAATGGGGATGGGAGCGGGCCGTTCTATGCCCTAGAGGCGGGGCTAGGGAGAGGTGGGGGTATCACCACCGAGCATGGCTATGGCAGAGCTCTGGTGAGGGATGTGGGGTGAGGGAGGGAGAAGACAACTGTACGCTAGGGTTCTTTAGAGCTCCGATGAACCCTAGCGCACTGCGATGGGGGCGGCACGGGAGAGGAAGAAGATGAACAATAGATGAGAAAAAAAATCGAGTGTCCCAACACTCAATTGTTGCATAGACTGTCCCTATAAGAAAATGAAAAGGTCGTCACCAAAATAACAGCGCCCCAGCTATAAAGTTATAAGAAACATATATATTTGGCAAATTGCTAAAAATGGCCTGCTTTATTATCAACTGTTCCTTCAAAGTAACTTGTGAAATGAACATAATAGGAGCCTCTCAAAAAAAAATATACTGAAGAAAAAGAACAATTCAGGCCTTGTTTAGTTGGCAAATTTTTTGGATTTTGGGTACTGTAGCACTTTCGTTGTTTGTGGCAAATATTGTCCAATCATAGACTAATTAGGATCAAAAGATTCATCTCGCGATTTACAGACAAACTATGTAATTAGTTTTGTTTCCGTCTAAATTTAATACTCCATGTATTTGCCGCAAGATTCGATATGATGGGGAATCTTGAAAAAAATTTTGAACTAAACAAGGCCTCAGCAGATGGCCCGGAAAACTCCTTAAGGCCCAGTTTTTCTAAGCTTCCTGATGGGATTTTGAAAGGCCTACATCCTCACTTTTGCTGCCAACACCCATAAGCAATAATAAAGCAGGCCGCGGCATGCTTCTTGGGCTTTTGCGGGAAGAATAATGAAGAAAAATCCACTCAGGCCACCGTATATACCGTCGCTCCTCCCCAATTTCCACACCGCCTTCCGTTCCGTAACGCATTCGGCCGTTCCCCATTCTCCACCGATTTGGCCCGACGAGGTCGCCTTCCCGCAATCCCGCTGTGCCCGAGCCCAACGCCGCGTCGCCCCTGCGACAGAGGAGGAGGAGGAGGAGGAGGAGGAGGATCCCAAATTCTCCATCCCTATGGCAACGCGTGCGCAGCCGCAGTCTTCTTCGACCGGATCCGTGACGGTGACGATCGATGCGTCGTCCTCCACCTCAGCCCCGCCCCCGGCGGCCGCGTCGGCGCCGGCGCCGGCCCCCGAGGCGGTGGTGCTGCGCCTGAAGCGGCGGGCCAAGAAGAAGGTGTCGTGGAAGGAGGGGACGGTGGACAACGAGGGCCTGGGCCGCAAGAGCTCGAAGAAGTGCTGCATATTCCACAAGGAGGTCCCCTTCGACGAGGACTGCAGCGACGACGAGGCCCCCGGCGGCGGCCACCGGTGCCCTCGCCCTCACGGTGACGCCGGCGAGGGGACCAGCGGCGGCGGCGGGTGCTCGTCCTCTTCCCACGACCATGGCCATGGCCATGGTCACCGCTGATCTCCGGTGCGGGTTATTGGGCCTTCTCGATCTCCTTAGGTATTGGGCGACAATCGATGTTTATGTTCAATCAGGCCTGATGTAATTAGTTGAGTGAAAACACCAAATTCGTGCTCTATGGTTGGAAGAGATGTTTTTGTGGTCGGTATAATTGTTGTACTGGTGCTTGACAAGCAAACAGGGCAATCGTTTGCTGAATTAAATGTTGACACCTATGTTTTGCTTAATATGATTTGAAGCCTGGTTGTTATTTCTGCCTGCCGTTGTGCAAACAATTTTTTGTTATAGAGCGGAGATTCTAAACTAAAGTAGTTTCTGATCCTAGCTTCTTATTGTGTAAGCTTCTTTTTATGCATATTTAATACTATATTATGTTCTTTTGTAATTTATGCAGTTCTCGAACTTAATTGCTGAATTTTAGACATTATATTACTTAATACCTGTATACCAGATTATGGGGCAAATTTTACGATTGTTTACCAAATTGCTCAATGGATTTTACTGAATTGCATGTAAGAATTTTGGTCCGGCATACCCTTAGGCAAAACCCTGGTTCTGCCACTGCTATGCCCAGCGGTGGTCCCTTTCCCATACCAATGAGACCAACCCACACCGGCAGAAGAGACACCATTGTCCCCCACACAACAGCAGCAAGATACAGCCGACTGAAACTCCCTGTGATCTGGATTATTTAGGGTCGAATTATATTATTCAATAAGGAACAGCAAGGTCATAATTGCACAGGTTACTCTCATACAAGTATTTGATGTAGGAACTAATTAATTATGAAACATTAGATGGCTATAGTATGCTCGCTATGCTATTTCTAGTTTTTCTTTTGGGGTCCAGTCACATTTAGATTTAGTTGGTCAGCAATGGTACCATTTATACTATAGAGTTGTCATTTTTCCCTTGCAATATTAACAGACTAAGACAATTTTGCTTGCAAAACTTTGTTGATTCAATACCTTACAATTATTCTATATGCACTTGTCAGAGGAATGTTTGCACAAATCATGCAAAGTGGAGGGCAATCTTGTTTATCCACGGCCAACTACTTCTCACAGTTACAAGTGTGAGAAGTAGTTGGCCTTGTAACTGTGAGTACAACCTATGCCATCCTTGTCAAGAAAAAAAAAACCCCTATGCCATCCTTCTCCCTCGAACATCCCTAGAGTACTACCTGCTCAGGAGCCTGCAGTTTCCCTCCCCTATTGTTTGTACAATCATACTACCATAATTATGTCACAGATGAGAACTTTGAATTCTAAACTAGCATACAAAGTTTAGCAAATGATGTCACAGATTCAGAATTTTTACACAATGATCAGATGAGGAAAATAATGAGGTTGCCCTCTGCTCCTCTTCCTCTGCACGTCGACCTTATAAAGGTTAATTGCCCTAGCCCTTTGTGTTTGTTGTTGTTCTTGTATTAAAATTAATTGCAGTACACAATGGCACCACCCTGATTTGTGAATTACCCTTTTATATTTGATAAAAAAATTGTTCATATGCTTACTATCTGAAGTAGTAGCTTTATTAGTTTAAGCACTTCATCTGAAGTAGTTCCTTTACTGTCATGAAGTGCCAATGCTCGTTGCTCCCTGCGCCCTTTATATACGGGTATAAAAATGCTCATAAACATATTTGATAAAATTCTTGGAAGCGCTGTGTACTGAATAAACTATTGCTTTTTAAGGAAGTACAACAGAGCAACTGAACAAAGATAAACTCACGAAAGAAATAACTTTCTGCTTGCATCTATAACTCGACAGCTTCACTTCGAACATTAGTCTGTGTTGTGCCATGAGACTATCCAGGTAAATTAAACTACAAAGCTACAGTTACCACGAGGTGAAGCTGATTTTGCCTAGTCAATTTTGCCTACTTCTACTTAACAAGGTTATAGGCTGACCAGCTATTTTCTGCATTTTTTAGTTCCCAATTTGACAATCTATGATTGGTAATTGGTATGTGCAATATATGATCAGCAAATTGAGTTACTGTATGCTAGCATGGGACACTCATTTGTAAATACTTTTCACGCAAAATTTATCTTTGTAGCAACTTCTGTACACTTGTGAAAAGCCATGTTCTTTTCCCTTGAATCACTTAAAGGAACCCTTGAACAGTTGTAACTGGCTGCTTACGTTGCTGAATTTCTGTCCTCTTTTGACCAGGGATTCTGATTTGTGGGAAATGCTCCCCTGAGTTTTGATATTTCTTATTTGCGTTTTGGATGTAAATTTCTGTTCTTGTTTATGCATTAATCAATTTCAGTTTTGTTGCATGTCGATTAATAACAGCTGGTATTCCTTATGTTTGATCTTTAGGTGTTCTAGATGTATTATACTTCCCTCTATCCCAAATTATAAGGCATTCCAAAAATCTTAGAGAGACAAAACATCTTAAGTTTGATAAAAAATATAGAAAGAATTATAAAGATTTATGAGATCAAATGGATATATTATAAAATATAATTAATGAATAACCTAATTATACTTAGTTGGTATCATAAATATTATTAAATTTTGAACTCTCTAAGATTTTTAGAATGACTTATAGTTTAAGATGGAGGGAGTAGGTAAATGCGTGCGTACGGTACCATGCTATTATCTCAGACTAACTATATTGTAAGCTTGTCAGTTGTCAGCTTGAAAAAAAACTGCAGTTCGGCTGCCGCCGTTAGCAGGTTTACCAAAGATAATTCTGCCATACGACTTGCACTGCACGACCAGCATGCTAAATTCATATCCCATGAGATTTTATCCTCTAGTTCATTCGCTTGTCTTATAAGCTTTTTTTTTCGCGATCGGGCCATTCACCCGTATTTCATTAAGAGGGAAAAGTCTTATAAGCTTTATTTTTTCTATCAGACAACAATGTTTTTCTTTTATGATAAATCAACGAATAATGCTTTCAGCCATGACATTTTCTGCTATGGCTGCTATGAGTGGTGAGTGCTCTATCCCATGAGATTTTGTCTGCTATGAGTCAGTGGTGACAATCATGATATGCTGCATAAGTGAAGTTGTATTGTACGACGCCCATCGTGCACCTCAAAGCCAAACGCATAGGCTAAGCTGTGGCATAGATTAGCACTTAAGCGTTGCTTTTTGAAGCAGATTTCATCAATGGCAAAAGCCAAAAAAAAAAAGCCCTCCAATGCAGTGGCAAATGATCACGTCTTTAACAAAAAAGGGTAGCAACGCCTGCTGTTGATTTATTCTTTATTCAATATCAGCATAATCAACGAACAATATGTGCCTCCAAATAAGGTTTGATTGTTTGTCTCTGTAAGATAATGCAGGCATAAATACAACAAATCACTGAGAGGGGCCCTGAGGATCGTAATAGGTTAGATATACAAGTCACAACCCTGACGGGAGGCTTAAACATTCAAGGATTTTGGAAGCACCTCTTGTGGCACTAAGGATTGCTCCTTCGACACTTGGGTTTGTACAGAAATCTCCACAAATTGCCAATTTCGTGCTCTTGTCCCAAACACACTTATCATCTCCACTAATTGCAATAGCTGGGAAAGCAGCACCCCTGCAATTTTATACATATTATCAAATACCAACAGGGATGAGGGAAAATGCTAGTTCTTTCAATACAATTAAAGACGACAACCTTAAAAGATAATATGGTTGAAAAAACTGACCATCTGTGAGCTCTCATAAAAATTGGTTGTGGAATGCTTAATCCAGTCGCCTGGAATTCACTGAACAATTCATCTGCCACCTTAGCAAGTGCCTCCGCTGAAGGTTTCCGTGGACCAATATTCTTTACTACCTTGGAAGCATACTCAGTTGTCGAATGCAATACCCAAGATTGTCTGAATGCAAACAAAAAGTACATGGAGCAAAATTTGTGACACCAGATAACGTACTATGTGTACACACAAAATAACAAAGACATGTACCTGTTAGGAGGTACACAAGCACGCCCTGGCTTACTACTATTACAAAAGGCCCAACTCAGAGAATTGGAATTGTTGAAAGAGAAACCATGAACAGGTACCTGATTAAAACATCATTAGCAAGACAAATAGACATTTTTGCAGGAGGCAGATGAATAAATTCAGAAACCAATAAATGAAAGTTGCTTATATCATTAGCTAGGGAACAGCCTCACGTCCATAATTACCATGATAGCAGTTAATATACAGCTTACTAACTTGAGCATTTTGGGATACATATATTTCCTGCAATGCTGCATTGTAGGACTTTGGTGACTACAATACCTCTGAGGTTCTAATTTATGGTCCATGTGCATTCATTTTTGCGATCACTGAGGCTCTATGCATAATGAAAAATAGTGGGCCCATATGCATAGTAAATAAGTATGAACTGACTACAACAACAGAGTCTTTAGTCCCAAGCAATTGAGAAAACGGGGAACTTTGTGAGTGGATATAATTAAAGATTGCACATACCATAGCCAATGGCTCTGAAAATGCTACCATAAGAGCAAAACACGGACGAACTGGGATATCTTGAAGTATTGTAGGCAGGCGTGGAAATGACGACAAATCTGAGGAAACATTACCAGCATTGGTCAAAGCATGTAAATCTCATGCATTGCACTTGAATGCAAGATGCTGATGCTCAGTAATTAGTACCAATAGGCAATAGTAATAACTAACAAGTAACTAACACGAGTGGCCCAAGAGTTATGTCGAGGCTGCGCGCTCTCCACCGGCGCCTTCTCGCCAAGTGTTCAAAACTCTAAAACCCCTAGCCCCCTCGCGGGCCTGCTACCGCTGCCTTGCCACTGACCACTTAGTGGACAACTGCCGCGAGCCTGTTCGTTGCCGTCGCTGTCGCGCCTCGGGGCACCGCAGCAACCAGTGCAAGATGAAGCTCTGTGTCCTCCTCCGTGCCGCAGCTAAGCGCATGCGCGCTCCGACGCCGCCCAGGCCTAGCGGTGTCGCCACCGCTACGGCCGCTACCCCGACCTCGGCAGGGCAGCCTCCCTTGCTGCTCGACGACGAGCCCCCGTCGGACTTCCCCCACCCCTCCTCGGCGGCTTTCCTCCCGATCAACATGGTGGCCTCCTCCTCCTCGGGCCCGCCGCCGCCTGTCGAAGTTCTGAGCACGCAATCCCTGCGTCCCCTCTCGTTGCTGACGCCTGAACCCCTTTGCGTCGATAAGTTCATCCCGCCGGCCGCGTGCTCGCCATGACTTGAGTCCATGGGAGCGGCAAGGCAGGCCTCACCTGCGGTCCCGAACATCATGCCTTCCCCCGTGTCCTCTGCCGCCGTGGAGGTGGGCGTGGGGGGCGTGGGGGAATCCTCGGGCGACGAGTACGCCAGCGGTGAGCTGGACCTGGACTCCGGCTCCTTTTCCTCGGGATCCTCCTGGCATGAGGGGCGCCCGCGACATGCTGATGCCTGGGTCTCCCCGGGCCGAGATGAGCTCGCTGAACGACTGCTCTTCGCCTTCATCGAGCCTCCGGTCCCCGTGCCTGAGGTTAGCGCGTTCATCCACAACGCGCTCCGCTCCGTCGCCCCGCGCAGCACGTCGACCTGCTGCAGTCTTCGATGGGCGCCATGCTCCTGCGCTGCGAGTCTCCTGAAGCCCGCAACTCCCTCCGTCTGCTGGGGCCGGTAGACTTCGGGGGTCCCTGCTGCACCTTCTGAAGCCGGAAGAGACGACGAACCGTTTCTTCCGCGTGCCTGTCTGGCTCGCGTTCGTCTCCGTCGACTGGTTCCCCAACGAGCACTGGTATGTGGAGAAGATCAAGGACTGCTTTAGCGGGTTCGCTGAAGTGGCAGAGATCGACCCAGAGTGTCTCACCGGCGACAACTTTGGCCCTCTCTGGCTTCTTCTGGAGGTCAACGACCGCCTAGAGATTCCGAGGGAGCTGCGCATCTCCTGCAAGCGTGGCGTCTGAAGATCTGGCGCTGTGGCTCGGATTACACCCATTAGGGTGTGGCTGCGCGAGTTCCAGCTTGATAGCCGGGGCAACCTCGCCACCTTCTTCGGTCCGCTAGCCCCGCTGGCCCCGGGGCCGTCCCTGGGGCCTATGGGGCCGCTGAACACGCTGCATCAGGTCCGTCCGCAGCCGCACTTCTACAGCCTCGCCTTCCCGACTGGCAACTCCCACAGGCATGCTAGCAACCTGCAACGTCCTTTCGACCCTCTCTGCGCTTTGGCGCCGTCTGGATCGTCCACCAGCTCCTTGCTGTCCAAGCAGGTGTTGGCTTTGGCGCTCATCCTGGCTCGCGCGATCAACGCGCCTTCTGCCTCCGCGGCCCCGTCTTCAGGGTTTGCCCCCCCGGCTGCACCGGTTCCTACGTCTGCGACGACAAGCGCGGTCTCTTCGCCTGACGTGCCGTCTCCTGCACGCCGCGTCGGGCCAAAGCCGCTGATCACCTATCAGCGCCGACGCCTACGCACCAAGCTGTGCGTCCCGCCCGCTGCTGCACCGCGCCGCTCTGGCAGCCAAGCCAGGGTGGCCAGGAAGCTTTCGGCTGCAAACTCCACCGCTCGTCGCTCAAGCTCCCGTCTGGCCGCTAAGGCAGCCATGGCGTCGGGCAAGTTCGTCGACACGGCCACTCAGGCGATTCAGCGCAAAGAGCTGCTGAACTCGCTGTTCGCCTGCTCGTTGTCCCTCAAGAAGCAGGTCACCAAGCACAACATCCTTTCGCGCAACCTCCTGCCTCTGGGTGCGGCTGAGCTACGCGCCCTGGTTGCTGCGGCGAAGTTGGGCTCTACGAGCGGGCTCGACGTCGGCCGGGGCTCGGACTTGGTGACTGAAGCGGCTGAATGATCCGGCGCGCGTCTGTCGGTCTCCACGGCGGCTTGCATTTCTGTCCCAACGGTCGCTGGGAGTGTGAGAACGGAAATGCACCTATCTTTCTTCGTTTATTTTCCAGCTTTCTTCTTCTTCTGTTGCTTCCCTCCTTCTTTTTTAGTTATTGGCTACTTGACGCCTACTGGTGTTGTAATCTCGCGAAATGAACACGAACTCGAGCTCTAGCTTTCGCCGCTTTCACGTTGTTTCATGGAATGTTAGAGGTTTAGGCGACTCGGACAAGTGTAATGTGGTGCGCAATGTGCTTTCTGATGCTAAAC
>Ga0182004_10004212_pt1 | contig 11572 bp, 10 predicted proteins | sample Sormic07211540_1_FD_120479 | JGI IMG/M metagenome (GOLD analysis project Ga0182004, IMG submission 120479) | Endophyte microbial communities from Sorghum bicolor roots, Mead, Nebraska, USA - 072115-40_1 MetaG | ecosystem: Host-associated > Plants > Roots > Unclassified | place: USA: Nebraska...
CTGTAGTATCTACCATCCTGTTGTAATAAATTGTTGCTTTACGACAGCAAAATCTCGCTAGCTATGTAATGCCTATGGCTATACCATCTGAACCATGACTATTGTAAGACCATATATTTTTTTAATATATCAATAAAGCTCGGTATTTTATATTAAATCTGAGTGCCAATTCTGTTATCTCATGTGTATTTGTGCTCGATCCTAGCACAAATATGTGTACACTTGGACTCTCAAATTGAGGGCCCGACAGCTAGACCAAAATGTTCAAGGGTTTTAGAGAAAGAACAAAGCATGCTGCCGATGAAAAGCTTATGCACTCAGAGGGGCTTGAATTGCCGATATAGCACGCAGTCGAATTTGATCAGCTTCTTCTATCTCCCTGATGTCTTCATCGGTAGAACCTTCCACTGGTTTCAGCTTCTTCTTCAACTGCAGCGCCTTGCGAGCTTAGACATTTCGCTCTTGTTCGAGAGTCTTGATCGTTTCGGGCAGCTGGCTTTCTTCCTGTTGAACTTGGGACAAAGCTTCTTCTACTTGTTTAAGTTCTGCCAACAGAACTTCTCTTTTCGTCGATAGGTCAGAAATCTTTTATTTCAGTGAGTCTCCAGAGGCTTTCAGAATGCCGATGCTCTTGTGTTTCTCATCAGCAAGATGCTTTACTTTCATTACCTCCTGTGAAAGTTGAGCATGAGTGGCTCTATCGGCAAGATGCTGAGTGGCTTTTTTTTACTGGAGCTGTCGACTCTCCAAGTGTGCGGCCTTGAAAAGAATCTCCTCAGCATCGGCGGGGATTTGGCCTCTGAAAACTTTGAACGGAGCCTTGGCTGGTTCGGAGTCATCAACCAGTTGGGCTGTATCCTGGTGAAGCAGGGCCAACAAATCTTCCAGCTTCGCTCTGATTTCTGCTGATGAGATCCCGATTGCTTGAGAAGAGCTTGCTTCTTCGCCTTCATCATCAGAGATTTCGATGGCAAAGGAGAACAGGCTGTCGGGAGAATCTTGTTCCTGAAAAAAGAAAAGAAGATAGGTTATTTGATAATAAAATGATTGGTGAAATAAAGGATGATAATCAAATAGCTTACTTGTTTCAAAGCTATCTCTCGCCTCTAGCTAGTTGAGGCCGATGGTGCAACAGGATGATCGGCCGGAGTTGCCGATGGGACGATGTCAGCTAAAAGAAATTAACAGGAATAATTATTGGGTAGAAAGATAAGTCCATCGGTAATGATTTTATGGACAGAACTTTACCTTGAGGGGATGCAATGCTTGTCTGGATTGAGGAGACTACCGATGCTATAATTGGACCCACTGGGTCGACGGTCTGCTCAGGTACATCGGTTGATATCTCCTCTGGCTGAGGTTCTTCTTGTGGCTGAGGTGGAGATGGTACTTGTTGTGTCTGAGCTTCTGGCGAAGAAGGGAATGATTCCACATGAATCGGTGACCCTAGAGGAGGAGGAGGAGGTGATGCTGTCCTTTGACGCTTGGCTTGTGACTTGGTACTCTTGGGACCCTTTCTCTTGGCTTGGCTAGCTTGGGGGGCATCGGCGCTTGCCTTGGCACTTCTGGTCTTTGCCGATTTGCCAGTTTGCTGATACAACAATAAAGGTTTCATGAGTACAAGTGTAACAGAGTATTAATGGAATGATGGTTGAGAAAGTTACCAATGAGGTGCCCATGGCTGCCGATGTATCCTGAAAAAGCCGTATAAGTATGGAGTGGGATCGATATAAATTGAAGAGATAAAAACTTTCTACCTTGAAAACTTGCGCCAGAGCAGCAGCAGCGACCGATGGAGATGTCTTGGTCCGCTTGGTGGTGATTTTCTTAAAACGCGCGCCCCGGTGCATTAGGGCCATCAGACTTGGAACGTTATTGCCGATCAAAGAAATCAGGCCCGATGGAAGAAGTTCGATCGACCTACCACTTCTACTGACTGACGGTGGTGTATCATCGACCTGTGTAAAATAGAGGAAGTAAGTTGCCGATGAAAGCAAAAATAATAAGATTGAAGCATCGGTTGAAGACTTACAGTGTTATCAGGGACCTTGTACGCGGAGTCGATCATACCGCGGTATGTGAGAGCCGATCTGCAGAACAAATGCTCCTTCCATTCTACCCACCATTGTTTGTACGCCTGGGTGATGAAGAGGGCTAGAATCCAGGCCGATAGATCGATATCTGACGTGTCGGCATTTGGTGGGAGTTGGGCAATTCTGATCCACTCAAGACCACTGGTGATGATCTCCCTTGGTTTCACCACATCAGCATAACAGAGTGCAATCGGCAGCTGTCCAAAAGCCAATTGACGGGCCAATGCCAATGGATTGTAGAACTCATAGGTAAGGTTGGAAGTTTTCCCACTGCCAAAAAAATTCACTAGTATAGCTCTCGAAGTGATGATTGCCATCATCAGATCAAGGTCTTTGTTGAGAGCATTATCAAAAGGATGAAAAGTCAGGGGAAATCTGGTATCTGGATCTTCATAAGGCATCCATGCCTGTTGTTCTTTGGTCAGACCCTCATAAAGAGTCTGAAAGAATCGACTAACCTGGTCTTGATTGCCACCGGTACCAGGCAGAACTATCGCAGCTTCACCGTAGTTCAGAGGGGGACGAGTTGCCGATTCTTCTTCATCCAACTCGTGATCTTCGGCTATGTCTCTAGGGAAGCGCTGTACAAAGAGGTTGAATTCAAGGCGCTTGTGCATATGGACACTGAGCCACATGTTGATAAACCACCAGGGTCCCACTAGATTGCCGATGGACTGGCCCAGCAGGAGTTTCTTAGCTACCTGATGAAGGAGGTGATAAACAGCACAGAGCAAATATCGGCCAAGAGGAAATCAGCCACCTTTGGCTAGTTTCTCTGCTGCCGATAAATAGACAGAGGTTGGTCCCGCCGATCGGCCACAGAACACAAACTTATCCAACCACATGTTTAGGAAAATTGTCTGCTCCCTCTCCCTGACAGGTCCTGTCTTTCGGTACTTCTGAATATATCCAGACCAACCGCCGATAGCGCGAGTTTCTACTTTAGCACTGGGCTTGGTATCAAACAGGTGACTACTATCGGCAGTGGATATGTCTAAGCCGGTGAGCATGAGTACATCGGCAAGAGTGGGTGAAGTAGGGTCATGACCCAATACAAAAGCATTGTGCGTGTCTGACCAAAAATACGAGGCAGCTATCAGCAATGACTCATTTCTCTCCATATTGGCAAGAGATAATCTGATGCACTGGTCTAATTTCCGCTCACCCCACTGGACCTCATTTGAATGGCTGACTCTCAGGAACCAATCTTTCCATCTCTTGGTGGGACTGGGCTAGGAACGAAAGGCATATTTCCACAGATCTAAGGAAAAGTTTTTGGCTCTGAAAGGGATTCTATTTGTCTCTGCGTTTATTAGATCGGTGGGATCTGGATTTCCTAGCGGGCCGAGACATTGCAAGCGGGGTTGATCGGTAGAGATTACAATCTTATCGGCCAAATCCTAAAAGTTTTGAGGATGAAAGAACAAAAAAAAGAAGAAAGAGGGTACTCAGTAAAAGGAATCGCAGATGAACAGGAGTATAGCAAAAGTGCAAAAAGAAAAAGGATGATAGACTGACCTCAGGAACGACGAAGTTGATGGCCATTTCTTCGCAAGGAAGAGGGACGCGGACTTGAAGGATAGATGAAGGAGACTCTTGCTGAAGTTCTTGGGGCTCTCGGGCAATGCCGCTGCCAGGAAAGTAGATTTTGGGCTGTAGAATGATAAGATGGAGGAGTACCGGAGAAGGAAGTATTTATAGGACAAAACGGGCAGGGGCAAATCTGACTTATCTCTTTGCTGCATCTGTGAAATCCGAGGGTGTTCAGGTGGATATGGTAACTGTTCGCACGGTAATCAAGGGATTGTGCAGGTGATTTGACAGCAAGCGGTCATGATTTTGAAGATATTTCACTGTACAAGATCGCATGGTCGGTCCATCGGCAGTTTTCTCTAACGGTAATGTTGCCGATGGGCGCATAAAGTGGGGAGATTTGATTGAGAAGTTGAGAGATTCGAGGAATCTGCAGGAGAATCGGGCCGAGGTTGTTTAGATTTAGCGATTGATTACCAGGTTGGGAGAAATAATTGCGGAAAGGCATCATTACTGCAGAGAATTTTGGAGCATTAATGATTTATACTTCGAAATTGGGGGGCATGTGTTGACACCGTTTTTGGACACGTATCGTTTGATACGCATCTGGAGTTAATGAGATGTAGATCGGCAGATGGAGCAGTGGTGACCAGTCTGCAGGGAGGTTGCCGATGAAGGTGGTTGCCGATGGGGAGACAACCGAATATGACCATGTCCAGAAGTGATGGTATATTCGTGCCGATGACCAGTGCCAGTATTTGCCGATGGCCGTAATAGGTAGTCTGTCGATGACTCTTGAGGAAAGCATGAAAGTTGCCGATTGATTCGTGGCGGTGTCCCGTTCGGTTACGGGGGGTAGTTTAATGTTTTCCTTAGTTATTAGAATTCGTTTTGTATACGATTTCCGTTTAATTTGGAATTTGAGTCCTAGTCGTGTCTGGTTGTAGCTCTTTGGACAGGGTATAAATGTAGACCCTAGGGCAATGTAATGAGGCATCTATCAATCAATCAAACACAAGTTTTTACTCATATTCCAGCATCTACTTTTTGACGATTTCGTCATATTTTCCTTTTTACTACGAGTTCTTAGGAATTCGTCGACTTGAGCTCGGCGTGTTCTCAAGTTCTGCGTGAGCACCTCTTGGCCGTGACATCCGGGCGCATCGCTGTTGTCGGGACCAAAGTGTTCGAGTTACCACCATTGTCGATTGTAAGGTCAAATCGGCTTGTACACCTTAACGTTTGAATCGAGTATTAGCCCTTTGTGTTTGCAAACCAGTTTTTGCACCAACAGATCCCTTTGATGACAATGGTGCCACACACCTCCAGAAACCGCTGGAGATGTGCATTCACATCCTCGTGTGGCTTTCCTTCAAATGTATTGGCTTGCACCATTGAGATAAGTGATGGCTTAATCTCAAACATGGCTTCCCCTACATCCACTCTTGGTCCTCTCATTATACGAGTGACCGAGGGTGTATAGTAGTCAGAGATTGAGGTGGCCATCAACTTTTCGACTGTTGGTGCTGAGCCTCCTTCCTTGAGTGATCCTGAGTAAGATGTGGTAGGTTCGGATTGGATCTCACTCATTCAATGCCTGGCTTCACTAATATAGAGAAGCAAAGGCAATGGGTAAACCTCCTTAAAACTATTTGACACAAAGATTAAGATAGTTTTCTAAATTCATTCCAATTAAAATTTCAAGGCTATGCTTTTGCCGGCAACGGCGCCAGAAATGCTTGTTGGTGTTTCTTAGCAGCACCGCAAAAATAGCGATGTCACTAGAGATGCCAAGTATGTGGTAATTCAAATGTCTGTTGGATGATTTCGCAAGCGCATAGAATGTACCATTGTAGCACTTCACCCGGGAGTAGTCCAAGGTATCGTAATTTATATTTATCCCAAAGGAAAGCAGTAGATAGAAATGGTTCAAGAGGAAAGATATCCCTATCATAATCTAATGGCAACAAGAGCAAGGAAAGGTGATGATGATTTGGATGGAAGGTTGATGATGCTGATCCTAAGACAACTAAAGATAACTAACGTAGAGCTGCTAGGTGGGAGGACAACGAGTGAGTTAAGGACTCCTATGGATTCTACCTCTACTTTTGTGTTCTAGTGTAATTAGATAGAAGATACAAGCTAGGATTGCTACCTCACTAACTTAGTTGCTAGGAGGAAATGAGAGAGAAGGAGACAGAACCCCTGCTCAAGCGAGACCAAACTTATGTACGCCCTGCAGTCTTAATTACTACCCTCTACGTGGTGGGATCTAATGCCAAGCCCAAACTATCACTTCAAGCCAGTGAGCCCATAGACCTTCTGTGAAGACTAGTGGCCTCCAACGATGAGACTTAGTCTAGGCACCGCGCCTACACTAACTCTCACTACTCTGACTAAGAATACGTCCTAGCTAGAGCAACTTGTAAAGATGTTGGTAACAACTAAGGAGTGGTAATAGGATCACAATCTACCTTGTACTACTAGCAAACTAGGCTAAGACACAACAACACTGTTGTAGGAATAATATTGCACTAAGTAAATACTCAGGAAAGTAGAAGAGAAATATAAATTAATGTATTGCAAAAGGAAAGTACAAGAGGAATATCAGACTCTCCACAAGACGACTCTAGAGACCCGGAGCTTCGCTCGACTCGACTCTAACTCCCACACAAGACTACAACTACTAAAGAAACTAGACTTGTAGTCTTGAAAACTATCACATCATGCCTTGAGAGGGTGAATACAGCAGGTATTTATAAGGAGAGGTGGAGTAGGGGCTACTCCATCGCCATGTCATCGATCCACGTGACGTTGCTTTATGGCCATTGGATCAAACCAACCTTGAAACCGCCTTTAATCCAACGTCTTGTATCAAATTAACATGTGCTCAATGTGGGGAAGTCGATGGTGGGCCAACCGACCTGGCTGGCGCTAGGGGGGATCGGCCGATCCCCTTATGACTGGTGGGGCCAGCCAGAGTCAGTTGGTTGGTGTCCCCACTGGTCATAGGCACTAGTTCACCCACTTGTTGCACGTTGTCACCGGTTCTTCTAACATGTGGACCCATGAATCCCTGTGCTCTTGATTTCAGCCGTTGAGAGAAAGCACACTCTGATACGAAGGCAAAAAATTGCTTCTAGGAGGTTGCCCTGGATCATGCCTACGTGGCACCTTGAGGAGGTGGCATAGGGGGATCGGCCGATCCCCCATGTGGGCCCACTTCAGCTCTGTTTTGTGCCATTTTGCTAAGTCCTGCATTCACAAGCTCAAGGTACATCTGGAACCAATTATTTATAAAATATGTCTATGTCATGTGATTCTTCCTTGAAACCGAGGTTGTTGACGGTGTTTTGGATGTGCATTTTATGCTATAATTTCCGTCAACACCAGGTTCCTCACAAGTTTTTGATCATCAAGTCATATTTCCGTATAGTGAAGGGACTTTGACAATTTCATCATCGGCAAAAAAACAGAGTGGAGAGGAGAGGGGAGAGTTGTCAAAAAAAAGTAACAGATACTTAACAATCATATATAGAGAGGTGCAATAAAAGCAGCGGCTGCTTCCCAAACATAAAGGATAGAAAGGTGGCACAAAAGCAAGAGCTTCTTATAACTAGAAGGTAGTAGAGACCAACAACTGCAAACATGTAGTTGCATATAAAGATGGTACTAGTAGTATAAACAGAATGGGACAGAATCAAGGTCATATGCATTTTAAGTGTTAATTAATCTCAAACTGATTATGAGCATAAAAAGAAGGTAGTAGAAGAATATGAGCAGCAATATATGAGCAGTAGCAGTAGTACAGGAGTAGTTTAGAATATGAGCATATGTGTTGGACAGAATCAAAAAGCATATACAACCATACAAATACAAGAATTTGACCATGGAGTAGAGCATTAGTAAGTAAAATAGATATTGAGCTTGGAGTGACATAGTGTGCATTAAGTAGAGAAATAGGCAGCAGCACCACCAAATTATCTCAAATTTGTCAAAATTGTTGTAGAGTGACCAATTCCTCTTAAACGGATCCCAATGCATGAGTACAACATATAAGCAGCTAGCAGGAGTAGTAGCAATAAGCATGAGCAGAAAGTTCATAGTTCAGAGTTCAGCATAAGTTCAGAGTTCTACTCCAATTCTTATATAGAGGCATTTCTCTTTTCAAAACTCAGTACATGTGAGAGTGGAAAATGCTAAGTTAAGTTTAGGCATCATTTGATCATGAACTTGGAGCATAAGAATATACTCTAAAAACCAAGTAGTAGAAGTAGTGGTGGCCTCAAAAACATGTCTAGCATCATTTGATCATGAACTTGGAGCATCAAGGCATCAAAATATATAACAGAGGAGAGGAGAGAGGAGAGTTGGTGTTGACACTTCTTAACGACATTATAATTAATGAGGCTAAAGAAATGTAAGGTATGTAAATTACTTGTCATTAGCAACTAGCCACTCATCTACCAATATCCCTAAGCATGAACAAGTTTGTCATCCATCCCTATATGCTATGGAATCAATACAGGCTTATATATAATTCAATTAATGTGACTAGGCAGAAATAAGTAAAGATGAATATGAAATAGATCAAGCAGACAGATAATTATACCATTGTAGCATTTTATATATCTAGAGTATTACTAGGCTGTCGATTTATATTTATACCACTGGGAAGGTCTAGCGGCAATGGGTGTTCTTGATGGTGACTCGAAATTATCCCTTACCTCAACAAACTTCCTCCTTCTTAGGATCTTCTCTAGATCGTCAGTGAAATTATTCGGAAGAGAAAAACAATTCATTCATCACACTGCATAAAATAAACAATGATAAAAACAAGGGTGTGCCTATTTGAATAGAAATCAAATTTGAAATATAATCTTATTCATAATATATAGGTTATCAATATTTTATAAGTCTAATGTGCCTTCCCTAGTAACGGCGCCAAAAATGGTTGTTGACACTTCTTAACGACATTATAATTAATGAGGCTAAAGAAATGTAAGGTATGTAAAATACTTGTCATTAGCAACTAGCCACTCATCTACCAATATCCTTAAGCATGAACAAGGTTGTCATCCCTATATGCTATGGAATCAATACATTATATATAATTCAATTCATGTCAGTAGGCAGAAATAAATAAAGATGAATATGAAATAAGATCAATTCTGCAAGTGGAAAGATAATTATACCACTGTAGCATTTTACCTAGAGTATTACCAAGTTGTCGATTTATATTTATACCACTGGGAAGGTCTAGCTAAACTTCAGTCTATTATATTATATTGATAGAAACTATATACTAAAACAAGCAATCTATTCTACTCTTAACAGACAGGTGTCACAATAGATAAAGATAGATAAATGTATGTGATAACTATAGCCAATCATCATTAAAGATAAACATCAAAGCATCATTCTAGTCATGTTACTAGCTAGCCAATATTAAGATAAGAAAATAAATGTCTAAGGTATTCTATAACTACATCAATGAATAACTCTTAGTGCAATTACATCTAGCAATCATCGTTAGCTTGGTTCCTACATCATCATCACATGCAAAGGACATCATCTAGCAGGGATATTAAGACACGAGGGCCGCCCCATTCGTGACCGTGTCAGCTGGCCTATGTACGGGGGATGGACTACAAAGGAACCAATGCAGCTATCAGTGTGGACTACGTCTACATATTGCCTACCATCTACCCAACAGCTGCTCAAGACCATAATCTCGATTGGGCAGACTCTATATGAGCAATTACACGAATTCAATAAGATCAAACCAACTAAACTAGACATATAATTAAAGTAGACAAAGATTGCAATTAAGAACATATGATCTATTAAGAATAAAGTCTACCTAATCATAATGATGAATACAATAATGTAGAAGAAAGAACTACATCTATTCCTAGACTAAGCTCCAGACAGACGCTAGAAGCTCTGGATCCCGATGAAGAACTAGATCTCCTCTACTTCTAATCTAACTAGACTAGAACTAAGAACTAGAAGGCTCTTGATGAACTTGAAGGCTTCTTGATGATGACTTTATGAATGACTGAATGAACTGGTTATGCCTCCAGGGAGGGGGGTCTGCCTCTCTATTTATAGTCCGATGGGGTGAACGTGTGCCAGAGGATCAAACCGACATAAACACACGGCTTAGATGCATCCTCTAGATGGTAGTAGAAGACTCTAGAAGGCGGAGGACGTTTTCCCTAGGGGGGCACCGGCTGGCGCCATGGTGGGGCTAGGCTGCCCCACCTAGCAGCCCTCAGGCCCCGCCTTCTCTGGTGGCTTCTAGATGCTTCCCCCGATCTGATAGTTGTCGCTTTCGTCGTGGATAAGTTTCGTGGTTTTCTTGCATTCTAATCCTCCATTTGCTCCTTTTCTGGATCACTCCCTAGAAAATACATAAACTCCAAAACTCATGGAAATTGTTAGATAAACCCTAGACTAGCAGGTATTTATGTTTCTTTTCATGTCTAGAGTTCTTATAAAAGTTGACATTAATGGCCGTCAACAGTTGGCAAACAACAATGCCAGGTTCCTCACAAGTTTTGATCATCAGCTCATATTTCCATATAATAAATGATCATCGGCAAAAATAGAGAGGAGAGGAGAGGGAGAGTTGGCCAAAAAAGCACCAGCTGCTTAACAATCATATATAGAGAGGGGTCGAAAAAAGCAGTGGCTGCTTCCCAAACATAGAGGATAGAAAGGTGGTGAAAAAAGCAACAGTTGCTTATAACTAGACGGTAGTAGAGACCAACATATGAACATCAATATATGAGCAGCAGAGTGGAGACCAACTTAGAAGGTAGTATAGGAGTAGTTCAAAGTAGCTTGGTTTCAGGACCTAGATTTAGTTTTAGGATATATGAGCAGCAACTGTTTTAAGAATATGAGCAGTAAGTAAAATAGATATTGAGCTTGGAGTGACATAGAGTGGATGAAGTAGAGAAACAGGCAGTAGCCCTACCAAATAATCTCAAATTTGCCAAAATTGCTGCAGAGTGACCAATTCCACTCAAACGAAGAGGAGAGGGGAGAGTTGGCAATAAAAAGCAGTAGATGCTTAAAAACATATATAGAGAGGGGTCGAAAAAAGCAGCGGCTGCTTCCCAAACATAGAGGATAGAAAGGTGAAAAAAAAAGCAACAGCTGCTTATAACTAGAAGGTAGCAGAGACCAACATATGAGCAGCAATATATGAGCAGCAGAGTGGAGACCATGTAGTACAAGAGTAGTTCATAGCTCGGTTTTAGGACCCAGATTTAGTTTTAGGATATATGAGCAGCAATATATGAGCAGCAGTAGTTTTAAGAATATGAGCAGTAAGTAAAATAGATATTGAGCTTGGAGTGACATAGAGTGGATGAAGTAGAGAAATAGGTAGCAACCCTACCAAATAATCTCAAATTTGCCAAAATTGCTGCAGAATGACCAATTCCACTCAAACGAAGATGAGAGGAGAGGTTGGCAATAAAAAGCAGCTGCTGCTCATATAATTTGTGAGCAAAAACACAAAGAACTTCCCATCTACTAGCAACTTCATTGACCAGAGATATAATATGATTCACTATCATTACAATAATCTAAAACTCATAGTAAATGATCACTAACAAGCTGAAAGGCCAGAAAGGTGGGACAGTGTCTCCTGTGAGATCAAGTAAGAGGACGGCCGCAACATCAGATCAAGACTCGGTAGAGAAGGCAACAAAGTTGAAAGCGCGCCACAACCTAGAGATCTCTAATGATAAAGGTAAAAATCTCCTTACACTTTCTTTTATTTCCCGGGATGACACTAGTCTTTTACATTCAGTCAATTCTATAGGGGTTCGGTTAGGGGATGATACTGCTCAGATTCATAATTCATTAGAAAATTTAAGAAATTTAGAATTACAACGTATAGCTGAATTTAAAACAATTGATACTTCGAA
>Ga0182004_10004213_pt1 | contig 11569 bp, 13 predicted proteins | sample Sormic07211540_1_FD_120479 | JGI IMG/M metagenome (GOLD analysis project Ga0182004, IMG submission 120479) | Endophyte microbial communities from Sorghum bicolor roots, Mead, Nebraska, USA - 072115-40_1 MetaG | ecosystem: Host-associated > Plants > Roots > Unclassified | place: USA: Nebraska...
TTAATATGCGTGTAATATAAATATATTATTGTATCAGCAAAAACATGTATTGAAAAACCTATTATTATATATTATATAAAAACAATAAACAGAACCGAAGAAGTGAACCAAAAAAAAAGAAACCCTGCAACGTGGCAGCCCTGGCAGGACCGTGCTTTAGCCCCGGTTACCCGAACCGGGACTAAAGGGTGGGCCTTTAGTTCCGGAAGGGCAGCACCGACTCGGGAACCGGGGCAACAGGCCCTTCCCGACCGCTGCTAATGCCCGAACGTGTGGCAGTGCCTATTCTACGTCTGAGGCCTGAGGTGCCTCCACGTGAGGGGGAGTGTTGGAATACAAGTGAATTATCCACCTCTCCCCATCAGTTTAAGCTTTTGGGTTGAATTGGAGTGTTTGTTGGGTGCATGTGAAAATAAATTTTTCTATAGACGAGTAACTGAGAACTGGCGAACCGCGTGTTGTGTTGGGTGCCTGTGGAAATAATTTTTTCCACAGGCGGGTAACTGAGAACCGCCAGTGAAAATGTATTTCCACAGGCGGTTCAGTTATGTCAACCGCCTGTAGAGATCTTTTTATAGAAAATACGAAGTTGGTTTTTAAAAATAACAAAAAAAAAATTAAATCCTAGGCGTATTTTTTCACGTAAAATTGCGTGCTGTGCGACTGCTAGGATTTGAACCTGAGACCTCACCGTCGCTCGTAGCCTCCTCTACCACTCCACCCATCACTTGATGTCTATATTAGAGTTTAGTTCCCCACATATTATCCTAAACCGAGCATATATTGATTATTTGAGGCTCTAAACGGATTCCAATGGAAAAACTGTTAACTACAAAGTTTTATAACTTTTGAAGATCTACAACTTTTGTATTGGTAGTTTCTCCATCCGAGGTCATTTATAAAATTTAAATTTTAAATTTGAGAAATTCAAACATAGTTTTCGACGATAAGATGATTTCGAATGAAAAACTTATCAACTACAAAGTTTCATAACTTTTTGAGATCTACAACTTTCATTTTAATGATTTTTCCAAAAGAGGTCATTTGAAAAACTTAAAAAATACAATTTCAAATTATTTCTACATGCGGTTTTCTTAAGAAACCGCCTGTAGAAATATGATTTTCACTGGCGGTTTCTTAGGAGAACCGCCCTTAGAAATAGATGATTTCTACAGGCGGTTTTGTTAAGAAAACCGCATGTGAAAATTGATTTTCAAAAGCGGTTTTTTAGTCGAGCAAGCCGATTTCTTTCTACAAATATTGTTTAATTCAAACCGCTCGTAAAAATTATATTACACCCTAGCGTAGTGCTTCTTTGTACTAGTGCTCTCTCTCTCCGTGTATAAATATCACAATTCTGGTCGCTTCATACACAACAATGCAACTAAATCAAAACACAACGCCCATAGAAACTAAGCATAGAGAAATAGCGCCAACAAATTAAATGGGCCCTTTTCACATCCCCAGTACAAGTGGTCCTCGCAAGTTTTATCACCTTGTGCTCTTCCATGTGCACCCGTTCTGGATCCAACTCTTGTACTTCCTTTCCATCTCCGTCTTGGGTTTCTTGATGCTGAGAGCTCTGCCCATGAAGTCCATCTCCGTCCCTAGGCCCTCGGCTCTCGACCTAGTCTTCACGTCCGTGTCAGCGACGACAGTCTCCAGCATGGTCGCCGTCGAGATGGAATCCTTCTCCAACTCCCAGCTCCTCCTCATGACCCTCCTGATGCTCCTCGGCGGCGAGGTGTTCACAAGCATGCTTGGTCTCCACTTCACCTTCACCAAGTTCATCAAGAAGAGAGAAATACCTCATAGTAATAATAATAGTCTCCATGGTAATATCAATGGACCGGCACCGGCGGCACCTAGTAGCTTAGAGCACGGTCACCGTCGCCGTCCCATGGAGATGGAAGCCCAGGCCGCCGCCGTCCAAATGGAGCTAGCAGGGTTCAACAACGACGACCAACGTGATTTTGCATCCATAGCTAGGCTGCTAATGTTCATCGTGCTTGGCTACCTCTCGGTGGTGCACCTCGCCGGCTACACGCTCATTCTAATCTACCTCAGCGTGGTCGGCAGCGCGAGAGAAGTGCTGGTCGGCAAGAGGATCAGCCTGAGCACCTTCTCCGTCTTCACGGTCGTCTCGACGTTCGCGAACTGTGGCTTCGTGCCAACGAACGAGGGGATGGCGTCCTTCAAGTCCTTCCCGGGCATGCTCCTCCTCGTCATGCCACACATCCTCCTCGGGAACACGCTCTTCCCCGTCTTCCTCAGGCTCTCCATTACAGCGCTCGAGAGGGTCACCAGGAGGGGAGACCTCCGCGAGCTGCTGAGGGACGGAGGACCCGGCGGCGGCGGCGGCGGCGGCGGCGGACCAGCTGCTGCTGCTATAGGCTACGACCACCTGCTGCCCGGAGGCCGCACATGGTGCCTGGCTCTCACCGTGGCGGTGTTCCTGGCGGGGCAGCTGCTGCTCTACTGCGCCATGGAGTGGGGCTCCGATGGGCTTCGAGGGCTCACCGCGTTCCAGAAGCTCGTTGCCGCGCTCTTCATGTCCGTCAACTCCAGGCACTCCGGCGAGATGGTTGTCGACCTCGCCACCGTGTCGTCCGCCATCGTCGTGCTCTATGTGCTCATGATGTAAGTAATACGTACGTACATACATATCGATCGATCTATCAGAAGATCGTCGGTAGTGATACGATAGCAAGTTTTGTGCACTACATTTATTATATTACTTATTACATAATAATATGGCAGGCACTACTATGATGCTATCTAGTTCATGCGTAAGTTGTACATTGTGCTCATGGGTGGTCCACCAACACGTCCAAATATCATTTTTTACCTTATCGTTGTGCCATGCATAACACTGACACATTGATGTTTAAGCTAACAAACATAGAAACTATTATTAGTATTTTTTTTCTTCCTTTAAATAATTTTACTCGAATATGAATATATGCAGGTTCAAAATTTCAGTGAAATTTCTCCGAAATTTTGCGAATTTCGGTGGTGGCCGAAAGAAAAATCTGAAATTTCATTATATACTAATACATGTGCTATATGACTTTAGACTCATATTTTCTATTGTTTATATTGCATATTCGTATATTCAATAGATGTGTAATCATAAATCATACTGATACTTATTTAGATCTAATTTTTTTAAAAGAAAAACATATTTCATGTGCTAATTTCTAAATTTTTTTTTTGCGAAATTTCGACCAAATTTCACAAAATTCAGTAATTTCGGTGGTGGCCGAATTTTTTGCGATACAGAAATTAAAAACCTTATATGCTTATTTCCTCTGCAGGTATCTACCGCCTTACACCACATTTTTACCCATAGCGATGGAAGACCACCAGCAGCAGCAAAATGAGGCACAATCCGACGACAAGAGCAAGAGCAGCAGCAGTATTAGCATCTGGCAGAAGCTGCTCATGTCCCCGCTCTCGTGCCTAACCATCTTCATCGTCGTCATCTGCATCACCGAGCGCCGGCAGATCGCTGACGACCCAATCAACTTCAGCGTCCTCAACATCGTCGTCGAAGTCATCAGGTGTTTATATTACTCCTATGTGATCGCTGGGCTCGATCACACAATGAAGCAACTCAACATGCTGATGCATGCAGTGCGTATGGCAATGTGGGATTCAGCACCGGGTACAGCTGCAGCAGGCAGGTGACGCCCGACGGCAGCTGCAGGGACGCGTGGGTTGGCTTCTCCGGCAAGTGGAGCAGGGAAGGGAAGCTCACGCTCATGGCCGTCATGTTCTACGGCAGGCTCAAGAAGTTCAGCATGCATGGGGGTCAGGCATGGAAGCTAGGCTAAATCAAAGTACTGCTTCGACACTCGATCTGCTCGTTATTATTGTACATTTCTCTATAGATACTAGCAGCTAGATCAACCTGCTCTCCAAGACTAGTACTTGATGTTGGTGTAAGCTTGTGTTAACAGGTGTCAAGATGACGTAGCAGGAGCTGCGGGAGGATTTGAAAGGAGACGTTGGCAGGAACGGTTGGCGAGTGCAGAGTGTGGTCACCACGCGCACGTCGTCGCTCTGTGTGAGCAATTTGTTTTAGCCGACATGTATCTTGTTATTTCAAATTGTGTTGTGTAACCAGGTGTTTCCACTAATGGTATAAGTAGTCAGATGTAATAGGTGTGAGTTAGCGCCTGTGATATATTTGTAATCGTGTGAACATTCAGTTGCCAAGGTGAAAAGGGGAGCCGACACCCTGTCGCCCTCTTGTGTTCATCTGCTGTTCCTCATCCACTATTCATGCATGAATTCAATTGTTAGGCTTAGCCACCATGATAATCGTGTGTGATTGTTGATCCTCTGCTTACATTTGGTATCAGAACCAAACAAATCAGCACGAGGCGTTGCGTTGATCTACCATGGGAGATCGGGGAACCGGAGGCAATGGCGGACGGATCCATTATCCAGCACTCACCTCCACCAACTATACTAGTTGGAGCATCTGAGTCCAGGCAATTATGGAGGATCAGGGCGTATAGGAGGTGGTTGAGCTAGTGGCAGAGTCGTCGGATCAAGGCGGCGGTGGTTGCAGCGAGGAAGGCGAAGGACACAAAGGCATGGGCACATTTGTTGCAGTCCTGCCCGACGATCTGCTAATGCAGGTAGCCAGGAAGAAGACTGGGAAGAAGGTCTGGGAATCACTCAAGGCGAGGTTCGTGGGGGAGGAGCGTGTCAAGGAAGCCAGACTGCAGACGCTGAAGAGTGAATTTGATGCTCTCCACATGAAGAGGAGGAGTCAATCGATGGCTATGCAGGAAAGCTTACGAGCATGTCAGTTTGCTATGCCAATCTTGGTGGTTCATTGGATGATGCAGCATTGGTAAAGAAGTTGTTCGATACCGTTCTAGATCGCTACATCAATGTGATTACGGGGATCGAACAATTCTTTGACCTCAAGAAGATTGCCTTTGACGAGGCGTTTGGAAGGATGAAGGCATTTGAAGAACGCACCAGGCAGGGAGCTAGGAGTGCGAGATCTAACACCGATCAGGTGTTGCTGACTCAAGCTGAGTGGGAGGCGAGGCAGAAGAGATCCGCAAGTGATGGTGGTAGCAGGAGTGGTAGTGGCCGTGGAAGAGGTCTTGGACATAGTGGTGGAAGCAGTGGACGTGGCAATAACTCTGATGGTGGTAAGGAGGGCACGGGGAAGCATGACAAGAGCCACATCAAATGCTACAAGTGCAAGAACTATGGGCATTATGGCAACAGATGTCCTGGGAAGAAAGAAGAAGAGGCACATTACACCAAGAAAGTCAACCTTGAACCAACAGTGTTGCTAGCTAAAACGATGGAATCGGGATAGCAGAAGCATCTATTATCGAAACATGTTCAGTAGCAGACTCTGAATGGTATAGTATTTGAAGGAAGAGCTATGTTTGAATGAAATTCAACTTGATCCAAAACTGCACTTCACTGGTGAAGATACATCTTCTAGTGATGTTTAGGATAATGGGGCCAGCAATCATATGTCAGGTGATCAACATAAGTTCAAAGACATTGACACCACAGTTGCTGGTAAGGTATGTTTTGGTGATGGTTCAGCAGTTGAAATTCATGGTAGTGGTTCCATTTTATTTCAAGGTACTTCAGGTGATCAGTGGTTATTGTTAGATGTCTATTTCATACCAAAACTTAAGAGTAATATGATTAGCTTGGGTCAATTGATTGAAATTGGATATAGAATAGTAATGGATGATGATCTGACTGAAGTAACTAAGAAAAAGACAATGAGAACTATTATGAGCGTACAGAGGTCTGGGAATAGATTGTACAAGATTGAATTAAGAACTGTGGAACCAGTGTCTTTTCTAGCCAAAGTAGCAGATGAGTCTTGGCTTTGGCATGTCAGGCTTGGCCATGTCAACTTTCAGTCAATTAGAATGTTGGTAGAGAAAGAAATGGCAGGGGGGTACCTCTGATTCAACACCCAGATCAAATTTGTCATTCTTGTTTAGCAGCTAAGCAGACTAGAACATCATTTCCTAAATGCTCACACTGGAGGGTAGATGAGCCGCTAGAGTAGATTCATGTTGATTTATGTGGCCCTATTACACCTGAAACTATTGGTGGCAACAAATATTTCATGCTTTTGGTTGATGACTGTACTAGATGGATGTCAGTTTCCATTTTGAAAACTAAAGATCAAGCCTATTCTGCATTTGTGAAGTTTAAAGCAGAAGCAGAAAGTTCTTTGGGGTATAAGATAAAGATGGTGAGGTCTGATAGGGGTGGTGAGTTCTTAGCAGCTGCTTTTAGCGATGTCTGTGAATCTACTAGCATAAAAAGGCAATTCACTGCTCCCTACTCACCACAGTAGAATGGTGTTGTGGAAAGGAGAAACAGAACTGTCATGGAGATGGCTAGATCAATTCTGAAAAGCATGAGTGTGCCTGGGTGTTTCTGGGTAGAAGCAGTAAGGCATTCAGTACATTTACGGAATAGGTTGCCAACAAAAGCTATGGGGTTTAGAACTCCATTTGCGGGATGGTGTGGGAAAAAGCCACAACTTGGGCATTTGAGAGTATTTGGGTGCAGGGCTAATGTGAGACCAGGTGTGCCACATTTGAAAAAGCTAGATGATAGAAGTCCACCAATGGTCTATTTTGGAGTGGAGGATGGAAGTAAGGCTCATAGGCTTTATAATCCAAACACTAAGAAGATAGTTGTTAGCAGAGATGTCATCTTTGAAGAAAATGTTGCATGGAAGTGGGACTCTGAGTTTGGTGAAAAACCAGAATTCACTAAGGAGAAGACTGTGGATGTAGTAGTGCATTCATTCACTGAATATGTTGGTGGTGATGATGAAAACCAACTAGATGATCAATTACAGGATTCAGGGGGAGCTAAAAGTGCAGATGAAGGAATTGGAGCAACTGGTGAAGTGGAAGGTTCAGTTCAGCAGGATTTAGGAGCTCAGTCAGATACTATTGGCAGTACAACAATATAGGCAATTTTAGGTCTAGCTCAGTGTGAGAACATGAATCATGTTGATATGGATTTGGGTGATTCAAGTGACTATGATGAGACACCTTTGAGGTTTAGGAATCTCAATGAGGTGTATCAAGAGACTGTTGAGGTGGAATTAACCTTAGATGATGAAGTGCAAGCACTATTGGCTGTCATGGAGGAACCAAGTAGTTATCAAGATGCAACTGGTGACAGTAACTGGATGGAAGCAATGGAGAGTGAACTCCAATCCATTAACAAGAACAAGACTTGGGAGTTAGTGAAGTTACCAGCTCGTCACAAACCAATTGGACTGAAATGGGTTTTCAAATTGAAGAAAATGCAAAAGGTGAGGTGGTGAAGCATAAGGCAAGATTAGTTGCTAAGGGTTATGTGGAGAAAAAGGGAATTGATTTTGAAGACGTATTTGCACCTGTTGCAAGACTCGATACAGTGAGATTGATTTTAGCACTAGCAGCTAATTGGGGCTAGGAAGTTCACCATCTCGATGTTAAAACTGCTTTTCTCAATGGTGAACTCACTGAAGATGTCTTTGTCAACCTGAGGGGTTTGTGGTGAAAGGGAAAGAGCAGATGGTGTTGAAGCTTAGCAAAGAACTGTACGGCTTGAAACAAGCTCCGAGAGCTTGGAACATAAAACTTGATAGTAGTTTGAAGAAGCTTGGTTTGAGGAAGTGTGAACAGAACCAACACTGTATGTCAGAGGGGCAGGTCAGTCAATGTTGATGGTTGGTGTATATGTGGATGATTTGATTGTTACTGGGGGGAAGATAGGAGACATTATATTGTAGGTTTCAAGAAGTAGATGACTTTAATGTTTGACATGAGTGACTTGGGTAAACTGTCATTCTATCTGGGAATTGAAGTTTAGCAGGTGGAAGACTACATAACAATCAAACAAACTAGATATGCTAAGAAAGTGTTGAGTCAGTTTGGAATGGTTGACTATAATGCAACAAAGTGTCCAATGAGTCTAGAGACTAAACTTGATGCAGGCAAACAGGGGAAGAGAAATGATGCTACACAATACAGGAGAATTATTGGTTTCTTGAGGTACTTGCTTCATACAAGACCTGATCTCTCTTTTTTCTGTTGGATTGGCAAGTAGGTTCATGGAGAAGCCCACTGTCAAGCATCTCAATGCAGTGAAGTAGATACTCAAGTATTTGAAAGGGACTTTGAATTTTGGACTTGTGTATACTCAAGAGATGAAGCAGGAGCTGTTGGTAGGATATACTGACTATGATGTTGGAGGGGATCTTGTGGGAAAAAGAAGCACTAGTGGAGTGTCATTCTATGCCAATGATAGTCTGGTGACTTATAACTCTCACAAGGAGAAGACAGTAGCACTATCCTCATGTGAAGTTGAGTTTATGGCAGTAACAGCAGCAGCTAAGCTGGCCTTGTGGCTTAGGAACTTGTTGGGTGAGCTCACTAGAACTCATTTGAAGGCAGTGTCATTGATGGTGGATAATAACTCAGGTATTGCTCTAATGAAAAATCTAGTTTTCCGTGGTAGAAGCAAACACATTGACATCAAATTTCATTTCATTCGTGAATGTGTGGAGCGGGGACAGATTGTGGTAAAAAGGGTTGGAACTTTGGAGCAGAAGGCTGATGCTCTGACAAAGCCACTTGCAGCAATCAAACTTGCAGTGATGATTCATTTTTGTGGTGCGCGCGAGCTAGGTGAACCTCAAGCTTAAGGGGGAGATTGTTGGTGTAAGCTTGTGTTCACAGGTGTCAAGATGACATAGCAGGAGCTAATGTGGCAAGGAGAGCAGGAGGATTTGAAAGGAGATGTTGGCAAGAACGGTTGGCGGGTGTAGAGCATGGTCACCGCGCACACGTCATGACTCTACATGAGTAGTTTGTTTTAGCTGACATGTATCCTGTTGTTAATTCAAATTTGTGTTGTGTAACCAGGTTTTCAACTACTGGTATAAGTAGTCAGATCTAATAGGTGTGAGTTAGTGCCTGTGATACATTTGTAATCGTGTGAACATTCAGTTGCCAAAGTGAAAGGGGGAGGCGACACCCTGTCGCCCTCTTGTGTTCATCTGTTGTTCATCGTCCACTGTTCATGCATGAATTCAATTGTTAGGCTTAGCCACTATGATAATCATGTGTGATTGTTGATCCTCTGCTTACAGTTGAACTCGGTTGGAATCAAATCATATGACAAATCCATCTGCAAGAAGTTTGGATGTATTTTACTTACTTAACGATCACATCAATGAGTCTACATGTAATTAATGTGAACCCTAAACACAAACAAAAGTTGTTTTCCTCCTCAAACTTGCAAACCAACGCTGCTTAACTACGTGCCTAGAAAACCATCTTATCTAGGTGAGCGAACAAGCAAGAGGGAGAAGAACACCAGAGATACAGGAGGAGCTCGAGGACGATGAGAGGTCGCTCACATCTCTGTTAACTTAATTTGCCATTGATCTTGCCTCGTTCAGGGCCAGTCTTATACAACTATAGTCTCCAGCATAAACTCTTTGTGGCACGCACCATTACATGTGTCTCTCTCTCTCATGAAAACACGCTCCGACTACTAGTATGCTTGGATTATGCCTTCTTCACAGGACTAGTAAGGTAAGGTAGAAAAATGCCAAAACCTATAACTTTTGTCACAGAGATGAGACAATTCAACACTTTCTTTGATTGTGGATTCGTTCTTGCACAGTTTGGTCCAAAATTGGATAAATTTGGTTTTGATCTAAACTGCTGTAGTAATTGGTTTGATTCTTCTGTTGGTCATGCAATAGATGAAGCCGGATATTTATCCCTTTATCCAAAAAAACTCAGATCGTTTCTAGTTTACCTAAACCTGCACAAGAGCTCTCTAGTGTATCCACTAGAGATTGCAATGGAGCATTGAGGTGCATCCAGTGAGCTCCCGATCCTCTAGACAGTGCTCCAGATTCTCCGAGTGATACAACACAAAAACCACCAGAGAAAAGAAGCAATGGCCAGCAACAACTATGTGTAGTAGGGTCCACCAAATTTCTTCAGTGTGGTCAATGAAGAATCCCAATGCATCCTACCAAGGCAACCCTTGTTTTCAACGGCTAGTTGAGCTGGTTGGGGCTATATATGACTCCATAACTGGGCATTTATTAGAGGGTCTTAGAGCTTAAGGCCAGTTTTAATGGAGAGTTTCATGTCCTAGTTTTCAACACATCTGATTTTGGAAACAATACATAAGAGTTTCATGGCACTACAAACTTTTGACCCTTTTGCCACGCGTTTTTAATGCAATGACGTGATTTGGTTGCAATAGGCCGTGCTCTCACAACCGATTACATTTTTGGTTGCGATAGCTGGGCTTTTTGCCACGTAAATTGTTTTGTGGTTCTAAGTCTGAAGATCGTTGCAATAAGTCTTCTTTTTTGCCACGATTGGATGTGCGTTGTGTTGAATATTAGTGGGGTTGCAATACTTAGACCATATTGCTACGCTTTATTTGATGGTGGCGAAGGCACGGCTATGTTGCAACCTATCGCTTGCGTTGCAAATAGATTATACATATTGCAACGCTTTAGTTGATGGTGGCGAATACACGTCTATTGTGCAACGTATCTCTTGCGTTGCAAAAAAATTATACATATTAATTAGTTTCAAAAAAAAGATTATACATATTGCAACGCTGCGACTACATCGTTGCAACACGTAGGATTTGAACTTGGGACCTTCAACTTCATAGCAAACGTTTTCACCACTACACCATGCATGCATCTGTGTATATTTTTGACAAAAAGGTGTTTAAAACCTCTATAAAGCCCGTTTAGATATTGAAACCGGATCTAACTAATATCGTTTCATGATGAGAGATCGATCATGTCTTTCTAGAGCGCGTCGTCCCTGTCCTTGCGCGACTCTAGCGGCGGCGTCTCCGTCCCTGGGTGAGTGTAGCGGTGGTGTCTCCTTCCCATCGCTGGCGGCTGGCCGGCTTCCCCTGCAGGCACAGTGCTCAGGCCCCTTCTCCCTTACAGCACTCAGCCATTGTCGAAGACGTCTCTGACTTTCCTCGCTGGCCATCTTCAGTCCTTCCACGGCCAGTCGTCTGTCCATCATCGATCAACAAGAGAGGGTTCATGTATGTATATGGTTTACACATTATTGCATTGATCCATTACATGGTTGGCATAGTTTATAGCGTTGTAAGATAATATTAACCAAAGTTGAGAAGTTTAGGTTTATTTCTATATGCTAGATACCATGTATATATAGATTTTTTCTGTTTTTGTATATTTGTAGGTTAATGTGTTAATAGATTGAAATAATGCATTGCAGGTATTAAGTCGATCTTGTGATATTTTGAAGATATAATGGCCTCCGATCGTGATTGGAGTTGGATGTTGTTGCCTCGATCATCAGCTGAGTGGCAACAAGGAGTCGAGAAATTTCTTGATACTATTTTTGTTGGCAACTATGCATCAGAAACTGCATCATGTCCTTGCTCAAGGTGTCGTGAGGTCGTCTACAAAACAAGATTCCAGATACACATGGACTTGTTGACTAAAGGGTTCAATGAGGATTTTGTGAAA